>Ga0123352_10007223_pt1 | contig 17088 bp, 14 predicted proteins | sample TergutLab28metaG_FD_89700 | JGI IMG/M metagenome (GOLD analysis project Ga0123352, IMG submission 89700) | Labiotermes labralis P1 segment gut microbial communities from Petit-Saut dam, French Guiana - Lab288 P1 | ecosystem: Host-associated > Arthropoda: Insects > Digestive system > Gut ... | reverse complement strand
TCCCCGCATTTCACGGAACCCGAAGGTTAATTACCGCACTCACAAGCGTCCGCCACCTGTCTCTATCCTGGGCCAGCCCAATCCAGTCCATATACCCACATCCCACCTCCTGGAGATCCATCCAAATATTATCCACCCATCTACGCGAAAATAGAATATTACACGACAATAAACGTAAAATAAAATAATTAAATACTTTACAAACTTATTGACACGTACAACAAAAATTTATTTCTTCGTCGCTTCACTTGATAATGCCATGTTAATATCCAAGAGTATTAATTTACTTCGATTTGGGAGAAAAAGAGCTTGAATTTGCTACTCTGCACATCGATTGAACAGAAAAATGAATTATGGTGAATGTTTTTCAGGTTACACTGCTACTTCAAACACTGCAGATAGGGAGCTATCTCAGAAGTTAAGTATGTTTTCCAGCCAAGTAATATGATTATTGCATATATCTGCATCATTCATCGGCAAAGAGAATAAATTTGACGAAGTGTATGTATTGAAGATTCTTAGGATTTTGCTAGGCCCTCTCAACATCTTATGTGTTACGGAAAACGTCGAAAAAAATGTGACTGCATGCAGGCAACATAAAATTAAGTACTCAGAATGAAGAATGAATAAATGTGTGTGTAATTACATGCAACCTTTTACCTGAATATTTGTAAATCATGTGCCATAACAATGTAAAAAGATAGTAAGAGATTTTTAGGAAGTGCAATTCAAAAGAAGGGCTAGGATGGCCTTATTTTTAGCACATTTTTACAAAATTGGTTAATAATATAATGTATGGGTTTGTAAATACACAGCTCATTAGTTTTCAAAAATGCTTCGGCGTTCCGACTTGCCTTTGCCATGGCAAGCATTGCAAATCTTTTCTCAATTCAAATGTCTCCGCGTGCAACGTAGCACTCTGTCGCGGACAGCATGTTTCTCGCGAGCTACGGGTTGAGCGGGCCTGGAATAAACAGTGTTTCACGACCGCATTAAACGAGATGTAAAACAGGGGTTCGTAAATTTAACCTGTAGCGTTCTAGATATAAACTGGGTATGTAAAATATCTTAAACAAATAGTTCTTTAAATTTAGACCTAATAAAACGACATGTGCCTAAAAATGTAATACACCTAAAATGCAAATTTCAAGAAAAAATAATAGTACAATCGACAAGTTTCCAAATGTTGGTACAGTGTAACTATTATTCCCATTCTCTCTGTAATTAACCTCCTGGTTTCTAACTCGTGAAAGCTAAATTTCCAACCATAAATAATGATATATATTTGCCCGCAAGAAGAGAAATTGTGGGGGAGCAGTGGCGTCTGTCAAAGTGCAGGCAGTGCTCGTCTTGCACATGAGAGTACTGTCTCTTACTCACGAGAGTTCAGTTGACCTAGATACCGTAGGTAGAGTACCATAACCCTCGGACAGTGGGGGTTATAGATATAGATCCTTTCGGAAACAGGAGTCTCTAACAGTGCTTTACCTTCCCCCCTCCCCCTTTCTATCAGGTTTGAACCCAAATTTATGCACAAATATAACAACGTAGAACACTACAAAAATAAATGTATTATCTCACACGCACAAAACACCACTGCACTTCAGCCCATTGTATTTTAAATAGTACACGTCGATTACTGGTTACATACAAAGGACGGTCGCCCTTGTGCAGCACAAATCACTGAAGGTCACTACCCACTCCAAGCTCGGTAACTACGACTAAGAATATGGAAATTACGATATGACTTGCTGCGCCGGAACTAAGCAGTAAATTGAACTATATGGCGTGTCTGTGCATCGCTGTTCCAGTCTTGTCCACCTACATAACTGCGCTAAGGAAGGGGATTTTGTGACTGACACTTTTGCTCCTCGTGTGGCCCGAGTTCTACCCCCGCGTCGTTCTTACAAATTAAGTCGGTTACTAATGGGCAGGTACAAAGATTTGTAAACCCAAGTCATTTTCTCCCTCGCTTTGAAAAAGAAACTAGAATTTTTTCAAGGGGTTTGTGCCCTACGAATCCGTATTTATTCTTATAAGTACAGTTCTTATGCTACTGAGCTGTTCGCTATGAAGTTTGAGACATTTCGCAAAACTGTGCAAAGTCTTCCATTACAAGATCTGATCGAAATAACGCCAGTGTGATATATATGACACAAATAATCCTTTTTTTCAGTTATTTTTAAAAATCTACGAAAAATGTGTATTTGGTATAACATTCGTCTTTTACGTGATCCTGCAACAAAAAAGTAATAATCTAATCCAATCAGTTGGCAATACAAACTTTTGGATGAAGAAATTCTAAAGCTTCATTAGGAAATGGGAACTGAAGGTGTCGTTTGAAATGAATATTGTGAATGTGCCTGACATTAAAACATGTTTGCTATGTTTCTTACGTCAGAACCCCACAATACATGGAGCTGGTATTTGCAGCAGGGCCTTAATTTTAAAATTGTGATTTTATTAATTATAATTATAATTTTTACCAATTAAACGTGAAAATTCTAGTAGGTATAGAGTAATTGAAGTATGTGCTGTTGTCCTAAATGACTACTAACTGCTAACGTGTCCTGATCACTTACGATAATCTTACTACTAACGTGTGCATTTTGCTCTCATTTCTACTTTAATCTTTTTGAAAATCCATAAATTATTTTTCTATTTATAGATATTACAATAGAAATGTTTTGGTAACAGCAATTATTTTTTCAAATTAAAAAAGTGTTAAAAGATCTTGTCCTGGAGCTTTAAGAAGAGTAAAATATTTTTCGTTCAAATTTCATATATTTCACACGGTTGCCATTATATTTACATGTGCGAATATGTATGTTATTAGGGGAAATTGAACAACCCATCCCTTATCCATAACCCCCTTCATTCTCATTCCATTCCAGCGCTAAGGTAATGCATCACAGACCGCATGAAATGCTCGATCATAATGTCATACGCAGATTCGCACAAATCCACAACAATATTATCTGGGGTTTCAATCACTGTATACATGTATCTCTTCCCCCAACCCATCCCACACCAGTAGCCACATTTTAGCACCGACAGCAATCTGTCCAATTGATTCATTGACATGCAGGCTTACTGTACCTCACCTCAGTACTTCGTCTCTCTCACTCCTATACGATCACCATACACATAATATATAGCCCTCCGTAGCACCGATACTCAATGAATATTGAAGCGGTGTACCGTCAGAGAACAAATGTTATAGCAAGCTGTAACACAATAAATGGCGAATAATTCAATCAAATGGCCAAAACAAATTATACAACGAGCGTTGCTTGATGATTTTTACTCTTCCTCGTTTATTATTGGAGTCAACGACAAAGGTGAATGAGGTGATTTGGCAAATAGCATGCATGAGGAAGATTATAAATGCATATAAAATAGTATTTGGGATAAAGAGCTCAGATCTCTGCTTACACTTTAATACTGTAATAACATTTATTCAAATAATTTATGAGAATGTGGATTGGAAAGTGGTCTGTAGTGATAACAATAATACATTTTACATTACGGTACAATACGGTGCCTTTATAGACCAGTTCACTCGCTGTCAGCTTCTTAAAAAGTGACATTTCTGGAAGGAATTATTTTGTTACCAAGATTAAAAGGACTGATACAAGAAAATATGATGAGGGTAGTTCAAATGGCGCAGTTTAACAGTCAGTCTTTCTCTTCTATATTCGTTAAGACAATAGTTTTGGATACTGGCCATACTTGTACATTTACTGAGTGTCAGGCTATTTCTTCCTTACTCTTTAGGGAAAGAGTGTGATATTAACATAGAATAGAAATCGTCCTTTTTCCTTACCATTATTATTATTATTATTATTATTATTGTTATTCAAAATCATTATGTCAACTCCTACATATTTCGGCAGTAAGGTACTTCAGGGAATTCATTAATAATGAAGGGAAAAGTCCAACACATATTTCAGGTGCAAGTCGCCCTCAATTTTATCATTAAAACTAAAAATTAAAAATCTCAATATGTTACAATTCTACATTACACACTTTAACAAGTACAAGTTCGTATTGCTGTAATAAAAAAACCATACAGTAATGAGCCTCTTCTGTTACACGTTCGTAGTTGTTTATATTTTCTGTGTTGTGTATACAAACATCTGTGACAACATACGGTTCAGAGGCATCTCGTTCAGCTGAAGCGTATGACATACTCGTGTCTGTTGTCAGGTGTATAGTGTACTGCTTATTTTTATGATGAAAGTGAGGGAGACTCAGAATAGGGACAGGTGGCGGCCACGTGTGAATGCGGTAATGAACCTTCGGGTTCCATAAAATGCGCGAAATTTCTTGACTAGCTGAGAACCGGTTAGGTTCTCAAGAAAGACTTTGTTCAATTGAGTAAGTAACTAAGTGACGTAGACTGGAGCCTGAAGTACAGGTTGGACTTAGGATCCTTTGGTGTTAATAAACTCCCTCAAGATGAGTTTGGTGTCGAAACATGTAAGAGTTGGAGCCCAATAAGAGGTATTTTAGGTTTCTGTGACCGTGCATCGTGAGAAAATTGTGAAGTGAGAGAGAAAACCAACAAGATGCAACAGTTAGATGTTTGTGCAGTAACACACATCTTGGTCTCCTGAAGATGGGCATAATGATGCCCGAAACATATTGAGAAAGTGTTGATAATAAACATCTAACTGTTGCATCTTGTTGGTTTTCTCTCTCAATTCACAATACGAGGTGTGCTTTGTGATCTGTTTTATTGAGTTTTAGATAGTGAATACTCATGGAAAATTCGGTTTTAATGTTCAAAGTTTTATACAGTTTGAAATCCTTTTGGGTGTTCGTGTAATTAATAGAGTAAACTTCGTTATCACAACTTTATTTATAGTACTTATTGCAACAAATTTCAAAAGGAAAAGGTCATAATCAACCTAAATACCTATAGAAATACACAAAGGGTAAACAACTGCTTTTACCAAACTGAAATCTCAGTTCTTACAAACATATACATGTTTCCTTTTGTGATATTACAATCTTCAGGTGAGTAAATTTAACCCTTTAAAGATGAATGGCAGACTGCTTTATTTAAAGCCCCAGTCCGTACCGCGCTGTAAACATTTTTCAACTCGGTTACAAAAACCAATCAGTTTATGCTGTAAGTGGCACGAGTCGCTGTTTGTTCTCAGATAAATACAAAACACATAAATACAGCGTGGGCAGAAATTACAATTGTTGAATGTTAAACTGTTGGTGTATCACGTGACTACTAGGTTTTAAAAGGTTAATTTAATAGATATGTGGTGTGCCGGCGAAGGCAGATGAAGTAAAATGGGATATTCAGTTGTCTGTACATCGGAATTTATTTGTTACCGATATGGTCGTTTCTATAATAATAATAATAATATTGTAATGAATTCTCTGTTTAAATTAACAATTTATGGTTTGAACATCGTAACTCAGATTAGAAACTTAACGTTTATTAACTTGTTTGTCACATACATGCAGGAAGCGACATTCACTCACTTTTAATAATTCAGCAAATACCTTAGCTCTTCATTGTACTTAGAGACATTTTTCCATCTAAGAGTGACGTGACAGTTCGCCAAACTTTATGGAATGTCTGACTTCATGCTTTGCCACTATATAAACCAGTACGCCCGGTGAACGACTTCTTAATACGCAATTTCATACTAAGCGTACACAAACTTATTTGATTTACGGCAGTTATGTATCCAGAGCTGTTGAAGAAGACTATAAACGAAGACAGTGTTATATTTTGGATGTGATTTCCGCAATGATCTTCTGTCTTCTGATTTTACAATGTAAGTCGTGCTGGTTGTATTGAAATTCCAACGTAATAGAGTTGCGTACATTCGGACTTAGTTTAGACTTAATTATTCTAAGTTCTAAATTCGCGTAATTTGGTTCATATACACAGGCAGGCTAACTTTTGGTATTTACGAAACTATTTGTGAAATTGAACTATTATTCCCACTGTAAATACTTGAACGTTGTAAATTAGAATATATTGTGATAGATGTTTACTATTTATTGCAACGGGTTGAGATTTTTCTAAGTCGAACGATAACCTGTTTAACTAAGGTTCCTAGAAGGTCTGGCCACTAGCGCGGTCACTATACTGACTAAGCTATCCAAGCTCCAAAGTCTGTTTAAGAAGTCTTTAATTTCGCCTTGAAAGAGAAAGCGCCAAATCGCACTCTATGGAGAACTCTCTTTGGAAGAAGCTATGGGTCTGTCTTAAGACAGATTACGTAACTACGGGGAACATGCGAGTATATTACTGCTTAGTGCGTGTTGACTGTCCTAGTGCCTATCTAAGGGGCGGGCCAGTCGGGCGTTGCTCGGGGCGTCAACCTATAAGGGGCGCTAAGACCTCACAGGAGTAATCGGAATCCTGGTGCTAATAAGCTCAGGTTTCCACGCAATAAAGAATTTCTCACAAAATTACCCGCAGTTTGGGTACGCGCCCTCAAAAATGCTCACCAGCCTTGACCTAGGCTGAGAATTTTTAAAAAATTTCGTTTGAGAGAAGCACAAAATTACTAGCCTTCCCGGGGCCCAAATTACCAACATTTCCAGGGCGCCCACATGCCACTGGTCACCCATGGACTTTCGTGAGTCTGGCTGAAAATGAAGCCATTGAATGTAATTCAGTCATCCGTGTCGGATGAAGCCGGATCTAAGAATAATAAAATTCTGTCAAATTAAATGATCCTTAACAAACCCATTCTATAAAGAACAGATGTACAACACTGTTTGTTTACCCCTTATAATGACGTCTAGTATCTTCAACGTCTTCTCAGTGTTCCTTATTTTTTTAAATTATGTACATTAATTATTTTTAAAATTAAAACTAGAAGGACTATACAAGACATATATACTGACTGTTGCAACAACGTACAGAACTTAAAATTTATTTAGCCGAAATTTACACAGCTTAATTGAAAGATACTTACTACCAAATGACACTTTTACTGGCCTGGAGCCGTAAAATAACGTACGTCTCTCTAGAAATACCAATTCCTCATACATTATAAATCTCACTTATGTAAATAGCAATTCAATCCACACCAACACAACACCAGAACTCTGCACGTTCCTTTATTATTATTTCTCTACGAAATGTATCGTTCGTTCATTGGACCATCTTCAAGTATGGGATACAAGTACATGAAGGAAAGGTGTGCTGTAGAAGAAATCTTCCCTTCACAGAAAACCTGATAAGTACATTAAATTTTATTCGCAGTAAAGGAATAACGAAAACACAAAACACTAGATAAAATTTTCAACTAAAAACCGGAATGTTATAAAAATTAGGTTCTTGTGACCGTGCATCGTGAACATAAGGTGAAGAGAGAGAACCAACAAGATGCAAGTAATTCGATGTTTACTATCAAACTTTCTATCTCAACATGTTTCGGGCATCATTATGCCCATCATCAGGAGAATAAGACCGTGTCCTACTGCGTGCGGTGTTCTGCCTGGTGTGTAGGCTGTGGTTGGCTGTGGTCTTGTGGAGCTGCGTCGTGAGCTGTGCACGCACAGCTCACGACGCAGCTCCACAAGATGGGCATAATGATGCCCGAAACATGTTGAGATAGAAAGTTTGATAGTAAACATCGAATTACTTGCATCTTGTTGGTTCTCTCTCTTCACCTTACAAAAATTAATTTAAAGAGATTTATCTTTATAATATATATACTTGTAAGGATATGAAGGACTTTGGCACAACGGGATGGTGTTGCCCAAAGTAATTTGTATAAATCATGAGAAGAGGTTGCTAAGGAGACAGAGTAAATTTTAGTTGAATAAGGAGAGACCAACTTGATGTCACTTGCTTTATTATTTCCTTATTTACTGCTCAACATGTTTCGGATGTTAATACATACATCCTCAGGAGCCTGCGACTTATCTGATGCGTTATTACATGGGTTGTATTGTTCTGTAAGGATAGAGGTTGATGCATTAGCGTACTTATTTAGTGGCGAGTGTTAGTCGTGATGTGCGTGGTTGTTCGGGAAAGCGTGTTTCTGCTAATGTTGGCTGGTGCAGTGTCTTATGGTTATTGAGTTTTCTTTGCGTATGGTACGTTTTGCTAATGTTTCATGTACGTATTCTGATGTCTTATATATGAGCTTACACATACCTGGTTCTGTGTCGAACCAGGTATGTTCGCTTTCCCGAACAACCACGCCCACCACGACTAACACTCGCCACTAAATAAGTACGCTAATGCATCAACCTCTATCCTTACAGAACAATACAACCCATGTAATAACGCATCAGATAAGTCGCAAGCTCCTGAGGATGGATGTATTAACATCCGAAACATGTTGAGCAGTAAATAAGGAAATAATAAAGCAAGTTACATCAAGTTGGTCTCTCTTTATTCAACTATCAAGATGATGCACTGTCCAATAAACATAAAAAATAAATTTTAGTTTACATAGAAAATGTTTTTCACATTTTAGTGAAAAATTGATGTAAACAATAGGAAATTTGAGCGATTTGCTGTAAGATGGTAGTTGTAATTTGGTGACTAAATACCAGACACCATGTTCCAAAATAATTTTATCCCAGTATGAAGTTTTCTTCACGTGAATTTCTTAATTTTATTCGTTTGGTATTTGGGAATAATACAGTGAAGTTTAGCAATTATATACAGGCGGAACACAAACCGGAGCGCAGACTCTGTTCGTATGTATGAAAAAAGAATTTTTTTATTGTATATTGCAAATTACAATCTACTAAATTAGATAGAGTAATTAGTAAGGTTGAGGTAAGAAACGGTCGTGAGGCAGGCACCATCCATCGGTGGTTCACTGGATTTGTGCTATTGAGCTAAGTCTTCCGGCCATAATCGTTTGAGTCGTCTGTCGACTGAGGGGTTCAAGAGAGCTCTGATCAGTTGATTACTGTGCTCAGTGCTGCGGGTTTTGTATTTGTTGGCGTTAATTCGAACCACTTCCGTTACGTACGGGATATCGGAGTCACTGTGCAAGTTTTGGTTGGAGACGTACCAGGGGGCACTGCTGATCATTATGAGCATTTTTGACTGGAATTTTTGGAGGATCTTGGTGTTGGATGGCTTGATGCATTCCCATAGCTCTATCCCGTACGTCCAGATGGGTCGCAGTATTGCCTTGTATGTGTAGAACGTAGGGAGAGACGGCGTATCCGAGTGGCCATAGTCTACCTGCGTCAGCCAGAGGAACGTCTGCGTAGGGAGACACGCATTCAAAGTAATATGGGCGGAAGTCCGGAAGGGGCATGTCTTGAGCGATTGTTGATTACCAGTTTGAATTACGATACAGACCAAACTAAGTAAACTGGAAAACCGAGAAATCCCTTTTGCATGTTCAATGATCATCCGTCAATAAACTGTGCTGTCAAAGAGTAGCTGAAATCTGCACAGAAAAACTTTTGTCTTATGTGGTAGCAGGAAAATTGCAGACAGTTGTATAAAAGGAACTGGAAAGCAGGTAAATTGCGTACAAAAATTGTTATGCTTCTTTTATTAAATACTATAATAGTAAATAAATAGTATAATCAGATTAAGTTTTATCTTTGTAATCATCGCATTGGGAAACCCACGTAATTATATTCGCCATCCTATTAAGTGGCCCTGTCACTGGAAGTAAGAACACAATAATTACCAGTATTTACTCTATACACGTTAGTCCTTCTACTTCGTAATAGAGTCACGGCCGAAACATGGAAATTCCTAGCTTAAGTCTAACTAACTAACTAATTAACTGGCTAACTAACTCACTAACTACATGCAAAGTAATTCTTCTTGAAGTCTCTGTTCTTTAGGGATGATAGGTTTTGTGCGCTTAATTTAACAATTCCCGACTTGTCGAAGGAAAGTGACGCCTTTATCTTGAGAGTTCGATGGGCGTTATAAGAAATACCAACCCTTGAAAAAGAAAAGGGCACGTTCCTTCATAGAAAGGGGATATTTTACTTTAAGCACTAAACTGCGTAATGTTCCAGAAGAGCAGAAACCTTGGAATCAGCACTGTGGAGGTCTCAAATCTCGAAGAATTCTTCTCGATCAGACTTTATACGCAGAACTGTTAAGAGTCTTACACTCTTACATGTAACAGAAAATTTCACTGCACTGTTTATTATGGCCCAGCACTGGTCCGCCTCCTGAAACAGATGTATCCCTGCCTCTTAATATGGGGTTTCTTCTGCACCAAGTGGTGCCAGTTTCCTTACGGATAATTGCCGATTCATCATTTATAATTACTGTACCTAGTCAAATTATTTTTGCTATAATCGGTATGGTATCTCTATCGTATTATGGACTTGAATCTGAGAAATGGTGCTTCGATTTTCGAGAGGCGTAAGAGATTTCCATTCTCAAGATCGTCCGAACATGCCATGGGGTCCACACGTGTTCCTATTGAGCATAGACCTGGAACGTTTCGTGGCGCATAAAGCGACCGGTTCCGCGGATAAAAACGACCGCAGCTACAATTAGCCTCCTTGCAAACCGTCGTGATGCGCACTTAAATTGATTTTAATTTCTCTTTACGTAATCATTACCGATGTTATGTGTGCTGCGAATTTGACACAGTGATACAGCATAACAAACTGAACAGTTATAATCACGATCTGGGAAGTACTTGAAACTGCCGGTTTTGACCGCACAGTGTTCACATGTGTGGGGTAAGCCACAACGCTGCGGAACTGCGATCATTATGGTAATTAGCTGTGGCGCAAGCACTCAAAATCCCTAATGGGATTTGAGCCTGCAGCCATATGACTGCCAGATTCGTCACCTCGCTGACGTCCTTTGGTTCTTTCAACAAAGTGAGCCTAACTTAACCGGGTGATCGAACAAATATTTTGGATATTGAAGGTAAAGAGAAGCAAAATTTATGTTTTTTCTTTAGGAGTTTTTCTCATAATAAGTGTTCTGAGATGAAGGAATTGTATATAGGCCTACTTAAAATCTACTTGTGTGAAACAACTAGGGCTTAACAAGTAATTCAATTAATATTACACAGTATACATCAGCACAATCTTTTTTATTCTTAAGTAAGGCTACATGTTTCGACTAAGAGTTAGTCATCCTCAGGCCCTTAAAACATTTTCGTTACTAGATGCTTTGCCCACTTTGGGATCCCATTGTGTTTACAATTGTGGAATACATTCATGTATTCCACAATTGTAAACAATATGGGATCCCAAAGTGGGCAAAGCATCTAGTAACGAAAATGTTGTAAGGACCTGAAGATGACTAACTTTTAGTCGAAACATCTAGCCTTGCTTAAGAATAAAAAAATTGTGCTGACATATACTGTGTAACGTTAATTGAATTACAAGCACATCGTGATGCCTTCATTCAGAATATTGCCAAATAATTATTTATTTAATGAGGCATCTTGTTTATTAACGTCATATTTTTAACTGTAATCTGCGGACTACCATTTGAAAATAAACGCGGATGTGGATCAAGATATGATATGATATTTCATTAGCAAGATATATAATTTACGCAGCTTAAAACTTTGTGTTTCTGGAATTTATATCTGTGTGTGTGTGTGTATGTGTAACATAATTATTAATTTAAATTTCTTGTTATCCTCGGTATTTAGATTTAAGAATCAGGAAAACATAAATTCCGGGATCCTTGAGAACCTTTGTAGAATACCATGTACAACGCTACATCAAAAACACGTGTTTTATCTACTAAAGTATAGTGTTTATGGTCTAGTCATATTAACATAAACTAACCAGCACTAGCCCCGTCCTATGCGGGAAAATGTAATATTCATGCTCTAATCCACGATCTCTCTCACCTTCTTAAGAAGAGGGGATCCGCAGGGAGAAGCATTTCTGGCATGGTTGCACAGCCATAGCAAGATATGAGCACTTGTAACTTGGTAGCCAAAGGGCGCATGATAACCAGCTATTCAGCGGCAACATTTATTATCCGTGCAACTGTGGTAACATAGGTAACATAGGTAACAAGGTAACCATAGCTGATATAGCAACAATGACAAAAATGGTAACATCTTCGTCAGCATAGAAGAAATCGGCTCCCATTGGACAAATTTTGACGTAATTTTACACTGGCGGGATTTTACTAAATCTTGTCGAGAAAACTAAAAGTATAAAATTACGTCAAAATTTGTCCATTGGCAGCCGATTTGTTCCATGCTGACGAAGAGGCAAAGGCGTCAAGTTGCGGATAGCAAGTTGACACATGGGCCTAAAATATGTTTCCTTAAAACATTTTCTTAACCATGGAAGCGAAGGCCCCTTTCACACTCCGGTTGTGGCGACACTCACATGCCTAGTTGGTCGCTACAATGGCAACTCTGATGTGACTCACTCAGTCACTCACTCACCAACACCAAGAGTGTTATTTAAAGAAGATATGATCTGGTCGCTCTCAAGTGCTCCTGAATTCTTCACATTGCTTACGTGATTAAAGCCAGGGCAATGGTAGAAAGTATGATTTCTCTTGCAAGCAAACCAAATACCTGCATTAGTATAGCAATCTCGGCGGAGTGCGTATGTAACTTAATTTTCATACGGCCCACATGAGACGAACGGTATATGTACAGAAGGGGCTCGTCTGTTAGAGGCGAATGGGACCGAAACTGGGTCAAATTATGGAAAAGCTCGGACCTCAAGGAGTACGAAAATTTGGAACACACGTTTACGTTTATATGATATACGGTTTGCATTCATTGTTAGGGCCCGTTGAAATACATATTTAAATTTCATAACACCCACGAATACACAAACAAATGGCTAGAAGGATATACAGCAATGTCTGAAAGACGCGTATTCACATAACAACATGTCGTTACGGACACAATTTTTTACCACGCATTGAAGCGACCTTGACGAAGGCGAATCGGTTCCGACGAAACGGAACCTCGAATAATCGGAATCCAAAGATTCGGGACTTCATTCTCTGTAACAATGTAATATGACGACTTGAAAGAAAGAGAGGTATGTGGGAGGTGTGTAGAATACTGACGGATTTTAGGAACAGCGTGGTTGTTCCTTCCCTAAGTGTCAAGATGTCCAAGAACATTTTTTCTTCCAGAGCATTTTGGCTGTTGTGGCACCGACTCGCTGTCCCGAGACACCCTTAAAAAATAAGCCACTGATCCTGCTCAAACACCCCGGATGATCTCAACTGTATCGCATCGAACGTCTAAAATCTCCGTAATTGAAACTTTATTACAAGTTGGTAGTTTCTTATTAAACATAAATTATTGTAAGGTTATGTTGACCTATTTTATGTGTTTTTATGTGTCTACTTTTAACCTTTCTCCCGTGTCACAGTTTACACACTAGCTCACTCTAGCTTCTGAAGTTTGATGCTTTGTTGAACATTGTTGTTCTGGATGTACCCCAAGTTGTATACCGCGTGGGAAGAGTATAGACTATAGATGCGGCATATATTCTGTGTTTGATGTGCGTGTGTGAACTACATTGCTACATCATACACACTCATTCTCTGTCTCTGTCTCTCATGCTGAGGATTTAATTGATCAGCTAGCAGTAATACCTGTCAAAGTGACACTTCCGTCCCCCTTCCCCTCCCCCCCTTGCCAGTTACTGTCCCCACTTTCCTCATTCCCTCGTCCCATATTAACCCCATTCTGACCGCAAAGTCCATATCACACATATAGACAGGTCAATTACATGGCAACGTGATTTAATTAGCACGGAAATAATGTCGCTTGCAAAACGTAATAACAAGTGAACTTAAAAAGCACCGTCACTGCACTGATTTGAATGAGTAAAATAATGATTGGACGTTTTTCGTTGAAAAAAATTATAGTGTCTTTTTATCAACGATATGTTGACAGATTAAACTGACTGAGTTACATTTCAGTGTTTACAGTATTGTCAAGTCATATACAGAGCAGTTCAATATTATTAACTTAATGTGTGTTTATCTCAGTATTTAACCAACTTGATGCACAAAATTTGTTTCACACCTGTAGGTATGATGATACCAGAGGCTGTGTAATGCAATTTTGACCTCCTGATGATGGGCACATGTGCTCAAAACATGTAGAGGCATGAAATAAAACTTATTGTGAAACAAATTTTGTGTGCATCAAGTTGGTTAAATACTGAGATAAATATACTGAGATGCACGGTCATCAAAACGTCAAAATTAGTGTGTGTTATAAATGACTCAACAAATGAAGGTAACACCAGATATTGGTGACACCAGAAAATGGTGACACCAAACAAAAGGACACCTTGGGAAGACTCTCTGAATACGTCGTACCTTTAAGACCTTCCTAAGCTGTGACCCTCATTATGAGCGGCTTGCACTTCATGCTGTTTGTTTATTAAGCGTACATGAAAATGGACCGTTCTGCCATTTCTTGATAATTTAAACTGAAAATTTTCATATCCAGTAACGGATAAAATGATGCGTTTTGGAAATACAAAAAGAAATTAAGTCATTACGGCTTTAGATTAGGCGCAAGCAAAATAGACACATAAATGAAAACTAAAAAAGTGCAAAAGAACACACAATTTCACTTACGTATTCAATCAACCCTCTACTACGCAGTGATACCAAATTTGCTAACATTTATTAAATAAAAATCTTTCTTACTCTGTATTTGTTAGATGATTCTGAAATTCCTTGAGCAAATTAATTTCAGAATTAGTGTTAATTTCTATTAATTTCTATTTCGTTATATCTGAAGGACAAGAACCCCCAACTCCCATATATTTTAGATCAGGACAACTATTCAAAGGATTATAAAATCGCGTGTATTATAATTCTTTAATCGCTAAAATATTTCAGAATTATTTATTCCTTCAGTTCGTTCTTCATTAAATTATTTCTTATCAAGTTTAATAATAGTGAATAGAAGATTAGAAAAAATTGGATTTGTAATATATTTCCGTCATTTACACTCCTTCCGCGCTCTCCCGCATTCCTACGGGGCGCAAAATTTAATTGTGTTGATTACATCCGTCACTGGACAACAACCTGAACAACTTCAATTTGTCCTTGCGCGTGTGTGCGCGGACACACACACACACACACACACATACACACGGCTGTGTATTTTAATATTAAACTCTCATTTATAGCTAGACCTTTCATGTAATATTCTCTTGTCGGAAATTCTTACTCACATTTTGAAACGTGTCTTACTTCTTTCGTACATTCAGCAATTGTAGGCACTATTAATCTTCCAAATTCTTATCACCGTAATGATATTTGGTGAATCTCCTAATATACAGTTTATTCTTAATACTTCTTTTTTTCATGTTCAAATTTTTTTTCAAAAATCTTTAGGCAAAACTCACTTAACATTCGGTCGGTATTTTAAGCTTTTTGATAAAGTAAGTACAATATCGGTGTTCAGATGCATAAAGACGGCATCCGAATTTCTAGAAGAATTCCTTATTATTGCATATATCACAGTACATTGTTAGAAAATAATGCATTTTGAATTTTAGGGATCATTTCTTAAACACTAGACAGCGAGTGTAGGAATGTCAAACAATCTGACTAGAATTCCTCGCAGTACTTGTTTCACACAGACCGAGCTTCTTATTCTTCTTCTTCTTCTTCTTCTTCTTCTTCTTCTTCTTCTCGACTATTTTTGAAATCTGCAATTTAGAATTTGTATTAATTGTCAATTAATTATCAAATACGTAAACATAAACGTTGTTGTTAATAGAAGATTCGGAGGAAATGTTAAAATTGACTGTTATCTCCCAGGACTGAAAAGTTAAACTGAGAGTATTGTGTAATTAAAACACGGAAACACGCTCTTCGAAAATTCACGTGTAACTTACGACAAACACACAGTTGGCTTCATTGAGTACAGCCACCACATCATAAGCTGATTTCCTGGTATGCCAGTATGAAACTTTTGTAATAAGACAAGGAATTCCATACAGCATTAGTTACCTTTTCGAAGAAAGGTAGTTGTATCGAGTTAATATCGAGCTACTGGAAGAACGGAATTCTTCTAATATCGAATATGTTACCTTGTAAGGAATCAAAATGTGTTTATGTTTGGCTTATTTCAGGAAACAGCTATCAGATCTCATGGCATTTTATAAAATTAATTTCTAACTCCATCATTTGTAAATATCATGTCCTTAGAACTAATACAGTAAAAGAAAATTGATCTATTAAGCCAGAGTTCTCAAATGTGCTTTAAAATCAACCCTTTAAACGCCGAGTTAAATCCCATCTGCCATCTGCTGGCATTATTAGGAGCTCACCATATTCTTCACGTTAGCAGGGTAAGGGTTAATTATAAGTGGCCAAAGTGGAACCTTAAAACTTGTAACAATATTTCTGCGTAGGCAGGATACAATAAAGAGGAAGAATTATTTCAAATGATCAAAGCTCTCAAGCTGATTAAGGTCACCAAATTTACCATGCTTTGTACCCATCATAATGTGTGAATATTTAAAAAGATTTAGCGAATGATTTACAGTGCTACTGAAATGTGAACCTGAAGGTGATATCAGTGACAGAGTAAGTCTTTGGGCTCCACTCAGTGTGATTTCATACATCTTAGGTAAAGCAGGAACAAGAAGTAAAATTTTAATTTGAAATTTCTTTATCAAGCACTGGATACTTGATAAATTTAAAGATGCATTCTGAACCGGACTTCCAAATGAATACTGTTTGTTACTTACTCCATGGTGCAGAGTCCTTCTTGATAAGCTAACTGGTTTGCAGCTAGTCAACAAATTCCCCGCATTTCACGGAACCCGAAAGTTCATCACCGCACTCACAAGCCTCCGCCACCTGTCTCTATCCTGGGCCAACCCAATCCTGTCCATATACCCACATCCCACCTCCTCGAGATCCATCCTAATATTATCCACCCATCTACGCCTAGGTCTTCCCACTGGTCTCCTTCCCTCTCCCCCACCAAGACCCTATATACACCCTCTCTTCACCCATACGCGCCACAAGCCCAGCCCATCTCATTCTTCCCGCACAATATTGGGTGAGGAGTAAAAATCATTTAGCTCCTCGTTATGCAATGTCCTCCATTCCCCCGTTACCTCGTCCCTCCTAGGTCCAAATATTCTCCTCAACAC
>Ga0123352_10007221_pt1 | contig 17090 bp, 8 predicted proteins | sample TergutLab28metaG_FD_89700 | JGI IMG/M metagenome (GOLD analysis project Ga0123352, IMG submission 89700) | Labiotermes labralis P1 segment gut microbial communities from Petit-Saut dam, French Guiana - Lab288 P1 | ecosystem: Host-associated > Arthropoda: Insects > Digestive system > Gut ... | reverse complement strand
TGTATTCTTGTGTTGTTTTTTCGCTTATAGACATGAGTTAATGATTATAAATGGGGGGGGTTTTATGTAAGTTTTTTTTGGCGTTAGTTTTGAGGGGGGGGGGGGGGCTTAAAGTAAAACAAAATTGTATCTAATCATAACTAAGCACAACGCCATCAACAGATAGGGGGAGTAAAGGTATTAACACCTCCACGCCTTCGCAAACTTTGCACCACACAAGGGTGGGTCGCAAACTGCACATCTCAGCCACACTATTTCCTGGTGAGGAGCCGCACACCACCACTGGCTAGGAACAGGTTCGGACGTGTGAAATTTGAGGGTTTCGCGGCGTTGTAATTGAAGGTTTCGCTCTTCCGGAAAGTTGCGCGGTTTAGATATGCTAACAGAAGAAACCAACTCCTTGATGGAAATCTTAGTCTAGCACTACAGGTACAAACTTACTTACTTTACTTACTTACTTACTCCATGGAGCAGAGTCCTTCTTGAGAAGCTAACCGGTTTGCAGCTAGTCAAGAAATTCCCCGCATTTTATGGAACCCGGAGGTTCATTACCGCATTCACAAGTGCCCGTCACCTGTCCCTATCCTGAACCAGCTCGGTCCATTCCGTACCCCTACATCCAAATTCCTCAAGATCTATCTTAATGTTATCCTCTCATCTACGCCTGGATCTCCCAAATGGTCTCTTTCCCTCATGTTTCCCCACCAAAACCCTATATACGCCTTTCCTCTCCCCTTTACGCGCTACGTGCCCTGCCCATCTCAATCTTCTCGACTCTATCACCCGAACAATATTGGGTGTGCAATACTGATCATTAAGCTCCACATTATTTCGTTTTATCCGCTCTGTTTTTACCTCGTTCTTCTTAGGACCAAACGTTCTCTCCAACACCCTATTCTTAAACACCCTCAGCCTTGGTTTTTTCCTCAGTTTGAGCGATCAACTTTCCCACCCACTCAAAACAACAGGCAAAATTACATTTCTGTATATCTCAATCTTTAATTTTTGGACAAAAAACTGGAAGACATAAGATTCTGCACTGAATTATAGCAAGCATTCCCTGAATTCAAACTGCTCTTCATTTCTTCCTCAATAGAATTTTGAATGATTAAGCTTGTTCCCAAATATTTGAACTCTTCCACCCTTTCAAAGGAATCATTATCAGTCTTTACACTGTGACTTCGTCTTACACTACGATTTCGAGACATGACCATGTACTTAGTTTTACCAGCATTTACTTCTAATCCACTCCCCTTACTAGCCCAACCAAGGCTTCTGTGTTTTCTTTATATTATGTACACTTCCTCCCAATATATTAACATCATCAGCTTACAGGAACATACATTAATTTATATTGCATTAGATTAATTATTCCTTGACGATCTGATGTGATGCGAGATTTTTTAACTTGGGTTCTCATTTTATTATTATAATATTATGACGCATTTTCTACACATTAAAATATCAGCAAGTCTTCCCCTGAAAATATACCTGTTTCATTTAATTTTCTACCCAAAATAAAGCCACGATAGAACACCAAACGGCCATTTTACAACACATAAGCTGACAGACATTTATATCACACATTTTTATTTATCAATGTCGACGTTCTCTAATCCAAATCATCAAAGCAAACAAACGCAGATTAAAAACCGAAGGTTTTCAGAATTGTTACTACTATTCCATCATTCCTGCGTTTAGACGTTTTGTGGCATATCGTATTCCGATACTGGATTATATTCATGATTGGAAATATTTCGTACGCCTTTTGATTGAGCCACATGTCAGTGTAAGCAGATCAATGAAGTTCACCAAGCAAAGAGACGCCCAAACAGTAGCGAAATGTCAGGTTGATGTTATTTATTGACACTGATATGGAGTGAATACTGAAGGTAATATTTATTGGTTCACAGAATAAGAGTCAACACAAATACAATAACTATGTCATACTATTCCACACGAATCGTCTCGTAACTAGAATTTTAACATCAGGTGTTGACATATCTGCGCAAATCAGTGACTAGTATTCCTACTGATGCTATGATACAATTCAGTGCCTTGATACTCTATGGCCCTTAACAAATCAAAATTCTATTCATGACGAAATAAAGAGAAGACTGAAGTCAGGGAATGCTTTTATCATTTGGTACATAATCTTTTGTCTTCCAGTTTGCAGTCCATAAGTATAAAGATTATTACATATGGAGCCATTATTTTGCCTGTTGTTTTGTATGGGTGTGAAACTTAGTCGCTTACATTGAGAGAGGAAAGTAGGCTGAAGGTGTTTCAGAATAGGGTGCTGAGAAGAATCTTTGGTCCTAAGAGGGACAAGTTAGTAGGGGAGTGCAAAAAACTGCATAACGCTGAGCTTAATGGTCTGTATCCTCACATAATAATGTTCGGGTGATGAAATCGAGAAGAAATGAGATGGGCGGGGCATGTAGGGTGTAGCAGGTATGGAAAAGAGAAGAGGTGTATAAAGTGTTTTGGTGGGTAAACCTCAGGGAAAGAGGCCACTTGGAAGTCCCAGGCGTAGACACGAGGATAATATTAAAACAGATCTTCAGGAAGTGGCATGGACTGGATCGACCTGTCTCAGGATAGGGACAGATGACGGGAACTTGTGAATGCTTTAAGGAACCTTCGGGTTCCATAGAATTCGGGGAGCTTCTTGACTAGTTCAGAACCTGTAAACTTCTCGGAAAGGACTCTGCTCAATGGAGTAAGGAAGTAAGTAAACAAGCAAGCAAGTAAGTCAGTAATACTTTGTGGCATTACTGTTGAATATACCGCTGGATTCATACTTATACGAGTAGGAGACTGCAACATAGAACCGAAATGCTTTATCAAATGATGAAGAAGTGCAGAGAAGTAGAGTACTTCTCGTGGATCTAACAGTCGCACATCTGGTCAAGAAATTCTGCGTTTTCCGTGGGACTTAATCTTCATTATCGCCGTCACAAGCTTCAGCAACAGGACCTACCTTAATTCAGACGAATTTCGATCACAACTTTCCCATTGTAAGATAGAAATATGGACTGAGAATATTTAAGGAAAAAGAGGCAATAAGAAGAATTTAAACAGGAATTAAAGGGGAATGAAAAAAATGGGCAAGAACGACACTCATAACTTCGGGTCTTTGTCATTACTAGTCGAAATAAATCAAAGGAGATGAGCTGGATAGAACCCGTATCGTGAACAAAAACAATGTGGGATTCATACAAATTTTAATCGGAGTTTGTCAGATAAGACAATTCTAGAAACCTAGGCGTAGACGTTCTTAAAGAGATGTGGTGTGAAGATATAAAATCTGATCTGATTCAAGGTTTGCTCCAGGGACTGACCCTTCTCAAGACATTAATGAAAATTTGGGTCTATTAAAAATGGCAAATTTCTTCGTCATCCTCACCAACTATAATTCGGGTGATCAGATCAAGCAGAATGAGAAAGGCGGGGCAAGTAGCTCACACTGGAGACAGGAGAGGTGCATACAGGGTTTTGGTGGAGACACACGAGGGAAAGAGACCACTTGTAAGGCCAAGGCGCATACACAAGGAAGATATTAAAATGTAACTTCAAGAAGTAGGATGGGGAGGCATGGGTTGCACTGGTCTGGCTGAGGATAGAAAGACGTGGCGGATGCTTGTGAATGCGGTAACGAACCTTCGGGATCCATAAAATTCTGGGAGCCTCTTGACTGAGGACCTGTAAACTCCTCGGAAAAGACTCTACCCAGCGGAGTAACAGAGAGACAGATAGACAGAGATTATGAATAGGCAATGAGAAGTATTTACTGGAGACAAGCCTTAAACCATGTTAGACCCCCATAATTCACACAGCACTCCGTTTGTATACACTCCAATGCTGACTTACATACATATATGTGTGTGTAAATACCTAAATATTTATAAATCTACTTATTTATGTATCTAACTTCCAGTCGATTTAAAATGTTACTTTTAGGGCCAAATCTGTAGGATATTTTGGCTTCATCTATTCAACCAAAACTCAAAACATTACTGAAGGTGCTTCGTGCCAGACGCTACAGATTTTCTACTCTGCACTATGTCATCTAGCTAAAATCATAGATTTCTCCCAGCCTCATTATTCCTCTGAGCATGTTAAACGTTTCTCCCTTTCTTTCCGTCTCCAACTGTTTGCTGAGTGCTCATTACCGGATTCCCACTGTGCAAAAGCGTTCTGCCCATATCAATGTTGCGTTCTTTTTAGCAAACTTTGAAAGACGGATTCGCACTCACATACGCTACAAAGAAAACTTCTGTTCAACACGTACTGCAAAAATCGGTCGCCCACACTGTACGGGAAAAGATACGGCCTATGACTTCCTTCCGGTAGGATAACGATGACATCTAAAGAGACCTTCAGACCTGTCATTACTCGGCTGTCTGTTCGCCGTTCTGCTATACACACTTTCGATATACAGCCAGTTCGCTAAATTTCCATCATTCCCTTAACTCATGTTTCGACGACATACACATATTTCAAATTTTGCAGTCTCGGTGCTATGCCTGTCAGGCTAATGAACTCTACTTCATAAAGCTATCACTACGCGGCGCCACAACTGTAAACAAATAGTTTTAAAGAAAGGGGATATATATATATATATATACATGGCCCTGTCATATTAAGGAGGCAATTTCATCAAATGTATTGCTTATTACAAGTTAATATATGAAAGAACAAGCGATTACCCTAGAATAAAGATGAAGTATTGCAGCCATCCAATAGGAAAACAATTAGCAAATTGAGACAGCTTTCAACAATGTAAATCACGAAGGCCTAGGGCAAATAAATTGACGAACGTTTTCACAGCTGATGAATTATAAATCGATAAAGCAAGCACCACATACGAAAATACGACACCCCGCGACACCATATAATTAATGTTCATGTATCGAAAATGTGGCTGAGAGTTATGCGTTCTACATCCAAAAGCAATGTGGAATTTATTAAAAGTTCAGAACAGCAAAATAAACGTCGATAAACAGGACCTTTGTAGGAAGACCATCTCCAGAACTACGATCCCTGGGCCAGTTCAGCTAACACGGGACAACAGAACGAAAACCGTTTGACATAAGAGATTTTGTTGACACTGGGTTTTAGTAATCTTCAGTTCATTTGTTTTACTGTTATCTTATTAATTAGTTATTTAAATGCTTATAAAAAGAAACACGTCACTAAACAATAAGTTGAATCCATTTAGGGAAATACTGGCAGTTTTCTTGGTCAATTGTCCTAAAATGACAGGACGGACCGACTTTAATACAGGGAGTCGTACAGTTTGTTTTAGTATGAATCGAGATACTTCAGCACAAGGCACCAAGTCTCTATTCACGCTGAATTACCAAGTACATGAAGCAAAATTGTATGAGAATTCATACATACATACATACGAGTTTGGAAATTGTCATATAGGTGCTAATAGAAATGCCGATCTGCCCGGCATGTATAAATTAAAGTCCCACACTTCCGTAATACTGACTACATACAACATTTCAGACCAAAACTGTGATTTACAGCTTTAACATCTTTCGTCGCATTTCTTTATCTTGTTAAGACACGACACCATTATCAACAAAAATACAAGTTCTCATTTTTCAGGTTAGGTAATAGCATTTAATGGGGACCGCGGTAGCACAGTGGTTAAGGCGCTGTGCTACAAATCGGAAGGTCGCTGGCTCGATTCGAGATTGAGTCGTCGGAATTTTTTCATTGATATAATCCATCCGATCGCAATATGGCACCGGGGTCGACTCAGCATCTAACAGAAATGAGTACCAGGAGCATTTCCTGGGGGTAAGGGCGGCAGTGCGTAAGACTGACAACGTTACCACCATCCTGGGCCATTGTCACGTAATCAAGGAACCGTAACTTCCTGGAACCTTCTGGACACCTCGGGCCTGTAATGGGTCGGATTTACCTTAATAGCATATACCGCAATTTCAACTCTCGATTCCGTACTGTCTGTCAACAAAAAGGAATGTTTGCTGCTGCGTTTATTCATTTCTAAAGCAATGAAAAAAGCTGTGGGTAATTAATAATTTTATGTTTATCTCAGTAATTAACCAACTTGAAACACAAAATTGTTTATTTCATGCCTCTACATGTTTCGAGCACATGTGCTCATCATCAGGAGGTCAAAGTTGCATTACACAGCCTTTGGTATCATCACACCTATAGGTATTTTGACCTCCTGATGATGAGCACAACAGTGCTCGAAACATGTAGAGGCATGAAATAAACTTATTGTAAAACAAACATTTTGTGGATCAAGTTGGTTAATTACTGAGATAAATATACTGAGATGCACGGTCAGCAAAACGTCAAAATTTACAATTTTATGTTTCAATCAAATATATGCAGATATAAACATACAGGCTTAGTTATGGCTTATTTTATTCCATAATAGTGGGAGTAATATTAGCTTTGCGTCTCCAGACTTTAAGTACGAATCATCTTCAGGCACAATTTTGATCAAAATGTAAAGCAAAGTGCTTTATAATGACATCCTGAAAGACCAACGACCTCAAGTTTTCCATTAATTAAAATAAATTACCTGTGTAATGTAATAACCTTTTAATGGTTCAAAATGCATAATTGGTTTTCATTTTGTTTTTTATCGTTTTGTAGTTACAACATACAGAAGTACCGTTTTTTAAAATATCATTTATCTAATTAATGGACCGTTGAATAATTTATGATTTGTAATATATGGAGTAGAGAATAATTATCATTCATTTATGGCGGCTGAATGTTTTACACCTGTTGTATTTTCCAGTATTTTTTATTACTTTTCGTTCTTTGTGTGTGTGTGTGTGTGTGTGTATGTGTGTGTGTGCGTGTAGTAGTAGTAGTAGTAGTATTAGTAGTAGTTAAGGCAGAATTACTGTTAACGCCCGAAAGACACATTCAGTAAGCTGGAGGACCTTATATTAATTTCTCAAACTCGGTAATTAAAACGTTCGGAATTCTCATTGGTCAGATAAAGTCACATAAAAGAAAGTCAGTTTTAAAAGGAGTCTATAAGAATTTCTGATACCAATTAAGTCGAATATTCTGGGTTTTTGTGCTGATTAGCAGGGTCATTCATTTCTGATATTTTCAAGGAAGAACGGGGCATGTTTTCTATAAGCTATGTTGTCAGTTTTTTAATATTCCGCTTTGTTGCGTGCATTTTACTGAAGACACAACTTATTCTTTCCTCAAAACCCCCAAGAACGCTTATGAAAACAAAAACAAAATCCAAAAATCCTGAAAAATAGTGTCCTAGACTCAAATGAGATCTTTCCAGGTCCTTCACAGAGAAGTTCAAATGTATTCAACAAATGTATTCGGTTTCCAAGATTTAATCTGGCAATTTTTGGCTTCCGAGGTAACTAACCTAATACGGGCCATAAAAACCACGTTCTTTCGCCATATAGTTTCGTTCTACAGTTCTCTGCGGGTGTCGCTTTGCAGTTGGCAGCTGTAATCTCCTATCTCTATTGGCTTCAATTTATCCATCTCTGAATATATAGCACGTTCCTCTACATTAGTAGATTGATTCCGATAATTAAAGCAAAGAATTACTGCAATCACAAACAGTGTCGATGCGTAATTTAAGTCGACAAGGGAAGGCTTCTTTCGCACGGTGCAGGTGGATCAGTCGGTAAATATGTAACACTATTAGCGTATTATTGCAGGTGCATTGAAATGCCCCATGTATCTCTTGAGAGACTGAGTTTTAGGCGCTTTCACAAAAATGCAAATAAGAAATTTTTTAACAACAGTCAAGTTGCATTTTCTGTAGATTCAACAATTAATACAAAGTAAATAGACATTGCACAATCTTAATAACTGGATAGACACAACTTTTTGAGATATGTAATGTAAATAGACATCGTATTTTTAACAATTCTAAAAACCGGACAAACATAACATTATAGACACAACAACTAATCAGCAATTTATACGATTTTATGACTAGATACTCAGCAAACATAAATGTAAATAGACATTGTACCTTTCTAATAAGTTTAATAACTGGATAAGCATAACCTCTACATGAAATAGCATGTTTACAGTACGTAATACACAGTAATCACACCCGAAGAATTCACACATAAATTTTACTACTATTTGTTCATATTTACAGAATTGTATTTTAGTAATCTTCGACCATTCACTTGTTTCAGTGTGATGATACCAGAGGCTGTGTAATGCAATTTTGACCTCCTGATGATAAGCATATGTGCTCGAAACATGTAGGGGCATGAAATTTACTTACTGTAAAACAAAAATGTTGTGCATCAAGTTGGTTAATTACTGAGAAAAATATACTGAGATGCATGGTCAGCAAAACGTCAAAATTCGTCACGTCTGTCTGCACGGCCGTCTGTCCGCATGGAACAATTCGACACCCGCCGGACACGTTTTCACGAAATTCTGTATTGGAGTAGTTACCGAAAACCTGCTGAGGAAAGTCAAGAGTCATTATGATCTAAAAAGAATAAAGGGTATTCTACATGAAAACCTATGTACATTTATGAAAATATCTCGCTCAGTTCTACATACAATGAGAAATTTTTCAGACAAATTTGTAAAGATAATCAAAACACACATTTTTGTTCATTACATTTCTATCAGAAAATCGCGCCCTTCGTTGCACAACCAGACAGGTCACAGGTCACAACATAATACGGCGCTTACATTCCGTACAACTAAGACAAAAATACAGATATACTCATAACATTTAAAACTTATTGCTTCATAACTTATTAATTGCGTCTGATCTCGTAAAATGTTTTGCGGCACCACTTACAAAAACTGAGACACTGCGCAACGACTTATCCGTCATTACGATCTTTTCAGCCAAATTATATGTCTACAGAACGCCATGAGAAAGCAAATGAAAATTCTTTGGTTTCAATACAATATCGGCCACTTTAAATGTAGACCTAGGCACTTTTCATTTTCGCCGGCTACATAAATTTGCCATAAAAGCATTGTTACGCAACATTCGACATTTTTTTACTGCTGACAGTGATATGAAGCTCAACATTACACAGAATTCATTGTTGTTTCGACTGCGACAATGGTTGCGCGGATGAGTCATAATGTTACTTTACATGCACATTGTCTACATTGTTCGGTGTCATTTAAATTTGCACCAAGTAAATACACAGAGACTAATGCAGCTTACGGCTTGCTGGGCAATTGGCCAGTACACTTTAGACAGTAGCATATAGCTTCGCAGAGAAATGAAATTTATCTAGTAACTGGGGATAAAAGACACCTTCAGCTACTGAAGAAATTTTCGTCCTCCTTATGCTACTGAGCTACATAAAACAGCCTCAACTCTTCAAATATTATTTCTTTGGGAATCTATTCAATAGCATTCCCACACAAATACCTCAACTTTCTAAATCGTCTCTTTCTTGAAGTTTTGTGAGAAAGAAAGATTTCTGTCACTTCCCCATCTCTCAAAAACAAGTAGGTAGGCTAGGGGAGTTCTGTTTTAACGTTTAGAAAAAAAATTTGCATTTTGTTTTGAACCAGTCAGAAACCTCGATGTATACCTCTCTGTAATAAATAAATAACTAAATCTCTTCAACGAATGCAATATAAACAAATGAAAAATGAAGCTTTTGAGGAGTGTGTTGACAGTACAGTGTTTCCGTATTTTGTCTACAGCATAATTGTAGTTATGTTGGCAGCAAAATATGTTCTGTGGTTTCATGACAAAAAAAGGCAAATAATAAATAGAAATATTAGACACATCTGTACAACCTTCTCATCAACGTGTTCTATTGTAATTAATTTCCACAAGAACAACATATTTAAGTTTAGAGTTATTTATAACACAAAAAAATTACTGCCCGTTACGCAATTCCTAGCATGTTACTAGCCCACGCAGCATTCACACAAGAACCCTGCACAACAACAAAAAAAAATCATTTGTGTGGCTGTTATAAACGTGAATTTATGGTACAACAGCCCAAACGCTAAATTTACGAACCGTAAATGTGAATACCATTAACCTTTGTCCATGTTACCTGCTTCTGAGTACACGGGGTTTGAGGTTACATGCGGGCAACGGGTTGTTCATTCTGTCACATTAGACTTACTTTGTTACAGCACGAACGTTGGAGAGTAGTGGTGTTTTTATTCAGCACTGAACAGACGGCGGTACAGCAAATGAAATGTTCGCGAACTTTCAAGTTGAATTTTGTACAATACCTGAGGCTGAAGGGAAATGATATATATTTTCTTTTCCGTACAATGGCAGGCTTGACTGCAGCAACGTGGGGGAGTGGAATCAAGAAAGAAATACTTCTGTAAGTTGCAACTGTAGAACGTAAGTTGACATGACCTAGCCTACATTACTGTAAATAACTCTTTTTCGCGTGAACACTAATTTTCGCGGTGTGTCAGCAATATAAAACAGCAGGGTAATAATTATCTTGCATTGTTTCATTTCCAGTTCAGAAGTCAAATATTTGCCATAAAGCATTGTTGTGTAAAACTCAATATTTTTATATAGTTGACCGGGACATGTAGCTCAACACACACAGAATGCATTGTTCTGTTTCCACTGCAACAATGGTTATGGGAATGCATCACAATGTTACGTTATACGTACACTGCCTACGTTATTCTGTCTTAGCATTGGCATTTAAATTGATACCAATCGAACATATAGCGACCAGCGTATCTCACAGCATGCTGAGCCATTCGCCTTTACACTTAATGGTCTCGAACAAAAATAATATTTATGGACAATAATAATGTGCAAATCACAAGTGCGTCATTAATATTTTTATCTTAGCTACATTTAACAAATATCTGTCTAGCTATACTATATAATACCAATAAATTATATAAAATAGTTGTATAAAGAAAATAACTCATCCAAACCAGTATATCAGTGACAAATATCGCATGCAATACCTAGGAACTGTCCACAGTGCACGGATTAACCGCGCTGCATGTGACAGACACAAAATTTCGCAAGAAAAGTATCAGAATTTCGTGTTTTATAAAAGATGTGTGAGCACAGACACTTCCGAATTAATCTGTTACTTGCAGAATTACAGGTGAAGCAGATGTGTAGAGATGGCAGCTACGTGTACGGCATAAATACAGGAATGAATCAAGACAGACAATGTACGTATTAACGTTACACAATATAATTCAGCACAGTCTTTTACATTCTTAAGCAAGAATACATATTTCGACTAAAAGTTAGTCATCTTCAGGTCCTTACAATATTTTCCGTTACCAGACGCTTTGCCCAGTTTGGGATCCCATAGTGTTTACAATTGTGGAATACATCTAGTTAAAACTTTCTGAAAAGGGTTTTGATTTTGTGTATAAAGTGTGTTTTTTACAGATTGTGTCTAAACATAAAAATATTTAAAAATTCTTCCTTAACGGTGCGTTGATGATCACCGGATATTCCGGTGATCATCAACACACTGTTAAGGAAGAATTTTTAAATATTTTAATATTCCGGTGATCATCAACGCACTGTTAAGGAAGAATTTTTAAATATTTTAATATTCCGGTGATCATCAACGCACTGTTAAGGAAGAATTTTTAAATATTTTAATGTTTAGACACAATCTGTAAAAAACACACTTTATACACAAAATTAAAACCCTTTTAAGAAAGTTTTAACTAGATGTATTCCACAATTGTAAACACTATGGGATCCCAAATTGGGCAAAGCGTCTGGTAACGGAAAATGTTGTAAGGGCCTGAAGATGACTAACTTTTAGTCGAAACGTATAGCCTTGATTAAGAATAAAAAAGATTGTGCTGACTTATACTGTATAACGTTAATTGAATTACAAGCACATCGTGATGCCTTCATTCAGAATATACGTATAACGTAACTAATACGCACGTTAGCAAAACCACTGTAGTCAAGAAAAAAGCGAGGAGTGTTACATATTCTGAGAGTGTGTAACCTTAAGTATTCAATATGCAATGCGCATGCGCCGTATTGCCATCTGTTGCCTGTCTGGCTCTACCCCACTGTCACACACTTCCGCATGAAAGGTACGACTTTCGGAAAAAACGTTGTTCAGCATAAAAATGTGTGTTTTGGTTTTCTCAACAACTTTTACCTGACACATTCCTTATTCTTAGAAGAATTTATTCAGCAATAATAATTAATGTACTTACGTCTTCGCGTAAAGTAACCCTTATCCTTGTTAGACTTTAATGAAACTTGGGTCTTCTACACAGGGTCTCGAAAAATATTCACATAACAAATTTCATGAAAATTCGTCCAGTGGGAGCAGAGTTGATCCTTGTGGACGGACGGACGGACTGACGAACAGAAGGAAGGACAGACAGACATGATGATGCCAATAGTCACTTTTGGACAATTCGCGGACGGATAAAAAGTGACTTTTAAACCTTTTGAAGACCAGCAGTAACCAGACATAACACGTACCGTAACGTTTATAAACTCTGCATTTTTCTCCCTCCGTGCATTATACGTGGGCTTTCCTATGATTTTCATAATAAGCAGCGAAAATATTTAAAACATCAACGACCGGTTGGTTCTGTAATGTAAAACGCATGTTCTTAGAAAATGAATTCATTACACACATATAATTAAGGGCATTTTCAGTTTTCAAAGAGTAAAACACGTTATCGACATCGTATAATCCGTAATAGATTTGTACGAATTTTCGTGAAAATCCTTACTTTGACATTTCCGTATATTAATGTTACACCCCTTTCCAATACACGCACATTCTACTTACTTAGATGGGCTTTTACTAGTAGGCGATTACGTATCTAATGTGACCTAATGTGGCAATTTACAAAAAGGATATTAAATTAAATGGCTGAAGAAAGAGTTTAGTGATATTCTAGTGAAAGGCAAAGTTGACCCTGTCCACGTCATTAAGGCCTATAGGGGGAATAAAGTAGAGCTCCATTCATTCGTAACCTTAGCATTAGACGGAGGTGAGTGGTCAACGTCACAGGCCGCAGCCATTTTTGCTCCCAAAAAAAAAGGCGGTATCCTTTGAAGAACATGCTCATGCTCATGATCATGCTACGGTGCAAGTAAATTGCAGGTGACCGTAGGTATTATACCGTGTTACAATCGTTACGTCGGCTTTACACAATCTCGCCACTGTTTGAAAACCGAAACTGTATATGTCCACAAAAACATTTGACCATCGGACCTTAAGGTTATTACAACTAATTACCAGGACGTTAAAAAATTCATATTCAATTACATGCAAACTGTTTGATTTCCTGTTTTTAGGAAATTTAATTATGCTGGGTATCAGAACTCTGTAAACTGCAATGACGCTACGATAAATTTCAAAAAGTTGCTGTCAAAGCCTCTAAACGATGGCCATTCCATCTGCCAAACATTCGGTGGTCTGTCAGCACCGCCAACATCCACACGCCTTGTTTATTTTCCACAACACCAGGACTAGCAACATCCAACTCTACATGGACCCTGACCTCCATCAAGCAATATAATAATCAATCACGAAGAAAGGCAGCGGTGCTCTTCCAATATGTGATCTACCACGCCATTTTCGTTCCAATATGTGATCTACCTCTCGCAACCGCTCATACCGCAAGTGACGTAACTGCAGCAACCCCCTAGCGGACAAGAGCACAAATGGTGGGATGTGCCGTTCGGTCGTATTCGTAGCCCAGTTCACTTGTTTACGGTTTGATGTAAGGAATACTCAGCACATCAGAGCCACGTGGAATTCGTTAAGACAGTTACATGTAGCGAGGAAATGGCTGTACAATATCTACGCGAACGTAATCTGTTGGATAATCCGGAGGCAGCTGTGATTAATTGCGATAAGTGTGGAAGAGCTATGCAGAATAAAAGAAGATTAATTCGAAGGAACAGTGTTCCTGTTATGAGATGTCCAAGAAAAGGATGCCAAGTAATGAGAAGTGTACGTCATGGGAATAACTTCTTCCATTACTGGGATCTCAAATACAAGATGAATTGTAAGCTGTCTTTATGTCAGATATTGGATATTGTGTATTTCTTCCTCTGTGAAACTCCTATTAAGTATGCCGAAACAATTACCGGACGATCACATTCAACATTAGTTGACTGGTACAACATGTGCCTGGAGGTTTGTACGAAAGTCATTGAAAAGAAAGGTTAAATTCTGGGTACCGCTGAACAACCAATACAGATAGAAGAGGCTCGATTTGCTGGGAAACGTAAATATAATCGCGGCAGACTTCTGCAGGGTAATCGCTTACCACAATCGGAAGATACTGATGCTCTTCTAGAAAACAACAGGAATTATGGTAGAAGAATAGATGGCCCGTGGGTTTTTGGTTTAAAGCAAGGTCTCGACTGTCGCTACTTCTATGTCAACCGTCGTGATAAATAGACACTTGTGCCAATCATCACCCGGGAATGTGCACAAGGATCGGTTATTCATTCCGACGAGTGGCCGGCCTATTCTATTTTAAAGTCTCTTGGATTCATTCATTGCACTGTCAACCACCAGGAAAATTATGTGAATCCTGCTTTCGGAACAAATACACAGGGTATTGAGCGCTCATGGTTAGACGCGAAAATAAAGATATTGAGAAAGACGAGCGGGCCTACTGAACTGTTGCTGCAGTCCCACCTAAACGAATACTGCTACCGGGTGGTGAGGGGACACTCACCGAAATTGTTACTGGATTTCTTTAATGATGTCAGAAATGTGTATCGTTGAATGTGTTGGGTTCCCATCATACTTTTCGCTGTTTTCATTTTAATACAGAATCTTATGTTTCCATGTACAGTTCCATTAAATACATGAATAACGCAAGTGTCGTGTTCAGAGTTCATTGTGTGCAATTCCTTTCCGGTTCTACACAATACTTCCTGCTACCTCCGCAATCTGTAACACGGTACATCACATACTCATAGGTACATCACATATTGGAAGAACACACAAGCTTCTCTATTACGAAATTTTGGACAGCTCAATCAGGCTATTATAAAATTAGTTTTTTTTGTATGGTTGTGTATGACACTAAATGCTCTTATTTCTATAGTTCATTTTTCAGAATATTTTAAAGTCTACAATTTCATTCCATTATATCTTATGAGATTCAAATCTAGCAACGTTCATTACATATATTTCCATCAGTAATGCAATTTTCTGCCAGAAGTGAGATTATATAAACGTGAAGGTAAACTTTCTCTGAATTCTGTGTTTGGAAGGAAATAAACTTTGCCAAATTTATGACGTTTTACAACCGCAACGTTGCTATCCTACCAGAAGTTGCGTTTCGAATCCACTAAGTTTCTGTTCAAATTCGAGTCAGAAACCAGCTATTTTGAAGGTTGTTTTTGCGGTTTGAATACATATAAATTCCTGTAAACTGGTACTTTCTTCGCAGTAGCCCAATTCCTCTGTCTTTCTGCATTCCTTCCAATTCCTGATTTACGCATCATTCGACACTACATGCATTACAAGGCAAAGATGGAGTCCATCTTCTCAGGTGGTAAATATGGGATATCCGCAAGACAACGTAAGGATATTTGTTTTATAACTTGTCATTTTAAAATCAAACCTACTTCAAATTTTTTTAGCTAGACTTCCATAAAATGTTGTACGTCAGCAGTATGAAGGTAGGAGAACAGGGTGGCCAAAGTGAAGGACATTTCTGAAAATTATTTACCAGATTTCTACAGGTAAACGTATCTTTTTCACGGACATGAAAGCAAGTGGACGAATAGCTCCACACATTCTTAACCTTGCCGCTATACGGAGTTGAGTGATCAGGTTTAGGCCCAAAAGTCTCTACGCCCCCGTTACCCATTTAATAAGAGCTGAGTGGGTGCCGCAGCCAACCTGGGCTATTCGAAGTAGATAAAATCCGTCTCCCATGCCCAGAATCACATCACGATTCGTAGGTTTTCCATTCTGTGGCCCAGTCGCGTTACTGACACCACGCTGTCATGGCTCTCTTAATGTTTGAAACCGCAATTAATGTTAGTTGTTTTTTCGGTACCATACAGCATAGTGAATATTATGCATGTTCACAAAGCAAGGAATACATTTTTTTCAAAGTTTCAGCGAAATAAATACAGAAGGCGGAGATTGTACTTTATTGTGTTGCAAATCAGTAACAAGGAAACATTGGAGATTTGAGGCTGTCACAAACATGGCTATAGCCAGTCCTGTCTTCTGGGGTGTGCAGTCACGGAGCTTGTTGGAAGTGTACAGACGTGTCGTAGTGACCTGCTGCTGAGTAGAAGATATAGGCATTTTCTTCAAAACTGTCGGTAAATGCCTAAAAACTATACGGCTCCAAACACTCTACTCTACTTTAAGACTGTTATTAGCAACAGACTTCGTACAAGCAACAAAATAAGGTGTCTTGTTGACACATGTCTTTGGTGACCGGAGCTGACTGACCTTGAACTCAACAGTAACTATATGGGTGTAATCTCTTATCTTATTATTCTGAGAAAATACTTCCTGTTTTCAGTACAATGAAACACGATTCACACGAAGAGGTAAATGTTCTTGAAACAAAATTGTTTTTACTGCGGAAATCAGTAGCAGGAAGATTTAAAGATTGTTGTATTACTGGGTACATAAATCACATATACTGCAGCAGGTTTTTTTGTAAAATGTCGTATCATTTATTTGTGCCCCCAGAACAAATACGTAACTGTAAGTGTGGTCTCCAGCTGCGCCCTGAGATGAAGCTGATGTTGATAGAATACAGCTCTATAGAATTTGTGAAAACTCACTGTTAGCAGTAATAAAGAAGTAAGTAAGTGTATTATGTTCTACAGTATTTGTGTAAACCAGGCATATTCTAGGCAATGCTGTCCTGTTTTTTAGCAAGCTCCTTTAAAAAGTACCTAACAAATCGCCAATAAACGACAGCTTTTTACACACGCTATTACAATTCTTCATTCAAATCACCCTTTCATTTCACATTGCGTGAAATAAGGAGCTGTAATGTAAATCGTCTATGCTTACCCAAAAACAGTTCGATTGTGATTTGGCGACGTGGTGCTCGGTGTCATCAATTTGTACGTAGGCAGTGTTTAGGATATGTGG
>Ga0123352_10007219_pt1 | contig 17093 bp, 4 predicted proteins | sample TergutLab28metaG_FD_89700 | JGI IMG/M metagenome (GOLD analysis project Ga0123352, IMG submission 89700) | Labiotermes labralis P1 segment gut microbial communities from Petit-Saut dam, French Guiana - Lab288 P1 | ecosystem: Host-associated > Arthropoda: Insects > Digestive system > Gut ... | reverse complement strand
TTGTATTTATTGTATTTTTTTTTTTGTATTTTCTTAAGTATTTGTGCAGTTCCTACTCTGGCTGTTTTCTGGAATTCCTTAACTTCATGTTTTCCTTGTATGTTGCTCACGTATTTTCTGAATGACTTTGAAATAGTCCCAGTCGCCCTTATTATTACTGGTATCACCTTTATTTTTACATTCCACATGCGGTGTATTTCTATTGTAAGGTCTTTATATTTTAGAGTCTTCTCGGCTTTCTTTTTAATCACATTTCAGTCTCCTGAGATTGCAACGTCTATTAACATATATTATTATTATTATTATTTATATCCTCGACTATGACGAATACGATGACGACAACAACAATAACAACAACAAACAGTAACATCAACAGCAGACATAGGTGTGCCGGTACACTTTTTGCTTAATTTCAGTAAACTTGTGTAAGAGCCGTATGTGTTGTGCCATATGCCTACGTACCTGCACGTACTTAATGGGATGTAATTCAGTCACATGTGGTCAAGTCACAACTGTTATTCCCGTATGAATGGCACGAAGAAGAGCAAATAGTGTTTGATAGCTAAGAGCAAGTAGTTAGAAAGAAAAGGATGTAGTAAGATATCATACGACTCGTGTGAACTGATCATTACAGGCAATACAAGTTTCCAAAAACCTGGCAGACGGGGCAATCATCTGATTTCCAACACACGTATTCGATGTATTGTTGAACGTCTGATCCAGGTCTGTAAGAGTCTGACGATAATATGTCCGACCTTGTTCATTAGATTCAGGGACTTTTTCTACTGCCTGGTAACAATAATTAAAAATAAATAATATGACGTTTTGGGTAAGAGGATTCGTCTCCATTTTCAGGGTAAAAGAATAAGATGCACGCAGGTGAATCCTTTAAGCCAATCTTCTCTCAAGCTACAAAGGTGATAATATCTTTACACGAAGCTTAGATCTAAAAAATTGGTCAGGTGATTATGTTACGTATCTCGTGGGGTGTGGGGGTGGGGGTGGATGGGGAACTGCGTGTGTGAGACGCAATTTATTATCATCAAAAAGATGCAGGTACCCTCTTAGATCAAACAAGAAATAAGTGCAGTCCAGACCTTGACAAGGAGGGCAGCAATCTCCGAAATGTGAGTAACTAATAATCATCCCACACGGAATCATATCCCAACGTACTTGAAAAGTCTTCAATGACAGTTTTCTTTTCCTTAGATTTTGATTTCTTCCGGTGTGTAAGTTTCACAGTATATTATGAAATAAAAAAAGTTTGGTTCAATCTGAAAGACACCCAAATTGCACATGTAAGGAAAGGGACCGAGAGTAGACCGAATTTTGTCTCAAATTGCTGAGGGTGTAAGGTGAGACATTTCAGTATTTTGTACTGTAGGGTGAGAAACTTCATGCTTTGTTTTCTACTTCACAGCTTTTACGAAGGTCAGCTTCACATCTATTTCTCTATATTATTGTTTTGTGACTGGGTAAAATGTCTGCATAAATAGATAATCTTTTTTTTTGTGAAATAAAAAGAAAAGTCTAGTTTCCTTAAAAACAAACTGTAATTTGTGCTAGTCAAACCACAAGTTGTTGCCGTCACATTGAGTAAAGTGCGTTGTGTTGATCGGTAAATTGTAATGTATTATTTTTTTTTAAACATGGAAACTAATCTTTAAATTTCATAGATAGCTTCACTACAGTTGTATCACTGATAGCCTTGCATCTGTATTCCTCCATTAATATGAACCTAGTACGTAAGTTTGTCAGTAGCTTGTACAGTGGTCTGAGAGAATACCTGGTTTATGAGACAAGAAGAGACACAATTTAGGAATAACTGTAATAACAATGATATAGAAAAAGTCCCTGGCCATGTTTAAGTAGCACACTTTGAAGGAATATGCATGAGTGATGGTCTAGCTCCTTGTACTCCTAATCTGTGTATTAGGTGAAGGTGAGTAGAGAACAGCCACGATATCCACTGAGTAGGAAATAATTGTAATGAAAATTAATATGATAATGTTGACCATGAACAAAGATGACGACAACAGCAAAAAAAAAAAGCATGGAATTTGTCTGAAGGTAACAAGTATTGTATTATCCGAAAGTAGCACAGTCGGAATATACTGTAAAAGGCAAACATTTTTCTTACTGATACTCCTAGTTTTATTTCCCCTCTAGAATTTTTATTTTTTATTTTTTATACGCAAGAAAATGTTGTTTGGATGTTGGTTGGTTCACCAACATCCAATTAGAGGCTTGCCACCAGTGTTATAGGAGAACTGAATGGAAACTGTAGGCAGTCCAGTTGACGTGACTTGTGATTAACTATGAATATCTGAGGCTGCCGACATCTTAACGACCTGACATTCATTTCAAATTAAATTTGTTGTTTGTAAGACGAACAGGATTTATAGACTTACTTTCTGTTAAGCACCGCGAATTTTCATTAATTTATTGGAATCATTTTCGTGTTATAAGTTGTTTTCTCTAGAACCTTATCTACTCGCTTCTTCTTACGTATTTCAGCATTGTTTTAACTGAAATAGTTGGATTCCTGTGATAAGTATGCATACAAAACTGCCGTGCAAGTTGTCGAAACGTCTTTGAAGGACGTGTCCCGAGTTTGGTTTTGCAGGCTGACAGAAGTACTGCACGACGTAATTATATAATTTAGTTACATGAAAGGCAGACCACGTTAATACGGTAGAAATATATGACATGTACGGCGAATCGGTAAACGACATGGTAGTAAATGTTCGGTTAATCACATTCACTAAAAGTGAGTACAATAGGAACACAAAAGTACATGATTTGGAAAAAGAGGTAATGTACTTTTAACCTAATATTGAGGCGCGTTCACATAAACATAATTGCAGCGGAAAAGCAATAATTATAACCTATAGTGTGTCTTTGTAGACTTAGCTACCCAGCAAACACAGTTCATGCACCTTGTTTTGTTGTCATCTGTGGCCTGTCCGGCTGTACCATTTTCCACGTGGTCTCATAAACGGCACGATTTTCGAAGAAAATAAAATTACTGAGCTCAAAATATGTCTTTATTTTCTCTACAATTTTTTTTCCCGAAATATTTCCAATTCTAAGAAGAATCCTGCGAGATATTTTAATAAATTTTCATTTTGTTACCGTGCAATATTATCAGTGTTTTTCAAATACCAACTTATTGCACTATTTATATACTTGATAAAACACACGTTAAAATACGTACGTCTAATCCATTAAAATTTTTTAATATAACACTCCTACATGTTTCAATCCTTCCGGATGCATGCCGCCATCATACCAATAACATCAACAAATATAGAAATATTCAATAACTTCATATATAGGAACATTTACTCCCTGATGATTATCCGGAAGGATTGAAACATGTAGGAGTGTTATATTAAAAAATTTTAATGGATTAGACGTACGTATTTTAACGTGTGTTTTATCAAGTGAATAAATAGTGCAATAAGTTGGTATTTAAAAAAATTTTAATAAATGTACATAGGTATTTATGTAAAGTACTTGTTTCTTTGTAAGATTTTTATGAAACTTGTGTCTTCTCGACAGTTTTTCGAAAAGTACTCAAATGTTAAATCGCACGACAATCTATCCAGTGGGAGCCGAGTTCTTTGCGGACGAAAGGAAAGACAGACATGACGAAGCTAGTAGTCGCTTTTCGAAATTTTGCGAACGCGCTTAGAAACTCCTACATGTTTCTGCGCCGAGGCTGCATCCTCTAGGAGTCTACAATGCATAATCTGGAGTTTTTAAAATCCTATTTACACTCTGCAATCATATTGTGTGTATTTGTTGGCGTAATTGGTTAATTGCAAGAAATAGGCGCAGAACGAATTGTGTCAAATACATTCAGTTATCTAAGCGCGCCATTTGACATTCGAGTAAAGAATGAACAACGTAGACTGCAACACTAGCCTACCCCCCCTCCCCCCCCATCTTCAGTAGCGTTTCAGTTTACTTCCTTAGTAGTCAGTGGACCTCCATTATGAAAGCAAGTGAAAGTTAACATAAGCAGCCAGAAAATAGGTAAGTACCACAGCCTGTATAAAATTTCATTATTTACCTTACATATCGTTACCATTTGCATTTGCACACACACATGCACTCTAATAGTCCTTCAAATTTTTATAATAATTGCAGATTTTATTCACATGTATTGGCTAAATAGGGCCGATATACTTAGCATTTCAAAGACTGTTAAGTTATTCACGTGTTACCGGCTAACATCGACGTCATGTCAATAAATATTACGTTTTGTATGCCCATTATATACATAAAATTAATAACATTTATGATACTGTTACCATTTCCTTGATAGAAGATATCCCGTTGTGTTTATACAGTTAATAATAATCTGCAAAATGTGGTCAACACAAATATGCATTTGTGACGTGTTGATTGCTTTTTGTTGAATGTGTTAGGACGATATGGCAGAGTACAAAAAAATTACGGTGAACCGCCAACATGGGCTGTCATATTTGCATAAAAGAAAGTTGCCCCAGGTTAGAAAATCAGACAGAAAAAAAGCTAACCATTTTTATGAAACCCCTATTAAGCGTTGAGATTAATTTTAAGAATTTTGTGAATGAAACTTACACGTAAAACGGTAAATTATATTCAAAGCCATCGTACATACTGCAGTATAATATAATTAATATTATATATTTGTGATTAACCCGAGGAAAATATTTTGTCTGAAAATTGATACTATTTATTTAAGTTTTGAGATATTAATGTCATTCGAAAACTATAACTGATATTAATATTATTATCTCTATATATTCTCTAACATAACATTATTGCGACTGAATTATAAACCCGAAGTTTGTAGCTACGCTGGGTAGCAAAGTATTTTGTTTCGTAGGTAAATGTCGTGTAGAACCGGCCATTTCTTTTGTCATTTCACACACACACACACACACACACAGGCACGATGTTTCATCAAGCCTACTATCCTTTCCAAGATAGTAGTCTAAATTAATGTCATTCATTCCATTCTAATGTAATGCGTATTTCTACTTCATGAAATTTTCTGTTTCGTTTGAAAAGAGCGTCTGAGACATTTATAGGTTTCATTACTGGCCGAAAAGAGTTTAAATTACTGATTGGACGAGAGACGAGATACCGCCAAATTCTTTAAGTTTCAAGAACATAACTAATACTACTCAGGCACATAAACATTAACATTTTAAAATAATAGGGTATCTAATCCTAGTTTACTCAAAGAATTTCATAGTCTCCAAATAGAAATAAGGAAGCAATGACAACAAAAATTTCACCTAACAATCACCAAAATATAACCAATCAAACCAAATAATATGTTTGTTTTTGGTGTATTCTTGCAATGACTACACTTTAGGTTTCCATTAGTTTTTAATAATTAATTGAAATATTATAGGAATGGCATGTGATATGAGCTGTCAGACTGCAGTGCGTAATCACGCGAAATTGCTAACTGCCAATGGGCCGGAATGGCTCAGTCGGTATAGCGACTTGCTACGGGCTGGACGGTCATGGGATCGAATCACGAGGGCGAGATTTTCCGCACCCCTCCAGATCGGACCTGGAGTCCACTCAGCCTCCTGCACAATGGGTAACGGGTCTTTCCCGAGGGTAAAGCGGCCGGGCAGTGGCCTGTTTAGGGTAAACTTTACCTTTACCTTTTACGTGTTAGACCTTATAGCAGGGGTGCAAAAGATTCTAAAAATATCTAATTACCACCGTAAAATTCTAGACGTCAGGATGGTGATGAGAAGGTAGTTCCAGATGGGGGTAGCACAAAACATCAGGCGCCACCGTACAAAATTTAGTCGCTCCGACGACCTGGCATCCCCTGCTATTACCCATCCAAATCGTGTTGGGGGCCAGAGGGAGATCACAGTCGGTTTCCTCGCTCCTGACGACGGAGCTGGCATGTGCATTTGAAACGTTTGGATCCATCTACAGGACTACCACATATCAGAACCCAGATGACAGCGTCTGAATAAGTATTTCAGTGGGTACCTGACAACGTGTACTCTGTAAGTCGTTGTGAAAGGAATTTAAGTATAAATAGCCCCGGGTGATAATTTGATGGTTTGAAGAAAAGCGTCCGCAATGAATATTTTAATTTGAACGGAAATGGGCAATTAGAACAATCAAAGGCGCCGTTCAATGTAGTGTGAGTGCGTATGTGTTTGTGAATTTTAAGCCGGTCTGTTGTAAGATTTACCTGCAGGTCTAGTTCTCTTTTTCTTTTAATATTTCGTCTTTGTCTTTCGTTTCTACATGCGATGTAGTCTTGATGCTAGTGACCTGGTTGTGTAGTTATACCGTCCTGAACGGGGAATGTTAAAATAAAGAAAGAAAAGTTAAAACTCCTCAAGGTGGTTCTGTGTATTTCCTTGCTGCTCAAGATGTATATATTCCCATCTTGTTATTTCTAACAACCCGTATGTCAGTAAGTAGTATATTCCATTTAACTTAGTGAAGAGATTTTCAGTGATTACAGTTTGTTCTTTCTCGTATCCTTTTACATTTTTTCATTCCTTAGTATCTTCTTTTGTAATTTGATTGACCGACGCATAAGATGATCTTGCGAAACTACTCTAACTGCCTACGGTAGTTCGGCTTTGATTTTCCTGACGTGTACAAAGTAAAGAAATTTCAAGCTATTGTTTACACAGCCTTTCTATCACGGAATATTTGGAAAGGTTAGAACCTCTTGATACACTGTTAGCCTTACTATAATCATTTCTCTGACGAAAGGAATAATCTTATGCCCTTAGTCAAGAAGCTGAACGGTTAATCGTTTGTTTATATATTCCATTGCAAAAAAAATGTTTAAGGTAATTTTGGCTACATTCCTCAAGTTAAAATGAAAACATTTTCCACGTGTAAGAGATGCAGTGGATTCAAAATATTTAATTCTTTGGAGATTAAAATGAATGTACATTATACTTGAAAATTTAGTTTCTACCTCACAGAGTACATAGATTGCTTGCATTAGAAAGACCAGTCTTTGAATTCTATGTAGAGAAACAAATACACTGTGTGAGCAAAATTCCGAATATTTTGGTGTTTACTATGGCGTTACCTGTACTGACCAATAGGTGTTCGTAAGTTTAAGTAAATCATCACAGAACGAGACACCACAGAACTGCAAAGACCTTATGAATTTCCTATTCTGTGACGTGGAATTGCAGATTCAGATTGCAGTTAACCAGCATCAACTTGAATCAGGGAATAAACTATGTAACAATGGCATCTGTTGCGAAAACAATCATTTTGGACAACTTCGGTGTCTATCGGCTGGTCGCATAATACTTCAAAATACAATGTTTAACATATGTGCCACCAGTTTAACACAGAAGGCTGTTCATTTTCCGCACGTATTTTATTTATATATTTCGTCTGTTTCTCACAGTAAACAGAGATGTTTTCCTCTTCAGCAACATTCATCGAATTTTCTTGTAAGGATTAATATCCGTCCTGTAGAAACATAAATTATCTGTTAGCCGATAGGAGAACAAATCACAATTATTTATCTAAACCAACCTTACAGATAATTCAGAGCGTAAAGACTGTTGTGTTGTACTTTACTTAATGACGCCAATCTGTACTTACTGACGGTATGACACGCAGACACAGCTATATATAAATACGGCTCGGGATTGCGCGTGTCATGTCCTGCATGTTAACACACTGAAGTATTTTGTACGAATATTTCCTGAGGCGACGTTTGGAAGACTATAAAGAACTGCACTAACAAAATATTAATTAAATTAGTAAATACAAAGTGAGAACTTGGACCGAACACTTGTGACTACCATATCTAGGGCAGTACCGGATCCGGGCGCCATAAACCGACCCTTCTGTAGTAGGAAAGTGCGAGCGGTCCACAAGTTAATAATAATAATAATAATAATAATAATAATAGTGTCTTTATACAGCGGCAGTATAGCCTTGAATAATTTATAAAAGCAAATAATATGTTTGGAAGGATACCCCGATTTAAGGTATTGTCCTCGCACTTGGCTAGAGGGACTGAAGGAGACCTTCGGTGCCCCTGTCAAGATCAAACCCGGCACCCACACAATTCTTGTCTGAAGCGCAAAAACTTGAGCCGGTAATCGCGGTACTTTGGCGTAGTCTTAAAATATTACTTCTGGGAAGGGAAGTCGTTGAGTAGATTGGTAGAGATGTACCGACTTTTGGAGATGGCAGGTGCGTCCACTTGCAGGATAGAAGGGCTATTTTATCTTAAATCGACATCTTTTACATCCATGTTCATGGTGATAGGAGGCTTTCTGCGTAGCATTTATTTATTTTCTACACCACGCAATTTTGCATCCCAACAAACTTTGATATTCGGTATGTTTGTCTTGGCAACTTATCTCACGGGATGTTACAGGCCTGTATTGCTAAATCTGTAGGGATTTCTGTATCATGTTTCTGATATTCGTACTTTTTGTACACAGGGTTATTTTAAAAAATTGTTGGCTGTGAACTCTGACAGATGGGTTCCTCCTGGCAGGGTCTTGTACACTGCAAACACATGGAGCGTGTAAAGGTATCTCACGCACGTCTTACATTCGGTTGCTTCATTCGGGGTGTTGTCATGGAAACAGGTGTTTTAAAGCTCATGAGGGATAACAACCTCATATCTCCGTTATCGTGTCCGCGTTCATCTTCTGATATAGACCGCGCATTGTGTGAAATGCATAAGCAGACGATTCTTTGTTCCTCTGTAGTTCACCGGTAAAACGTAAACACGCTGTAAATACATATTTGACGATGATAAGCCCTACTCAGAGATGTGTCTTCAGACTTCAGTCTTCATCATCTCGGCTTTCAGAACTTCGAATCTCGAGTCCTGCTGAACTCATAACATTCCGAAGTTCTGAGAACAGAAGGCAGGAAACTTATCTTACTGTACTGCTTCGAAGAAACGTAGGAGGGGAGGAATAGAAGAATAAGGAATGCGACAGAAAGGGACAGGAATCTTGACCCTCGAATACTAGACCGATACGTAGTCCCGAAACGTCTGTAAGAAATTACCACTTCTTGCTGCGTAATAACCAAGGGGAGCGCATCTCATATATCCAGAGAATTCTGCAATAACTTAAACATGAATCATGGTCGTTTTGAAAAGCTGATACCTAACTACCCATGTAAATCTACATTCCCGTTTTTTACGGGAACGGCAGTTTCAATGGCATATTTACGAAAGCCGGACACTTTTCTCTATCCTGAATTACTGGAACTCAGTTCGCATCTTTACATTCTGTTTTCTGTATGTCGGAAATTTGTAGTCTTCCACTTGTAAGGTTCGAAGGGCGACCAATGAGAGTTCACTGTAGGAAGCCGGCGTGCTAAGTGTTGTAGTAGCATAGTACTGAGCTTTCTCAACCACAATACCAATGAAGAATCGAATTGAGGATTATGTACACAGAACCCCTCGGTTTAAAATAATCTTGCTGCTTACCACAACGTCCGTATATGAATTCTAATTATTTAATTAACACTAATGATTCTTCAGTAGAATTATTTGTGTATGTTAATTCGAAGCAAAAAGAAGTCCTTATTCTTTTTTGACAGTTTGATCTGTTACACTCAGTGGTTTAAGGGCATGATGAAACGGAGAGAAAGAGACATTTACCTCCCCGATCATGGATACTGAGCACAAGTGGTTGGTAATTAAAGCTAATGAACAGACTCTTGTTTATGAGCGCTTTTGATAACATGCACTAGCCGGTTTCAAGTACTGCTAACAGACGCCTCAGTAGTGCATTATGTTAGGGAAGCGAGACTTCTGCTAATTATGAATCTCACTGCGATAAGGCAAAACTTGTGTTTTGTGTGAGTCGAACTGTTTTACTGTCGTAGTTTAGAAGTTCTGTGTTACTGCTGTAGCTGCATGCATATCCCGATCTTAAGAGTCTGATTTTTTTTAATGATGAAAGATGTTTTTGCGCATAAGCAGTATGCTACATCTTATATCAAAATTCATTTCTTACCTCAGTGAGAACCTGTGCTATCGTTAGAAAATTCAGTCACTGAATGTTGCACCAGAAAATAGTGGCTGTTCATTGTAACGTCATTAGTAACATACAAATACATTTTGGACAAACTGCACATTTTCATTGGTAAATTGGATGGCTGTATGGGCTACTAAACATAGGCTTTAGACGGTTAAACCTCCGGTCACGCTATTCCTTGCACACAATGAATAAGGAAGACCCGCAGAGCCTCTTCAGAAAATGTGGCCAAGAGAATAAACGCTGAAACTTCTAAGAGTCTGAAGGAATGACCAGCCCATATCCAGCAAGTCTGCTGAACGAGCTACGTTAACTCCTAAATTACGCTTGTTTGAAGCACCTTTCTTATTCTTGTGGTGGAATAAGAGTGATTGTATGGTGCATTAGCTTCTAATTGGTCTATCCATCCGAGGATGCGTGACGGAAAATGGAACACGTGTGATTGACAGGAGGAAACAGAGGTAATCGGAAAATTCTTGTCTCATTGCCTCCTACTAACTGCCTGCATTAGACCCGTGAGAATGCTTGTGTAATGTCGGGTGAGTGTTTGGACCGGTGCTGTAGCTGTGCTCCAGATACGAACTGGATGGCGGCAGCAAACAACGGAAGGAGGTGGAAGTAAATCGGGAGGTCATGGCTCGACAATGGGCCAAAGCGCCAAATAATAATAATAATAATACGCGAAAAAGGAGGAGGAGGAAGAATAAGCGTTGGAATGCAGGAGGTCATATTTGAAGCTTGAGTTCTTACTAGATATTGTTCTGTTTTCTACCTTCATGCCTTTTTCTGCTCTTCCTGTTGGTTTACAAGAAATGTTTACTTGTTTAACTAATAGAATTTATCATTTAGAGGTGTAGCGTCATCTTTCTGAAAGAGAGCAGTCTTATTGCGGGTTGTTTACACAGCTTTTTATGTACATTATTCTATTTTTCGAACAAGGTACAGAATTAGATATTATGTATCATGCAATAGTCTGGAAGGGTTATTCCTGGCGAAGGGACGGACGGACGGACAGTATAGTAATCAGCGTAAAGTGCTGGTTACCTGGAAATAGGCACTGCAAGCTCGTAACTTGACAAGACCAGCACGTTCCATCATCTTCTTTTGAGTGATGGTGCTTACGTCCCTCCCCATTGTTAGCTTCTTGCAAATTATAATGATATTATTAGTGGTTGTTGAAACCAAGAGAGCAACACGACATCGCTTTCATTACAGTGGTGGATCTTATGAAATGGGAGGATCTTAACTCAGTCCAATTACAGTAAGAATTACATTCTTTCGATAGAGCCATTTGCTTCGGAGTAGGATTATGCTACCACCAGTTGGGGTAGATTGTTATGGAGAATGTGATTGCCACAAAATGAATTATCAAGCACCAAGTTGTCCCTTTATATAGAGCTGTGCTTTGGTAACATATATTTTAGAAAGAAGTGTTGAGAAGAGTATGTGGAACTGATAGGAGGAGGAAGCAAAATTTAACACGGCGAGGGGCATAAAAAAAAGTGTTTCAGAATTTAGTAAAAAATAAAAATTGCGATACAAAAAAGTGTGAAAGGGCGGGACATGCGACATGAGTGTGGGTGACGGGAAGCAAGTAATTTTAGTTGGAATATCTTATAAGTGAGGCTGGTTAGGAGAACAACATGTAGATTTTATTTTATTAATATAGGCCATAAGGAAAGGGGCTTGAGAGTTTGGAGTGGATTTAAATGGCTCAAAATTGGGATGAATTTTGGCCTGTAATGAAGTCGACAATAAATATTCAGGTGCAATTAAATAGGTGAATTTTATGATAAACTGTGAACTTATAGTTGTGAAGAAAGAGTCCATTCCACGGAATAGTTGATTATTTTGTGTTCTTGACTGTTTTATCAGAGCTTTTAGTTCTTCACACAGAGTCAGTACGTTAATAACAGAAATTTAGCAAGCACCACCCATTGTTCTTTCAAATACCATATTATATTAATTCTTCTGATTTTGAAAAATGTTTTTCCTTTCTTATTTCAAATTTTCTTCCGTAATAGAAATCTGGCCCTCTCTTTTGTGAGCCATCTTACACTGCCTAGAAACTTATATTCAACTGACTCAAATACTAGAATTATTGCTCTACAAAGAATATTTTACTGTTGACTATGTTATCGGAATTACCGAAAACTCTTTTAAATGAACGGCACGAATATGGATATTTTTATGTATGTGTGTATGTATGTATGTCGGTTTTAAAACGTCGTTCTACGTTGTCCGACATCTAGACTCCACTGTTTCCTATCTTCCCACTGGCCTTCATTTAGGTTTCTTTCATTCATGGCCTTCCTTATACTTTCCATCCAGTTTTTCTTCGGTCTTCCTCGTGCTCTCTTTTGTTTCGGCATCCACTTCATTGCTATTTTGGGTAATCTTCCTTCTTTCATTCTTTGAACATATCCGTACCATGTAAGCTGATTCTGTTCAATTTCTTTTATAATTGATTCCTCTCATCCAATTTGTTGTCTTATAGTTACATTTCTTATTCTTTCTTTTCTTGATATTCTAGAGGATCTCCTCAAGGCATCCATCTCTGTAGCTTCGACCAGTCTTTTATTATTTTTTGTGAATCTCCATGTTTCTGAACCATACAATAAACTGCTTTTGATCAATGCATTATAAATGTTCAATTTTCTCTCCTTTTTTATGCCTTTAGTCCACAGTATCCCGTTTAAATATGCTATACATTTTCTTGCTTGTATTACTCTTGATCTTATTTCTAAGTCGTCTGTTCCGCTAGTATCAAAAATAAATCCTAAATATTTATATTCTTGACAAAATTCAATCTCGCTGTCTTTATCTAATTTCAAATTACTGTGCGTTTCCCCAATATACAAGAATTTTGTTTTATTCAAATTCATGTCCAGGCCCCCATTTCTCGTAAGTTTATTTTAATTTACGCGTCATATATTACAAATCTTCTGACACCCACTAAAACTACTTGATCATCTGCAAACTGGAGTGTATACACTGTAGTATTTTCTAGAGCAATACCCATTCCGGAGCATTTACGTTTCCATTCTTCTAAAGCTTTCGTATGTAAATCTTAAAAATATGTACGGAAAATCCAAAATCTCTGTGGATATTTTTATTCATTAATTAATTTTGTTGTATGTTAAACGTCCTGCGGGTTTTCTGTTGTCCTTATGTAAAGCGTATGTTCGGTTTATGTACATATAACTAATCAAAATTTCCAATCTCATTTTATCAAGTCCCTACATCGATATCAATGGAAAATAGTTTCATGTCTCTAGTTTTAATGAGGTATGGTCTTGAATAAATTTATTTTCCGTGGAACGTTACCTGAATTTAACATTACTTTAAAACCATGACCAAAAGTAGAAATGGTTTAGTTGGTTAATTTAAATTCTGAGTGCATTAAGAAACGAAAACGTGGTCTTGTCCTGTAGTAATGCATCCTAAAACCCGAACAGGAAGGGAGGAAAGAAAATCAATAAGATGCACAACCAGTCGAAAAACGTAGTAGAAGAGACTTTTGAAGGAGAATGGGAATAAATCAAGACAACAGGAGACTTGAATTGTCAAGCATGGGACGGTCAGCAGCTGCTGCAATTTCGGAAACAGCGCCTACGCGGCAGTCTTTGGAACTACACACACTATGGTTTCTTGTCAGCCATTTTGACGTACCATTTTCACTTCGTTAGTAGCTTACTTTGACTTGTAGACCTTTTCACTCTTTTTTCCCCTCCTTCATTTCTTCTCCGTTCTCTTCTCCTGCAGTCTATCTCTAATTAGTTACATGTGTGCCGTTTTTTTTGGGCTCTGTGTATTAGTATAGAGCGATAATATACAGAGAATCCCTACCTAGTTCTCTATTCAGTCAAAAGTTACAGACCGACGGTAAATATAAAATGCTGTCATGACGGCTGAAATGTAGGCAGGAAGAGGAATATTCCGAGGTCGACACAGACAGTCTGCAGTGTAACGTCTCTTCACATTGTTCAGGCACTTTGCGGTATAGCGATGCGGTTAGCCAAATATTTTACTTTCGTAGGAAACGTATCCGATCGGCGAATATACAGTTACCGCCTACGTGTGGAAATTCGATGTAATTGAAGGAAAGGCTCTTTTGTTTTATTTCACACAGAGAGAGCGTTAACGCAGTGATGCATTTGCTATTTGCCGGCTCCACTAGTTTTTGCCGCTACAATTAACGCACAGGCTGTTCCACGCAGGTGCGTTATTAGCAAAGGCTTAATTTCCCAAATTTAACTTTCGTAGGGCCGCGTATCGTAATATTATTTCTATAGTAAAACCAGCTAGATGCACCAATGTATCAAATTTATTTTATTTTGGAATGGCACTCTACATGTTTCGGATGATCTTTCCGTCCATCATCAGGAATTCAAGACTGTACATACAGCTTGCTAGCAAGCAGACAGCAGTATCTGTTTGACAAATGCTTGTTACTGTATGTACATTCTTGAACTCCTGATGATGGACGGAAAGACAGTCCGAAACACGTACAGTGTCATTCTAAATAAAATAAATTTGATACATTGGTGCAACTGGTTGGTTTTACTATAGAATTAAGGCTTAATTTCCTTAGGAGTTTAATTGTCAGGGACAGCCGAAACTACTATTCCTACCACAAAAGCAGGCAAATCGCTCTTTTTTCATTATTTTAATATATTTTTACAGTTATTACTAAAATGGGTGAAGAGTTTCATAAGCCTGTTATGCTACGAGATACTGCATGATTATCTTGGATCATATATGATAGTATTGCTAAAATATCAGTTCAGCCGTAGTTGTCATGTAATTACTGTCGACGTTTGAGTAGAGACAACTCGTGATTAACAGCCACTTGGAAGACAGATCCTAAGAGTGGGAGGTGCTTTTGAATTTTTGCAGTTTTGAGGCCAGTGGCTGGCTTTCTTTTTGTTGATTATCTAGAAACTTCGAATTCTACTGTCGTTGTGTTATCGTATAATTATGCCCAAGCGTGTTAGGATTGGTGTCTAGGTGTGATTGGTGTGACATAAATGTACTCTCATCAAAAGAGCGTCACGATCGAATAAGATAATTCGGTTTTTCTATAATTTTACTATATATATAAGTTAAAGCAGTCCCGTTACAGGCCTGGAGTGGCCCAGAGGGTTCCAGGAAGTTAAGGTTCCAGATTTCATGACAACAGCACAGGATGATGGTAAGTTTGTCAGCCTTACGCACCGGCCGCCTTTACCGCCAGCAAATGCTCCTGGTACTCATTTCTGTTAGAGGCTGAGTCGACCCCAGGACAATAGCGCAATTGGAAGGATTTTATGTCAATGAAAAATTCCAATGACACCAGCTGGGACCTTCCGATTTGTAGCACAGCACCTTAACCACTGTGCCACCGCGGTCCCTTATATAAAACTAAACTAAACTCCGTGGCCTTAGTCCGCGCGCGAACTATACCGACAGAGCGGCCGCCGCCGGTAGGCTAAGTTAGTGCCAACTTTTGTGGATAGAGGGGTGTCACGTGGTCAGCGCAACGGGTCCCCACATCCGTTAATATCTGTTTTCTAGGCCTTATATACATATATATAATTTAACCCTCTGAGTAAGATTAAAATGTATCTTAAACTTAAGAAACATGACTGTATAAATATAAATTCAGTCCTATCGTGCACTAGTCTCACTACGTACACTTACTAACTGCAAACGAACAGTGATGTTTGAGTAATACCTGAACATATTTTGAGAGTCATACAGAACGTAAATCTACACTCTGTGAGCATAGTACACAGCTTTTCAATCTTACAGCAGTTTGTGTCGAAAGAGCAAAGCAATAACCAGTTTTGGCCCCTTCTTTGCTCCTGTGCTGCAGTTAGAACGTCTTGTCACTCATTCATGTAGAATGCAAGGTACTAACCTCCCAGCACGACAGCACCCCCGACGTTGCTGTAAAGAGTACAGACCTTTGTACAGACAAAAAAAGGAATAAAATATAAAACCTGGTCACTTTCATTTGTTCCGTGGTTCATTAGAATGAAGCATCATTTCGGGTACACAATAGGCGGTCCCTTTAACTACAAACAGTGAAAGATGGAGCTCTTGCTTGTATAATAAACCATAATGAGGTATGGAGCGAAGTAATGCTAAAGGGTGTTATGTAGGCTTAGGCCCTTCACTGTAATTACATTACTCAGGGGATTCCGTGTGACGGTGAACAACTGCGTCGTTATATAATAAGGTTAATTGGAAATACGTGTGGGTTGCACGTGTAAATAGAAAACAGGTTCAGTTATTGGAGATTTATGACGGGTTTTAATGAATGACAACAGAACAAGATGGGAAGGCATATATTAATCGATTTCTCCAAATCCCAAGTATCGATATTTTATTATGAATCGTAAATATGTCATCGTCTCCTACGAGCTTCTGTGTACCTTAACGGAAGAGGCGTGGATCATAATGAAGCTTCGTGTAAGAGAAGAAGTCAAAATTCTGTAACTTGAGAAGCGTTTCGTCGTTACACCTGATCCTTGAATGTAACATGCAGGTTAGCTTACGACAGGGGTGCACAACTTTTCCAGAAATCTTCCAACCACTTCAAAATATTAGCAGCCAGAAGTTCCATCTTGAGGGCCCACAAATATTAGGCGCTACCGTCCAAAATTGAGTCTCCTAGACCACCTGGCGCTCGGGATTTTTACAAAGTAATTTTCTTCATGACTTCTGAAATCATTAAATACGCGCTCATATACGATACAGATTTTAATGGGCGTAAATTGATTTGAGGTCGTATAGGCAATTTGCTTATCTTTAAATTACAGTATACCTGGGATTAAAAAGTTAATACCTTTAAATTTTTCTTTAACAGATTAAGTCACCATTTTCACGGAGTAAATAAATGAGAGTCCCTAGATGTGATATTTAAGACGTGTGTGATATCTCAGAGATATATTAGAAATAAAATCTTCATAAATTCTTGTGTCGTTTGAATGAGAGTGTCCGAATTGTACGTCCAGAAGCACTGGAATGAGTTTTCGCCACCAAAGGCCTTCCAATGCAATGATTCACACTTTT
>Ga0123352_10007218_pt1 | contig 17094 bp, 13 predicted proteins | sample TergutLab28metaG_FD_89700 | JGI IMG/M metagenome (GOLD analysis project Ga0123352, IMG submission 89700) | Labiotermes labralis P1 segment gut microbial communities from Petit-Saut dam, French Guiana - Lab288 P1 | ecosystem: Host-associated > Arthropoda: Insects > Digestive system > Gut ... | reverse complement strand
CTAAATGCGCGCATTTCCATGCTCATTGCCAACTCTTTTGCATTTTGCAAGCTTGCAGCTATCACAGGCAGCATCAGATATGTGTATAGTTTAAGGCGTTTTTTAAAGCCCAGTTCCTCCACCACAATGCCACGCAGTTGCAAAGCGATCAGGCTGTCTTTCATTTCCTCTGATAATTGAGGAATAAACCGCACACCTATAGAAATCATATAAGCAATCTCATAAGGCATTTTTATTTGCACCATACCCTGAATAAGCGTGCGCACAGGATAACATGTAATCATTGCGCCGCACACGATAAATAATGCTAAGCGCAGCAACACCAGTAGTCCAATTTGCACCCCACCTGATGTTAGCAGCGGTATATCGCGTATTTGAAAAAATACCGTTCCATATGGCGTAAATATGCTGCGCAAAATTGCAACCACAAGTAAGACCTGCCACAATCGCCTAAACCGCAATAGAAGCTGCATAAATTTCACTCCAAGGACGGCTGCACATATAAGCCCAATAAGCATAAGCGCTGCCATCAATCTCAAATCTTCACGCACTATAACCGCAAGACTTGATAAAACAAGGGTTAACGCAAAAATAACCCGCGGGTCAGGCCGGACTAGATGACTATTTTTCAACAAGCATTCCCCCATCCATTAATCTTACCTCCGCACCTAACTCCTTTACAAACGCCTTGTCATGACTTATTAGCAAAACACCGATATTGTCTGCCATAAGGCGGTGCAACGCCTTTGCTAAAATAGAACGGCGGTGCTTGTCTAGCCCTGTTGTCGGTTCGTCCAAAACAAAAAATTGTGGGTTGCAAACCATAGTAGCTGCAATGGCTAAGCGCTGTTTTTCCCCACGGCTAAGGGTATATGTTGTGTTATTTACGATATTTTCCAACTCAAATTCTCTGATAAGTTCCCATGCTTTTTCCTCGGCTGCGTCTTTTGACATACCCCTCAGCACAAGGGGAAATGTGATTTCCTCAAGTACCCGAGGCGCAAAAATCTGCCGTAAAGGTTCTTGAAACAAATAACCCACTTTTTGTCCAATTTCCCCAAGCTTCCACTTTGCAATATTTTGGCCGTTATATGAAACAAACCCGGAATCCGGCCGCAGTAAACCTGCGGCCACCTTTCCGAGTGTTGTTTTTCCACTGCCATTATCACCCATAACCGCCGTACATAATCCTGGGGAAAAATCCTCAACGAATAAGGAAAATTTTCTCCCCTGAGATTTGCTGGGGTACGTGAATTTAACATTTTGCAGTCTGATCATAATTAGATTAAAGTAATAACCTGAACTTGCCCCATCCAACGGTTAGCCGGAGATCCGACTAAAATAGAACGAAATGGGTAATCTCTTTCTCTCAGTGGCTCCCTATCTTCTAAAAAGGCAATATAGCCATTGGCAAATGCCTCCTCAGCCGTCCAAGTATGCTCCATACCATCTGCGGTCGAAATACGGACGGTAGTTACATTGTACAAATGACCTTCAATATCATACAAGAAATATTCTATAAGTGAAGCCAATGATACACCTGTAAAATTTCTGTCACCAGATGCAAAATCTTCTGGGCCAATAAGGTTAATCACATCCTTATTTACGATATATGCTCTATTACCAATAACTAAAAAGAATTCATAATCATCAAGCGTTTCAACATCATCTCTAAAATCTCGGGCAGTTTCTTCGAATACAGTTATTGACGCCAGCTGGCGTACAAAGCGCGTACGTCTTTCGTCCTGGGACATAACAAGTGCAAACTTTTCGTCATCTGTTACAGGTTCCCCATCTTCCGCAAAAACAATAAATGCGTAGTTTTTAACCTCGTCAACTGTAAGCACTGCATTAAAGCCATCCGTTGCCCTTACCGCAATGGAATCAGCATGCGCAAAATCCATATCTAAATACGCAAACAACGCTGCAAGCGGAATACCGGTATATTCTCGCCCTTGCCAAGTAAATTCTACCGGGCCAATATATTCTACCGTATCCATTGTAATACCAACACGCTGAGGGCCTGCAATCACTGAAAAAGTAGCAGTCTCTGGTATTTCATATGCATCAATGCTTGGTGCATCTCCAACCAGTGCAAGTTCTACAACATTACTAATCCAACGCTGTGGAAATTGGTCTTGGGCAAGCACCAACCTGAACGGCCCACTGCCTCCAGCAGCCCAGGCACCAAGATCAACCCCATCTTCTGCAATAACCAAAAATGCATAATCAGACAACACATCATAGGCTGGAACAACAAGGGTTGTATCATTTGCTGCCGTAAAATTCACACTTTCAATTGCGGCATAGTTTATACCCAAATAGTCAAGTATTGCCGTAATCGCCACGCCTGTAAAGTTCCTTTCCTCGCCTCTGGCAACGGCATTCACATCTTGTGGAGCAAGCGCAATAAAGTCACTCATCGTCACTGTGTAATTGCGGCCTTCAGCTATTATTGCAAATGCAGGATTTTCCTCCGGGGCGGTAACTTCCGGTCTTTCGCCTAAAAAAATAATATTTTCGAAAGAATCCCACTCAAGATCAAAATCAAGGGCATCTGCTACGGCTCTAAGCGGCAGATATATCATGCCGCCAAACATAAATGGTGCAACTGTAGCACCTGCGGCATTTGTTGGCGATAGAGCCTCGTCATTTGCAAAAATACTTATTTCTCGGTCAAAAACTGTAGCTGTTTCGTTTACATCAAGTATTATTTCCAGCGCATATCCTCTAACCCAGCGTCCGCGGGCTTCATCTGCAGCCATAATTAAACGGAATGTACCTCTATCCTCATAAACTACATATGCAGAATTAAGTGCATCTTCCAGCGAAATGGACACTGTAAACCCATCACAGCCTACAACAATTATATTGCGTGCCTGAGCATAGTCAAATCCTGACAGATCAAACAGTCGCTGCAATGGCACACCCGACAATTCTTCACCACCTGCCACAGCCACAAAGTCTTCCACTTCTCCTGCGGCAAACAGTATGATCCCATCTGTGCTGGTATCTTGGCCAAGGGTTATCGCCACCGTTAAAACTTCCGGTGCATTATTTAAATACACACGGCTTGAAACGGGGTTCCATACCGCATCAATGCCTAGGGCAATATTAAGTGCCGTAAGTGGTAAAAATGTTGTGCCATCAATAAGAAACGGCTCGTTATCCCTATGGGATGTTGCAACCTCGGTTCCATTAACAAATAACCTTGCTGTACTCGGTGCCAATGTTCCCTGTGCCGCGGCAGCACTAAATGGGATAATGGATAAAATCATTATCACCGCTAAAAAAATTGCTGTCATTCTCTTTTTCATAATTCGCTCCCTTTTTTATTTTATCTCTACAATGCGACTGGCAATTGATACCAAGTCATCATCGTGGTCAACCATTAACATGGTATGCCCCTGTTCCCTTAATATGGTAAATTTCTGGCAAAGAGCCATACTTCCGCTGTCATCCAGCTGGGATAATGCTTCGTCTAGCAACAGCACCTTTGGGTTAAGGGCCATGACAGCTGCCAAAATTACACGCTGTTTTTGCCCGCCGGAAAGTTCTTTTGGCGAAGTATTACGAAATGCCTCCATACTTACAAGTGCCAGCATTTCATCGATACGGCACGCCATTTCATCCCGAGGCAGGCAAAGATTTTCCATACCAAATGCAATTTCATCTTCTACCGAATCACAAAAAAGCTGTGTTTCCGGGTTTTGAAACACGATTCCAAGAGCGCTTGCTCGTTCTGCCACGCTAAGGCTTTGCACTGCTTTGCCAAATATCAACACCTCACCGGAAACTTCCGCTTCAATAGTCCCAGGAATCAACCCGCATATTGTGTGCAACAGTGTAGATTTACCACAACCCGATGCACCCCTTATAAGCACCGCTTCCCCTTGTTTAACAGAAAGAGAAAAATCGTTTAATACATTATAATCTCCATAGGATACAGATAAGTTTTTAACCTCTATTACCGCCGTCATTGCAATGTTATTTCCACAAGATACCGCACAAAACGATTAGCAAATGGATCCTGTGCAATCACCGACATAAATGGGCCGCGCCCGCCTTCAGCTTGAGTTCCAAGCGGTTCGCCGTCCTGGGTTATAACAATAAACATATTAGCCGCATCTAAGGCCTCGGCAATGGTAACACTAGACGAAAAACCGTCCGCAGAAGCAAATATAACGTTAGATGCTGATGAATAATCTACCCCAAGCCGTCTAAATATATCTACTAATGGTACACCTGTGTACTGCCGTGCTTCACCTCTGGGGCGCGCAATAACATCAATGGGATTAAGTGCAATAATATCTGCCATTGTGGCTATATGGGCTTGTCCGGCAGATGTTATAACAAATGTGCCACAACCGATAAAAACACTATAATTTCGATCATCCCAGTGTACGGCTTTGCCAAAGGCTTCGCCAATTGCACGTATTGGCACAAATGTTGTACCCCGCTCAATGATAGGATGCACTATACTGCCGCTTGCGTCCTTCGGTATGATGTGGCGGCCGTCTATAAACACACGAATATTGTCCCCTGTATACGAAGGAATATTATCCGGACGCACACCAATAATAGCCGCTTGATTGGCCGCATCCCATTCAACGCTACGGCCAAAGGCCTCACCAATTGCACGCAGGGGCACAAATGTAGTACCTTCTTGCAAAATTGGTAAAACCCTACTGCCATTCGCATCATGCATATGAACCTCTGTACCATCAATAAATACTAATATGGCAACCCGGTGCCCACTTACAAAAGTGACAGACGTAACACATAAAACCAGCAGCATTAATCCAATAATGTTTCTCATTTTTTTCCTCATTTTTCTCATTGAACAACCACCTCCATTAAATACCTTGCCCATCTATTAGGAAATGGGTCGAGGGCAACAACTACCATATATGGCCCACGCCCGCCTTCTTCCCGGGTACCAAGGGGTACACCATCTTCTTCAAAAACGATAAATGTATTTTCTCTATCAAGTGCGTCACTTACAGATATGGCCGTAGCAAAACCGTCCAGGGAGGTAAAAAGTATGTTGCTTGCAGCAGAATAATCTATATCAAAATGATTAAATATTGCCACAAGCGGTACACCTGTAAAATTACGCGTCTCCCCTCGCGGGCTGGATGTAACAGCCTCGTAACCAATTGCTAATAAGTCATCCATAGCAACACTATGCGTATAGCCATTGGCTGTTAGTAAAAATGTACCGCTTTCTTGCATAGCAATCCGTTCTTGGATATCCTCCCGGCGCAACATAGCAAGCACAACCACAGCAACTGTAAGTACTAATAAAACAACCACAATTATGACTGTACTTCTATTAGATTTTTTTATTTCAGTCATTTACACAACTCCTTATTAACCAATTATGGATATTTTCATTACATATACATATAAAACGGTTAATTCAGTTGGTAACGTTTTGACACCAACTGAATTTATTTTCCCACTACGTTACTCCACCCTAAACTGCACAAACGGAACGATCATGTCCTCGTGGCTAACCTTAAAATGGTCTCCTAATCGACCTGGATTATCATAAACACGATGCAAACCGTGGTCCGCAACAATTATCACGTTACCTACGCCCCAATTATCCGCAAGATAGTTTATATATCCATCCAGCTGGGCCATTTTTTCACCCACCTCAACCGCATAGGGCCCATAAGCATGAGCATTATCATCAATACCATGGAAATGAATAAATAAAAAATCCGCATCAAGATTTCTTTTTGCATTCGCAAATACCACATCATCTGTACGATATCTGCCTTCCACAGCCAGCGAAAAGATTGGCATGATGCTTGTACCAATCGGGTTTGTATGACCCTGCACATAAACAACCCTACGGCCAAAATCACTTGCCAAGGCAAAAATATCTGTAACACCGTCATTAATCATTCTGTCGTTACGGCTGTTTATTCCATGAACATTTGGCAATTGCCCGGTTATTATAGTTGCCAAACCCACCGGTGTAATTGGCGGATATGCCGCAAGTGCAGGCTGCGGATTTTTGCCAGACACAAACGGCTGTAAGTGCCTGAAATACTGAAACATTTCCCAGCCCCAGCCGTCTATTAGTATTATCATTACGCGTTCGTTATTTCCCAGAAAATACTTGGCGTAATCATAAACCTGAGTTATCGAAACCTCTGGCGCGTCAGCTATTAACCCCGCAATATTATTAAAAATCACCCCATCACCAGTAATATAATCTATGCTATTACCATTGCGCCGCAATAGCGCAGCCTCATAATTTAAATCCCGCCAAGTCAAACCATTGCTGCTAATTATAGTAACGTGATGAGTAACATTTAATAAATCGTAAACAGCAACATCTGCAAGCGATTGTACCGTAAGCTCACGCGTACCATTTACATCAACCACACCAATTGCTTCGCGCCCTATGCGGTAATTGGCTGTATTATCAACTGTTTCAACCATCGCCTCGGTACAAGCGGCCAACATAAATAGGGGGATTAAAATTAACATTCCAATCTGCCACCTACAAAACCCAAATTTTCGACAACAAGTTATCACGTCCATAAAATAACGCCTCACAATAATCACTCATCTCTTATTATTCACAGTAATCTTCCGCAACATCTGCGCTATTGCCGCCGCCATTAACCCGCCAATACCACCAGAAAGCGCCGCAGAACATAAAACCAGCATAAGCGGAATAGCCGGCAGTGCAAAAAACGCTGCGTTCACAATAAGTGTTCCCGTCAAATTTGCCGCCATACCACCAAAAAAACAACATAAACGGCAACAGCCACGGTGGCGGCGCATGATTACCATCAAAAGATCTATAGCAAGTCCGGTTAAAGTATAACTGACAATAGTAAGTGCACCATGGTGCCCGCCCATGCCGGTAATAAGCACCAAAATTGCCTGCACAAATCCACATAGGGAAGCCGCGCCAACCTTACCAGTTAACGACACAGCCAACACTAAAAACATCATATAAATACCACCGGCAACAGCACCGCCGGGTATAAATAGCGGCCCGGTTACCATATGCACCAACGGCACAATAACCGTTTTTATTGCAATACCAAGCGCCGCCAAAAGGGCGATAATCATTAATTGGTAAACAGAAAATGTATTAACAAATTTTCTTAACACAAACATACTCCTTAAAACAAAAATACCGTTCCCTAGTCGCAAAGTTTGACAAGGAGACGGCACGCAAATAAAGCCTATGCTAATCCCCTTTTCAAACAAGGAAGGCAAATTCGTTTCCAAACTTACCCTGGTACTCATTCCAAATTAAAATCATACCTAACAGAGCAATGCGCCGCGCTATTACACGTTCTAAGCAATAGGCAGCCAGGATTTTAATTAGAATGAGTATACAAGCCTGAACTTCAGGCTTTAACGCCCTGTGGCCATGGCTTTCGCTTTAGGCCAGTAGGGTCGGAGATATTTCTATAGTTTCTCATAAAAGAGTCTAACAGGCAGATAAATACTTGTCAAACCTTTTACAGCACCAAACGTATTTATGTGGTATACTGTTATCGTTATACTAAAACGCAGGATAAAAACAGGAGGTAAACATGCAATCACACCACGCAAGACAAAGGCATCCCCATGCAGACAAACCACGCAACACAAGGCCGGTGCGTCACGTAAGTAGAAAAAGTGTAGCTGGCAGCTTTTTTGCAGGAATATTTGCATCGGTTTTAATATTTATAGCAATAATCTGCATTGCAGTTGCACTGCTCTATGTATTCGAGCACCCATCCATCAGCCACGGCGGTGCAATACACACCTTTTTACCAGTACTAGGGCAAGGTTCAGCCGCAGCATCAGCACAACCTACCACCGGCTTACATAATACAGCCTCCCCTGCAAATCCAACAATTCTCCAACCACCTTACGCTTATGAATACCCACATACCTACCAAGCATATGGGCAAACACCGGATATAGCCACCCTCCCGACAGTGGCCACACCATTTAACGTATTTCCATTTTACAGGCCAGAAAATACGCCCTTATATTTTTATTTTCATCGCAGAAGGCCAGAACTATCCTACGAAGAAATTGTATGGAAGGTAAACGCACATCTACATTTACCATTCCATTATTATGTGCGTGTAAATGATGATGACGAACCACTACTGGTGAATACATTTTACAGGCTTCCACCAGGTTTTGAGCCCCACGCGCTTGTCCCTGTAAATAATGCAGATTGTCACTTGCGGGCCACACCCGAAACTGTAGAGGCATTTCATGCCCTACGCGCTGCCTCCCGGGAACATGGGCTAGACTTATCTGTAACATCCGCATTTCGCCCTGCAAGCCGCCAAGCAGAGCTCTTTTCCAGACAAAATTATGTTGACGGCGTTGTAGCCCGCCCATATCATAGCGAGCATCAAACCGGCCGCGCATTAGATCTTTGGGGGCCAGGAGGGCTTCTGGATGCACGTGGCCCATCACCTACGGGCATTTGGGTTGCACAAAATGCCCACTTATTCGGATTTATAATTCGCTACCGTGCCGAAACCACACACATAACAGGATTTATTTACGAACCATGGCACATTACCTATGTCGGAACCGAAATTTCTATGTATATGTATACTAATAACATCCTAAGCTTGGAAGAGTTTGTAGCACGCATTCCAACAGTATAGATATAGAAAAGAGAGGCATAACGACCTCTCTTTTCTATATCTAATTTACAAAGTGCTCATACTAAGCCTAAAGCCATATCCCCATACTGTATTAATAGAAACACGACTATTCGCCTCTGATAATTTTTTCCGTAGGCGCTTTACCGTATCGTCCGTAGCACGTGCGGTAACATCATTACTCCCCCACAAATTACTCAATAATTCGTCCCGTGACACAGCGCGTTCGCTATTTTCCACCATATAAACCAGCAAATTAAATTCGTTATTTGTAAGCACAAGATCCGAGCTATTACAATAAGCCGTTAATTGGTGAGGATAAACTACAACATCTGCAAAGGATACAGCGTTTTCATCTTTCAATGATGCTGGTGTAGCTGCAGGAGCTACTTTAACGGCCGGCCTATTTAGCAGTGAATTAATGTGTACAACAAGTCTTGTTACATTAACCGGTTTTGAAAAATAAACATTTCCCCCATTTAATATACCTGCTGCATAATCTTCATCAGAATCTAATGCAGATAACATGATAATTGGAATGTCTGAAGTTTTCCTAAGCATCTCACATACGACAGTGCCACTATTACCCGGCATAATTACATCCAGAATTACAAGATCGCAGGGCTGACGTTGAAAAGCAATAAACAATTGATCGCCTGTTTCAAAGGCCTCTACTGTATAACCCTCTTTTTCTACAATTGATTTAAGGTATGTGCGGGTTATACTCTCATCCTCCGCAATATAAATTAATTTGCTCACAGACCCCTCCTCCTAACATGCACATTGTATCATACCCCAATAGCCCTTGCAATAGTTGCGGCAGTTTTCACGCAAAATTAACGCAAAACATGTGCTTCAAATGCTTAATTACATAACAAAACGCACATGATGATTTTGCATGACCCAGTCAAAAACAGAATGGGATGCCGCAATATTATACTGCACTGCAACAGCTGCATAAAAATCAACCCAACTATTAAGGCGGTAACTTGCGGCTACTTGAGCAGGTATATCTCCACGGCGGTTTAAAAGAAGCACCAGGTCTTCAAATATTTCTACCGAGGCGGCCTCAACACTAACACCTGTTGCAGCCAAAAACCTTACGCGTGTTTGGCTATTCACTAAACTGGAAAGCACCACACCTCTTACCAGTTCAAGCTCCGCGTGCGTGATAATACAACCAAAGGTTTCGTCCCATAATGCACCATAAGCCGCATTAGAGCTGTATGCTGCGGCCCAAAACCTGTTCGCACCAACTGCTTCCAATAGTATGCGATCAAACGTAGAATTATATGCCAAATTATGTCGCAACCTTATGGAGCTATTTAAACCTAAAAACATTTCCATATTTAAATCTGCTAATGTTTCGCCAAGTCCAAAAGCATGACCCATTTCGTGTATAGCTGTGCGAGCAAAGGCTGATTGGGTGTTACGTCCGGTTGCAATCCAAATATGAGACGTATGCCCGAGATTTGGATTATACCGCCCACCGCATCTTTGATCGGCCCTTGGTCTGGCAAAGTAAAATTGAACATTGTTTAAAACTTCTTCAAAAAATGCGACATCGAACGGTTTTACCTGTGCAAAACTATCCTGCTTAAAACCCTGGATTAATACTTCGCGAAATGCCGTGCTTAATTCCCGGTCAATTGCATATCCAAGAGATATATTCCATCCTTGATATACTCGTTGGTTATTTACAAGATGACTATTGTAAAATTGTGTAATATGATTGGCTAACCTTCTGTTGCTTAAACTACTGTTGTTTTGCGTATAAGAGAGTACCACCATGCGCCACATAGGTGTTACTATCTGTATTTCACGAGGAGTTTCATATTCAAATGCAGTGTTTGGCGATACTTCTTGCTGTGCGCTAAAAATTAGCATGTGGTTATGCCGAACCGATATCCGCTGCAAAAAATGAGGATTAGCCGCAGATGTCTGGGCACAAACTTCATTAATGCCTACAAAACTTAGTACGATTAATACAAAAAAAATAAATGTGGTTTTCATTATTATCCTTCCCCTAGAGTATATTATAACTTTATTTTTTGCGTCGCTCCTTCGAGCTCAATATCATAATAAATCATTTGCGGCAAATTGTCAAGATTTTTGCGGCAAATTATAGGCATGAAATTGGCAATATACGGCAATCCAACGCGTTCACAACAATTACCCAGCAGTCGAATTCGATTTTACAACAAACTTTGGGGCAAAATTAAGGCAAAACCCTCGCAAACAAAAATTATCAAATATAGCGAAATCAATTCGATCGGTTCGATTTTCAAATCTTTAAAAAGCCAAACCACACACCCTCCATATCAAAACCTGAAGAAAATAACATTTTCCCTTGACTAAGTCTAAGGTTGCACTATACTTACATAAGGTGTATTTAATTGAAGAGTATTTGCGTACACAGTGCGCACCCGCAACGGAGTGAAGAAGCGTAGCGGGATTTGGGGCAAAGCCCCATTTAAAAGGAGGAATTGTGTAATGTACAAGAAAGTTTCAACCAGCCTAAACTTCGCCGAACGTGAGCATGAAATATTAAACTTTTGGCGTGAGCATAAAATTTTTGAAAAAAGTATTGACCTGCGTGATGGTGCACCAATTTTCACTTTTTATGATGGACCACCCACAGCAAACGGATTGCCTCATATAGGTCACGTAATAACCCGGGCAGTAAAAGATTTGCTGCCACGCTATAAAACCATGAAAGGCTATCACGTTTTGCGCAAAGCCGGCTGGGATACCCATGGTCTTCCTGTAGAACTTGAAGTAGAAAAACTACTTGGCATAAGCGGCAAACCTGAAATTGAATCCTACGGCATAGAGCCGTTTATACAAAAGTGTAAAGAAAGTGTATGGAAATACGAAGGCCTTTGGCGGGAAATGAGTGAGCGCGTAGGCTATTGGGCCGACATGGAGAACCCATATGTAACCTATAGCAACGACTTTATAGAATCTGTATGGTGGGCATTATCTGAAATTTACAAGCAGAACTTAATTTATAAAAGTTACCGGGTTGTGCCCTATTGCCCACGTTGCGGAACACCTCTTTCCAGTCACGAAGTCGCCCAAGGCTATAAAGATGTCACGGAAGATTCGGCATATGTATCATTTAAAGTTGCCGGAACAGACAATGAGTATTTAATGGCGTGGACAACAACACCATGGACATTACCATCCAATGTAGGGCTTTGTGTTAATGCAAAAGAAGAATATGCAAAAGTTGCCCAAGGCGATAAGGTTTACATTTTAGCCAAGGAATTAGTAAAAGACGTAATGGGCGAAGACTATGAAATTCTATCAACCTGCAAAGGCAAAGATCTTGAAGGCCTAAAATACAAGCCACTATTCGACTTTGCCGCTCCCGAAACAGCGAACTACTGTACCGTTGTTTGCGATGCCTACGTTACCCTTACAAGCGGTACCGGTATTGTTCACATTGCACCGGCATTTGGTGAAGATGACGCCCGCATTTCTAAGGCATACGACTTACCATTACTACAATTGGTAGACGCACAGGGCTGCTTTACTTCCGAGGCTTATTTATGGGAAGGTAAATTTGTAAAAGATGCCGATCCACTCATAATAAAGGAACTAAAAATTCGCGGACAATTATATAAAAAACTAAAATACGAACACAGTTATCCATTCTGCTGGCGTTGCGATACGCCCCTACTCTACTACGCTCGGGATGCGTGGTTTATAAGGGTCAGTTCCCTGCGAGACAAGCTAATGGCAAGCAATAACGAAGTGAACTGGCTGCCCGACCATATGAAAGAAGGCCGCTTTGGCAACTTTATAGAAAACGTAATAGACTGGAGTTTAAGCCGGGAACGATATTGGGGTACGCCCCTCCCCATTTGGATATGCGAAGATGAAAACTGTGCCCACCGACACTGCGTAGGCAGCATTGCCGAACTAAAAGCGATGGGCGAAAGCGTACCAGATGATATAGAGCTGCATAAACCCTATATAGATGCCGTAAAGCTAAAATGCCCTCAATGCGGCAAGCAAATGCAGCGCACCCCAGAAGTTATTGACTGCTGGTTTGACGCGGGATCCATGCCATTTGCGCAGTGGCACTATCCATTTGAAAACAAGGAACTGTTCGACAGCCAATTTCCCGCAGATTTTATTTCCGAAGCCATTGACCAAACCCGCGGATGGTTTTACACACTCATGGCAATCTCCACCATGCTTTTTGAGAAATCTTCATACAAAAATGTAATTGTGCTTGGCCATGTTCTAGATGCAGAAGGCAAGAAGATGAGCAAATCAAAAGGCAATGCTGTAAGCCCAATGGACGCATTAACAAAACACGGTGCAGACGCCGTACGCTGGTATTTTTATATAAATTCCGCACCATGGTTTAGCAGCCGCTATTCAGACGAACTTGTTTTAGAAGGCGCACGCCGCTTTATGGGAACCTTGTGGAACACCTATGCCTTCTATGTGCTGTATGCGGAAATCGACCAATTCAACCCATATAAATATGAAGCAAAAGATTTATCCCCAATGGACAAATGGCTGGAATCCCGCCTTAATTCCCTTATCAAAAAGGTAGATTCTGCATTAGAGCGCTTTGAAGTGACAGAGCCTGCCCGCTTGCTTGACCAGTTTATTGACGAACTAAGCAACTGGTTCTTACGCCGCAGCCGCGAGCGCTACTGGGTTTCTGACATAACCCAGGACAAAATAAATGCCTATAAAGTATTGCATAACGCACTTGTTACGGTTGCAAAACTAGCAGCACCTTTTGTACCGTTTATATCAGAACAGTTATATCAAAATCTTGTTGTGGGGCTTTCAGCAGAATCTCCAACAAGCATCCACCTATGCGACTTTCCGATTGCCAACGAAAGCCTAATAGATCCCGAATTAGAAAGCCAAATGGCCAACACCATAGAAATAGTTACACAAGGCCGCGCTGCTAGAAATGCCGGAAATGCCAAAACACGCCAGCCCCTTTCTGAAATGATGATTGCCTTATCCAACACAGATAAAACACCTGATGAATCCCTGCTTGCCGTTATCCGGGAAGAACTCAACGTAAAAACCGTAACCTTTATAAACGATGCATCCCAATTTACCGGTTATAACTTTAAGCCTCAGCTACGCACACTAGGACCGCGCTACGGCAAACTTGTACCCCAAATAGCCGCCGCACTAAATGTATCTCCCGATAAAACAATTGAAGCCCTAAAAGCCGGACTTTGGCAAACAACAATAGACGACACAAATATAGAACTTACAATGGAGGACGTTCTTGTAGAAACCGTCCAAAAAGAAGGTTATGCAACCGCAAGCGATAAAGGCATTACCGTTGTATTAAACACAACCCTAACGCCAGAACTCATTGAAGAAGGCAACATGCGCGAACTCGTAAGCAAATGGCAAAACATGCGCCGCGAGGCAGGCTTTGACGTAACCGACCGCATAAATGCAGGCTTTAGTGACAACACTGTACTCACATCCGTAATTGAACGTAACCATACCCCAATTGCTACGGAACTTTTAGCGGATTCCTTAACTCTTTGCCCGCCACCGGCAAACGCATTTGCCAAAGAGTGGAACGTTAATGGAGAAAAAATAGAATTGTGGGTTGAAAAAACCTGATGAAAAAACTTACCATCCCTAAAATAAACCCTAAAAATTGGCCGGTTCTTATAGGAACCGGCTTTAAGTCTATGAGGCAAGATATTGCGCAAATGCGTGGTACAAATGTTTGGATTTTTATTATGTACGGACTTTTGTTTGACATGGTAAATAACCTATGGAGGCCCTTTGCCGTAAAATTCTTGGAGCGTTTAGGTGGTACGGAATTTGAAATTGCCCTATTAAGCTCATTACCCGGCTTGGTTGCGGCAATTGTACTCTTACCCGGAACAATTCTCTTTAGGCGCTTTACAAATGCAAAACGAGCCACCGCCGTATTTATTTTAATTAGCCGTGCAATGCTTTTGCTCATTGCACTTGTACCAACATTGCCGCCGACTGTGCGCCCACTGCTATTTGTTGTGCTGGTGGCCATTATGAATTGCCCCGACGCCCTTAGCCAAACATCTTTACAAAACTTCCTTGGCACGGTTTTTGGAGGGCAAACCCGGGGGCAAGCGATTGCAATACGCACAAAAGTTGGACAAGCCCTTATACCTGTAGTTACAATTTCTGCAGGTCTTATAATAACCTTTGTTCCAAATACAGACGCACAACGGATGCTTTTGTATCAGGCATTTTTTGTAGGTGCGTTTTTGCTAGGCATTGTAGAAGTTATGATTTTCAACCGCTTTAAAGTACCAGAATTTCTACGAGGAACAGATGAAAAAAAGACAAAGGATCTTTCGGTAATTAAGTCAATATTTACAGACAAAAAGTTTATGAGATTTTTTATACCGACAATTTGTTTTGCATTTTCCTGGCAAGCCGCATGGCCGTTACTCGGTATTTTCCAAGTAATGTCTTTGCAGGCTACAGAAATGTGGTTTGCTATTTTTGCGTTAACTGCAGGTGTGGGCGGGCTTTTATCCGGTTCCTTCTGGCAAAGGTTATTACGCAAACGTGGCAACAACACAGTTTTTGTAGCATCTGCCGCGCTTATTGCCATCAATCTTTTTATTTTCCCATTCGTACCAAACGTACAAGTCATGGCAATTGCAAATACATTTGCAGGATTTTCTTCCATTGGTATTTCCACCGCACTATTAAACGGCACCTTAGAATCTACCCCTGATGAAAATAGAATGACATATCTTGCATTTTTTAACACGAGCATGAATATAAGCTTGTTTGCGGCACCTTTTTTCGCGCATTTCTTACTGTCAATGGTTGGGCTTTACAATGCCATGTTTATTGTTGGTGGATTGCGCATTCTTGCAACCCTGTTTGTTTGGGCAAGCCATAAATTTAAAAACTTGCATAATTCCGCAATATAGCGGATAATGTAAATGTAATTAATAAAAGGAGGGCAATAAATGAAAACCCCTAAAAGAAAAACTTTAGCAATATTTTTAGTTCTTGCGCTAATAGCCACATCACTCATGGCATCACCTTTAAACGATGTAGAGCGCAGATATGAAAATGATAACGCATATATATCATTACGTAATGCTGCCGATGCCTATGATGTAGCAGTCGCATGGAATGCAGCCGACCAATCCGTTACTTTAACCAGAAATGATGGTACAACGCGCAATATCTCTGTTGGAGAATCCGGCGGTTTTAACGATAACGGCAGAGTATATATTCCCCTTGAATTTGCAGAAAACTTTTTTGAAGAGCCTTGGCAAATTCAATTTCAAGCACCCCTTATTACCCAGCCAAGAACAACCGTTGCAACAACCCCAACGGATGAACCAAGCGAGCGCGGCATTCCAGGTGATGGTATTAAAGGCGGCTTACACCGTTTAGAACATGCCGGCAGTGTAGCTTATATCTTTGGTTCTTTACATGGCGGCCTCGACGATTGGTTTCCCCTTGCAGATGTAGTTGAAGACGCAATGAGCCGTGCAGACATTTTTGCATTTGAAATAGACCTAACCATTGGGGCAACCGAACAGCTTGCAATCATCAACAACATCATGTTTTTACCTGATGGTCAAAGAATAACTGACGTTTTGCCCAATGAATTATACGAACACTATATATATGTACTAAACGATTGGTTAGAAAATGTAGGCGGCGGACTGCAAGATGAGATGTACTATATGAATCCTGCCTTCTTAATACTTTCCCTAGAGCAAATGATGTTGTCTGACCTTGCAGATATTGATGTGCAAGCTGGTATTACAGTAGATGGTTACGTTGTAGATTTTGCAGCCAGGCTCGGTCGTCCCACTGTTGGCCTTATGGATTTTGAGGCGCAGCAACGTGTGCTTCTAACGCCACCTCTTGAAATTATGCAGTATATGGTAGCGCAGTTCCTTCCTTATGAAGAAACACTTGCAATGATGCAAACAGAAGGCATAGATTTGCTTGATCAAATGATATACTACTATTTAACCAACAATGCGGCCGGTGTTATTCGTGCATCACACCCCGATTTTGATGCGGCCACAGAAAGCACTTATGACAGATATTTTAGAGAAATTGTTTTAAACAACCGCTCAACCTTATTTGCAAATGAAATCATACGCTTACTGGAAGACGCTGACGAACCGATGGTACTTTTTGTAACTATCGGAAAATCCCATTTATTCCGCCACATGGCCGGTCCTTATTTTACCAGCACAATTGAACAGTTGAGACTCTTGGGAGTTGAAGTTACACCAGTGTAAAAGTTTGACAAAAACTCAATATTAAAACCGCGCTTTTGAACTGCACCCCAAAAGTTAGACAAAAAAATCTAATTTTTGGAGGTGCAGTTTTTATGTCGAAATACAGTTACGAGCAAAAACTTGAAGTGGTGCTAAAAGTAATTGAAGAAGGATATGGG
>Ga0123352_10007217_pt1 | contig 17096 bp, 9 predicted proteins | sample TergutLab28metaG_FD_89700 | JGI IMG/M metagenome (GOLD analysis project Ga0123352, IMG submission 89700) | Labiotermes labralis P1 segment gut microbial communities from Petit-Saut dam, French Guiana - Lab288 P1 | ecosystem: Host-associated > Arthropoda: Insects > Digestive system > Gut ... | reverse complement strand
ATCATCATGTTCCTGAAGGGTTAGGCGTGTTTCCTGTTCCTTGATCCTCAAGATGAAGTTGGTCCCTCCATCTCTTCCTCGGTCGTCCCATGTTCCTTCGTCCTTTTGGTTTATATTGTAGTGCTTGTTTTGGTAGTCTGTGTCCATCCTCTGTACATGTTGTAGCCACTTTTTCTGGTACTGTTTTATTTCCATTACTATGTTCTGTGCTCCCGCTTTTTGCCTAATACATTGATTCTTTTCTTTATCTAGTTTTGTTATTCCGAGTAAGTGTCTCAAAAATTTCATCTGTGCTGCTTCTAAATGTTTTTCCTCTCTTTTCTTCAATACCCAAGCTTCACTTCCAAATTTCAATGCTGCTTTAGCTGTAATGTTGTGAATTCTTAACTTTGTTTCTTTGTTCATTTGTTTTCCAAAATGTCCCCGTATAGCTCCGTTTATTTCGTTATATGTTTGCAATTTATCTTCTAAATCACTTCCGTATTCTCATATGCGATACCCCAAATATTTTTAATCTGTTACTTGTTCAATAATATTGTCGTTGATCAAATTTTTACCCTCTGTATGTGGTTTTCCCACATTGCCATTGATATTGTCACGCTTCATATGAACAAAAACATTCTGCGCTTTCTGCATTTCAGACTATGACGTTGATTGTGTCTCATTTCTCGTGCGTATTTGTGTGCTATGTAGCAATTTTACAACATGATGAGGTCTAATGTTTGAACATTTCGCTTGTAAGTATATACATATTAGCTTCAAAAAGTTCCCGATATTCGCTGGTCATATTTACAGGAATTGCTACTGTGAATAAAGAAATGTACACTCACATCTTTCGTCATCTTGGGGATGCAGTCTGAAGGAAACGCCTGAAAAGTGGAGAACCGACAGTTGGTTTTTCCTCAACAATGCTCCAGCACACCCGTCGGTGTTGGTCAAGCAGTTCTTAGCAAAGAACAATGTGACAACACTGGAGCATCCTCCGTACTCTCCTGACCTGGCTCCAGCTGATTTTTACGTGTTCCCTGTACAGAAACACATATTAGCTTCAAAACGTTCCCGATATTCGCTGGTCAAACTTACAGAAATTGCTACTGTGAATAAAGAAATGTACACTGACATCCTTCGTCGCCTTAGGGATGCGGTCTGAAGGAAACGCCTGAAAAGTGGAGAACCGACAGTTGGTTTTTTCCCTCAACAATGCTCCAGCACACCAGTCTGTGTTGGTCAAGGATTTCTTAGCAAAGAATAATGTGACAACACTGGAGCATCCCCCATACTCTCATGACCTGACTCCACCTGATTTTAACGTGTTCCCTCTACTGAAACCAGCACTGAAGTGACGGCGCTTTTGTGATGCTACTGATATTAAGAATACGCCGGAAGATCTAAAAAGGCATTCACAAAATGTCTTCCAGGAATGTTCCCAACATCTTTACAGTCGATGACAGGCGTGCATAGTTGCACAATTGGACTGTTTTGACGGAAATGTAGCGTAAATGATTATACTGTTTTGTATATCTCAGCAGTAAAGTTATTCGGGGAACATTTTGAAGCTGCCACGTAAATGTTATTGCATTGTGATGGTGTTTTATATATACGAGTTTATATTGCATTTTTTAATTCGCTCGGCCGAGTTTACTCGTCTTATAACAGCAGTGAAGTCATATTATTCAGCATGGTGACATTTAACCTTTTGGCGCCGAAATTATTTTTTTTTAATTTTAGCACACACTGTATATAAAATGTGAATAATACTGGAACCAAACAAGTTAGAATTATGAAACAAGCTGCATTTTGAAGAGAAAAAAACGGAGAGTATATACCATGTTTAAAATATTCGGTACCTATATTTGTTGAATGAATATATAAAATGCAACTTTAGAGGTTAGCGGTGCGGTACGACCACTATAGTTGACATTAGGCGTCAAAAAGTTAAAGCATGTCTGACAGGCTTCCAAAGTACCATTGATGAAGAGTGTTACCCTTCTTAACGCCAAGCCTGGTTTTTCAGTTCGTAAGAACTGTCAATAACATTTGTGGAGTTGGTGTACGTAACCTTCACGCACTGGACCAGGCATGCGCAAACCAATACCTGTGATTTTTCCCCCCACCAACGAACCCGAAATAGCCCTAATCAACAAAGTGCACGTGTCCTATAGTTTTTCTTCTTTTTTAAGTTCAAAGTAGCCGTTCTGTTCGTCTTTTCTACTTAGTTTTCTTGGACACTATCGTTTTTTAGGGTGAGTCCATGTTGAATTATTTTCCTGATGCATTTGACACTCGGCAGCCAAGAAAGCTGGTGGATGTTATTGCATTATTATGAAGACCATGGGTTTGCCAGAAATTATATAACAAAATGAAGAATTCGAAATCGCAAAAGTAGAACAGGCTTTGGACCACCATTTGCAAAACAAGTCTCCACTTTTAACAAAAAATTGAAGCTGTATAAACCGGCACGTGACACGGATACCGCATGCATTAATGAGCATTTTTCACCCCATGCAAAATATAATTTTCCACTCTACGATCATAAGTTACGCACTTAGGCTTAAGTACCGAGATAAGATATTCAATCTCTCACGCCTTCTGGATGGCCTACGGACACGTAGACAGGTCCGGAGAGGAACTTTCCGAACTTGATCAGGTCCTGATTAAGACACCGTATGATTTCTGTTGGTTTTGTCAGTGCTAATTTAGGAATATTTTATATGAGTAAGTCATGATAGTTTCCTTATAAATGCTTAGCTAAACATTGTTCGTTACAGTCCCACTTAGTGTTGTGTGCAGCTGGTCAAACCAAAATATCGTGGGTGTCTCTACAATCCATGGAGCATTGCTGTTAAGTGCAAAATGATCCTTTCTCTGATTGTTGTCAGGCCTGATTACAGCCGGAACGCAAAAATTAAAATAGTGTTTGATATTAGCAACGGATGAGGCTCGTTTTTGTATAGGACGCAAAATCGAATGCGAGGAGAACATGTAAAGAGAACTGGACACGGATGTTGGGCTGAATGTTTTAATTCTTTAAATTTAAGTCGCAGAGTTTACTGGGAAATGGGGCCAAACATATTATTCAGAATTCGAGTTAGAAACACACGCAGACGGCCTGGTATTCATGTAAGCAAGCCCTTTTTTTTCATTTTAGGAAGTAAATTATGCTAAAATACATTTATAATAACCATTTTGTTTTAAAATACAGTTTCAGTAATAAACTAATGTAAAATTCTTTGTACGTGTAATGCTTAATTTGTCATAAGGCCTTAAGATTTGGCTGATAATAAATTGACAGGGAAAGGCTCTGTACATTAGTGTGTGTAATAACAAACACGTTAAGCCTTGCTACTCTGATGTCAGTGGCATTTCTTTATCCTGCATCTCGCTTATTAAAGCGAATGTTTCTGATGAATTCCTTTTACGTTGTATTGACTGAATCTGACACTGCCAGTGGAGAGATCCCGAACCACTGTCTTGTTCATTGAGACATGATAATCAGATTGTATTCTGTTATTTCGTTTCGACGCCAGACTACTGCGTGGAAACGGACAGATGGATCAGCCGCATCTCAAAGACCAAGACATTCCTTTATTATGTTCATCCTCTACCTAACTGTGATCCTTTCAGGTAAACTCACTGTAAGCAGATTCCGGTCCAATAACGGGCACATTTCGCCACTCGCGGTAACCAGCTCATTCCGACATTGGCAGAAGTGACTTTCCTGTCCAGTGTCTCATTCCGACATGGACAGCAATGACTTTCCTGTCCAGTGTCTCATTCAGACATTTGCAGAAGTGACTTTCCTGTCCATTGTCTCATTCCGACATGAACAACAATGACTATCGAGTCCAGTGTCTCATTTCGACATTCGCGATAATGAGACTCCAGCTTCATTGTCGGACTTGGCTTACCAGTTCGCGCAGTCCGCATTTTCAACCGTACAAATTTACATTTTGCCCTGATCCATGAGATGTCTATTTACTAACGGGGGTAACGCGGTGGGGCAGTTTGTTGAGGCACTGATACAAGCCGGAAGGTCGCGGGTTAGATTCTTGGTGCGGTAATCGGGATTTTTCATGGACTTAATCCTTCCGGCCGCACTGTGGCCCTGGGGTCGACGCAGCCTCTAACAGAAATGAATACCAGGAGTTATCTCCTGGGAGGTAAAGGCGGCCGGTGCGTAGGGCCGACAAACTTGCCACTTTCGCGTGCCGACTGTCTAGGAATTATGGAAGTCTTAACCTCCTAGAGCCCCCAGGGCCTGTCCAGGCCGGGATAGGAATTGCTTTACCTTGTTGTACCTTTACCTATTAAATAACAAGACAGCATACCCAGCTCCTGACGACCGTTGTTCACCAAAGTAAATACATACCATTTTGCCGCTCACCCTCTTCCCAGCCACATGCGAAACCACGCTCCGTCACGTTGACGTAGTGTGGAGTAATAATTATACGTGTGAACGATTTTTAACTTCCAGCTATCATGCTTGATAATGAGCAGACCTTCAGTTTGTTAAGTGAGGTGTATGTAGAAGACGTCTAATTAAGAGCTGCTATATTTGAATGGCGCAGTGAGGTTTTCAAAAGAACGGAAGGATTTAGAAGACGATGAAATAACTAGGCCGTCCGGTAACGATGAAAACTGTTGAAAATATGGGAAAGTTGAAGGCTGTTGTGTGAACAGATCATCGTTAGGCGTCACAGTGGTGATTGAAGAGCCGAATATGGACGAAAGGAAGGACGAGACAAATTTTGGTAACAGATTTTAACACGAATCACTTGTTCATGGGGAAACGGTTCCAAAAATCTGAAGATCAAAAGGTGGCGAGTATTTTTTTAACGAAATTTCAGAGGGAAGTGAGGAGATGCATATTCTTTGAACACGACAAAACTTGGCTGTTTCGGTACGGACTAGAAACGGAACGTCAGTCGGCCATGTGAATTCGCGCAAGGAACACGTCTTATCGCTGCTGTCAGAACACTATAGTCGCACAGCACTGGTGGCTAAATGTTTTGTCTATTATTAGTAACGTAAACTACACCAAGTTAGAAGAGGAGGAGTGTTTTGAAATTCCTGCAGTGGTCAGTTCCGAACTGTCGGCCTCAGTTCACATCATGTTCGAGTCGAATTTTGGGCTGCGCCCGAAAGCTCTGAAATTCACATCAACTTAATTCGGACCTGTGGAACCATAGGGGTTAGAACTCTGGTCTTGTATTCGTAGCTGAAAGTATTGTCTCACTCTTGCGCACACAGCCTCCATTAGCTGGATACTGGCTGCTGCACTGAGATCTGGCAGAGCTTAGTCATTTCCACGGATCCCGATACCAAGTAGTGGTTGGAACTGTTGTTAACAGGCAGTAGACGTTTAGCTGGAAACAGCGATTGAAGTGCCGGTACTGGATGAATTGTACAGTTATCGAAATGTACCAGAAGACATCAAGGTAACTGACTCCGTGCAGTAGAGTCCTTCTTTAGAAGGTCATATTTTCTCAGCTAGTCAAATTGCCAGGTGAGTCTAGTCCACGCGTTCCCATCTTATTTCTTTAAGATCCAGTTTAATATTATGCCCCCATCTACGTCTAGGTTTTCCCAGGGCTATTTTCCTTCGGGGTTTTCCACTAAAATTCTTTAAACATTTCTCTTCGCTTCTTGTATGGATAACTTTAAGGAAAATTAATTTGCCAACATAAACGAACCTTGTATGGTGTGAAACACACTTGAAATTGCGCGACATTCGAAATCGTGTCGTCAGAAAACGATTTCATAAACACGGAAGTGCCTAGTTTTGTGGTGTGTGTACTCATACAGATGTCCCTAGTGCTGCAAGGAAGTGCGTTGTGTTGTGCTTCTCGGAAGAGGAGTGTGTTGGTGCCGTTTGTTTGTGACCGCGGACTGTTGTCAGAAAACGCGGAGTGCGGAGACAGGTACGTATGACAACATTTTTCTGCCGTCTCTAATGTTTCTCGGTCCCCTCCGAATGCGGAGTACGGAGACAGGTACGTATGACAACATTTTTCTGCCGTCTCTAATGTTGCTCGGCCCCCTCCGAATGCGGAGTACGGAAACAGGTACATATGAAAATATTTTTCTGCCGTCTCTAATGTTGCTCGGCCCCCTCCGAATGCGGAGTACGGAGACAGGTACATATGAAAATATTTTTCTGCCGTCTCTAATGTTTCTCGGCCCCCTCCGATTCTCCAGTAGTGCATTTATATCCTTTCATTTTCTCTGAATTGTTCCTATTGTATTTTATTTTTGTTTCTGTTTTCCTGTATTTTGATTTATCTTTGTCGTCTGTACTGTTATCCTAGTTGAAATGAGAAGTGCAGCACCTGTTAGGCTGCCAAGCCAAACAGTTGTTTGCTAACTAATACGGTTTTTTCTAATCTTCTTTTATACTGGAGATCAGAGGAAACATAGACTAAAATTATTTATTTATGTCTGGACCGAATGCAAGATTGTAACTAATAGATGCCCTCCGTAACTAATGGATGCTCTCCGCTACAAAAGTTTCCGTTCCATTAGATCATTCATCGACACTTCTATAGGCAGTGGTTTCGTGTGATCAAACTTTTAGGAATTCATTATAATTTTCCGACCAAATAATCAAATCACATAATAACAGAACAAGGTTTAACAACAAAACTGGTGGCATTTACAGGATGAGATCCAGTTAGAGTAAAATTGTGATAGATAACAAAATTATAGAACAAGTAAATTCCTTGAACTAATTAGGAAACTTGATATCTTACGGAAAAAGAGGCGGACATTGATTTAAAAAATTGAATAAATATTTGAAAATAACAGGCATATTATTAACAGTTGTTTAGACCACAGAAAACTCTGAAGAAAAGAAGAATAAATTTGTACAATACACAGGCCCTTTCAGCTTTTTTATTCGGTAGTGAAAATTGGACCGTTAAAGCAAGAAGCGCAAGAAGAATAACAGCAGCAGCGATGAAATAAAAACGCATGTGAGAAAAACAGCAAGATGCACTTTGACAGATTATAAAATAAAGAGTTGGCGAAGGAATTAATTATAGCCCCAGTCTTGGACACAATACAGGAAGGCAGAAGAAATTGGGTACGATGTATAGGGTCTTGCTGGGGAAACCGGAGGGAAGGAGACCACTGGGTAGACCTAGGCGTAGATGGGTGGATAATATTAGGATGGATCTCCAGGAGGTGGGATGTGGGTATATGGACTGGATTAGGCTGGCCCAGGATAGGGACAGGTGGCGGACGCTTGTGAGTGCGATAATGAACCTTCGGGTTCCGTGAAATGCGGGGAATTTCTTGACTAGCTGCAAACCATTTAACTTCTCAAGAAGGACTGTGCACCATGGAGTAAGTAAGTATGTAAACAGAATGCAACATAACAGTTTACCGAGGATAATAAGAAACCACTCACCAGGAGCAGAAGGAACCAGGGGAGACCATTGAAGAGATTTGTGGATGTGTGAGACCGGAACGGATCAACAAGTGCCCCAACTCCATGACAGCTACATGATAATAATTATGATTATGATAATGACGACGACGATAGTTTCAAGTTGAATCTTCATTTTTCCAGTTTTTTTTGTTTGACTAGCCACGTGTCTTTCGTGACGGGCTGTCGTAATATTCACACGCTACTCTGCGTCTGCTTTTTTTCGTTCGAACGCCGACCAACCTAGACGTTAATATCATCTGTGGGAATGCTGCCATCTGGTTGCGCTGTGTTGCATTATGTGCTCGATGCTCTATTTCTTCAGCCTCGGTCCATACCTTACGGTGAACCCAGTGTCTAAGTTACAAAAACTGCTTCTTCTCCACGAGCGCGTACCTCAAAGAAAATACCGTTACCAATGCTTGCAGTGGCAACTAGGGTGTGACTCATTCTGTCACTCGAACTTTGTCTCTCGCTTACTCGCATCAAAGGTAGAATGTATGTATACATGAGTCCGCATCTTTATGTATTATGGCATATTTTCGTCATCGATTTTTTCAAAACAAATAAATTCAAACTAGAATGGTCATTGCTTTTAAAGTAGATGTCTCTTATGTTGTGTGGTAGTTCGTGGCATTCTGTGATGATTTGAGCAAAGCGAGATAATTTTAAGTCACGTCATGTTACCCAGTGAGTTGGAAGAGGGTGCTGCGAGTCACAGAATCTGATAATCACTGGAGGTCTGTGGAGGTATGCCGGTAACACGCGAATTGATGACAGCTTGACGCCAATGTGCGGCTGACATATACAGACGGATTATTTGTTTTTTGCTTGCCACAGTGGCCTTGAAAGTGTTTACTATACCGAATTTGTATAATGTGCAAATATGATAGCATCATGTGAAGATGCAGTGATATCTATGCAGATGGTCAGTGCAGTCATTTGAAAACAAACGTGAAAAATAATAAACTTACTACTTGATTGACACAGTCCTTAAATGTTGGATTCACAGTTTTTTATGACGTGAAATTCTGTGGTCCGGTAACGTTTTCTAGAAAGCTTATTATCGTACTTTACCCTAAGTTACCAGAATTCAGTACAAATTTTCGCTTCTTAATTTCCTAGACCCGCTTCAATATTCTACACCTATCTTCATCTAGGGCCGCAAAATGATTATACGTGTGGTTTCCAGAACACATTTGTGCATGCATTTCTCATTTATTACGTTCGTGCTGCACTTTCCTTCATTTTTTTTCGCACCCTACTTAATAATAATAATAATAATAATAATACTGTTAGGTGAAAAATGTGGGTATTCTGTACGTTCATTGTGCAACATCCGTCATAATAATTGTTAAGGCCACCTGCATTTCCCCAGCACCTTGTTGCTGTCAGTTTCCATAAATTACTGAAGTCCGTGTTTTGTGAAATATTCCTTCTGTTATACAGGGTGTCCCAGGAGGAATGTGCCAGACTTCGGGAGGGTGTTCCTTATGTTAAAGTATACGGAGATAATGGCCAGAGAAAAGTGGGGGCTTCTTGCGGTTCCAAATACTGCAACCTGCACAGTTGATACGTCACGTGACAATGCTAGCGGCCTTGAGAGAGGAATGCAGTGTTCACTGTCCCTGCGTGACGCTTTGCGCAGTCAGCCATGTTACGTCACCGCGGGGCTTTCTCATGTATAGTGCTTGTAACCCTAAGGACAACTATGACATGAGTGCGAGTGTTTTTATAGTTCAATTTAATGGCTTTATGTCGCTCACAAGTTAGTTTGATGTTAAGTACAGATATTAACATTACAGAAACCACATACTCCTGCCAGTTTTAATATGTATTTGGTAATCAATAAGTGTGTAACAGCTGTCAAAGTTTTAAACTTCTCTGGCCATTATCTCCGTAACCGTTCAACTTTGGGCATAGGTGTTTTGGGTTATATCGGTATAATTTAACATAAGGAACACCCTCCCGAAGTCTGGCACATTCCTCCTGGGACACCCTGTATAAGAACGTTCAGAGCTCTTTAAGTTACTTATCTTTTTTTCACTTCCCACGACATCCCGGCCTCTGTAACTACTGCACTTGATACAACGGTGTAATACGCTCTGGCAGAAATGACCAGTGTGATGAGGAGGATATTTGGGCCTAACAGGGACGAGGTAACATGGGAGTGGAGAAGACTACATAATGAGTAGATGAATGATCTGCGCACGCCAAACAGTATTCGGGTGATCAAATCAAGAAGAATTAGGTGGCACGTAGCACGTGTCGGAGAAGGAGAACTGCGTACAGGGTTTTGGTGAGGAAGCCTGAGGAAAAAAGACCACTTGGAAGACCCAGGCGTAGATGTGAGGATTCTATTAAAATGTATTTTGTGAATTGGGATGGGGGGGAGGTGGACTGGCTAGATCAGACTCAGAGTAGGGAAGGGTGGCGGGCACTTGTGAATGCGGTAATGAACCTTCGGTTTCCATAAAAATGCGGGGAATTTCTTGACTAGCTGAGAAACTGTTAGCTTTGCAAGAAGGACCCTGTTCCCTATATTTAGTTAGCTAGTCAGTCAGGCAGGGGGTTAGTTAGTGTTGAAGGTGCTTCTAAAGCCAGGACTCGCACCATTAAGGCGTGTAGAGGCTTGCAGTCAAGGTTGTAGTGCACTAGAGACCAAAAAAGTTGTTTGACTTAGTGATACGCTTCACGAACGGGCTGATTTACGTGCGTGAAATTAGTCACTGTACCTATTCGATATGAGGCTGTTTGGATCCAAGAACCCGTCGAAACCTACAACAAGAACCAGTAGGTAGTATTTTTGGTTCCAGATACAACTTGCTATATAATTTCCTGAGACCATCCCCTCTGACGATGGACCGCGGAGGGAATTCTACACCAGGAGTCGGCAACGTCCTGCGTTTGCAAGTCACTTTGCATTGAATTTCAAAATTTTGCACTCCATGCGTGCGGGCATCGCCCTGCAAACTGATACTGTCCTACAGGTAGTAGTAGCCCTGTGTGTATCTTGCTGGTGTATTTAGCTACGAAATAACCGCTATATCCGGGCTTATTGTACCCTCCAGATGGCATTATTTCGTTCTAATCTTAGTACTGCTTTTGTAATAGCATGTATTATTGGTTAAAGTAAAACTGTATCTACACAGCGTAAGACATTTTCTTGGCTTCGTAATTTAATGACCCACTTCTCTCAGGAAGAAATTAAGAGAAGATTGAAGTCAGGGAATGCTTGCTATCATTCGGTGCAGAATCTTTTGTCTTCCAGCTTGCTATCCAAAAATTTAAAGATTAATATATACAGAACTATAATTTTGCTTGTTGTTTTGTATGGGTGTGAAACTTGGTCGCTGACATTGTGGGAGGAACGTAGGTTGAGGGTGTTTGAGAATAGGGTGCTGAGGAGAATATTTGGGCCGAAGGGAGATGAGGTAACGAATGGAGAAGACTACATAATGAGGAACTTAATGTTCTGTACTCCTCACCCCATATTATTCGGGTGACAAAATCGAGAAAAATGAGATGGGCGGGGCATGTAGCGCGTATGGGGGAGGGAGAGGCGTGTACAGGGTTTTGGTGGGGAAATGTGGAGGAAAGAGACCACTAGGGAGACCCAGGCTTAGATGGGAGGATAATATTAAGATGGTTCTTCAGGAAGTGGGATGTGCGGGTATAACCTGGATGGAGCTGGCTCAGGATAGGTACAGGTGGCGGGCACTTGTGAATGCGGTAATGAACCTTAGCGTTCCATAAAATGCGGGGAATTTCTTAACTGGCTGCAAACCGTTTAGCTTCTCAAGAAGGACTCTGCTGCATGGAGTAAGAAAGTAATGACTCACCCACCACTGTGCCATCACAGTAATTTTAAGAACTTAAGTAAATGGGGAGTTTAGTACACAACTCAGAAGTGTTTTTATAGTAGTGACGTTGTTCATCCCCTGACAACAAGCGGTGTTACATTCGGGTGAGTATATGTGTGAGGTGGCCTAGGCGCGATTTGGGCAGGTGCGACTCAGAAATGTGTGGACGAAAGTGCGTTTTCCAGCTATATAGTAGGTATGTATAAGTTTGTTAACGTCGTTCCTGATGTTTTATTTTGCTTTCGATTCCTAGTAATGTATATATATATATATATATGTGTGTGTACTGTAGTTAAGGATTTCGGCGCTGAGAAGAAACGACAAGACCGATTTTCAAATAAATTGTATTTCTTCTTCTTTAGTAGCCCTACTGCCCGCATCGGGCCATGGCTCCTTCAGTAGTTCGCCTCCAGATGTTCCTCTCCTCTTCCCACTTTTCGGTCATAATGTATTCAGCAGCAACAAGGAGTCCCTCCTGATGTGACTCCATCTCAGCCGTGGTCTTCTCCCAGGGCTTCTTCTATGAAATTTTACATTCAGACCGGAACTTTCTGCTTCAGCGACCGGATTATTGTAGCGGTAACGTTGTAGACTTTTATCCAGCAGGTACCCGGCTCGACCCTCGGCCCACTACTGGCAGGGCCGCCCTGTTCCCGTTCGTTTCTCCACACATTTTTCCTTATACATAATTCTTACTTAAGTTCGAGTCTGTGTAGATGTAACATACGCAGTTGAGAACGTGTTGTTAAACGGCCTGAAGCGTAAAATACTGACGCTTTTCTACACGATCACCCTTCGTAACCTTGTTGGCCCGACGCGCTTAGTCTGGTAGGTGATCTCGTTCGAAAACGGGTGTCGTTCACCGAATTACATATAGTTTTATTTTTTTTAATTTGTTTTATTTACTCAATTTATTCTTGACATAAAATAATGGAGCGCTATATCCATTAAAACAACTAGATCGTTCCTAGGAAACTAACACAGTCACTTCCCTGTGCTCCTTACACCACACTCGTACGCGACTGAATTCACACTGGATTGCTAGCGTCCGTTATCCGCTGCTGACGTTTTCTCATTTAAATATCTCCCCTCCTACCTATCACCAACGGTCCTGAATATACATTGACAGATTAACTTACAACGCATGCTATGAACCGCCCGTAATTGACGCCAGCAGTCCTAAGAAACAACTACTCGTATTCTAAAAATGATCGGCTACACTCTGTAGCACTGCTGCCGCATGGCCACAAATGTCTGCAACTTTAGAGTTGTCATAACATGGCGATATTCCAGCACTGGCCTGCTTTGTGTTTAGTCCGTGTAAACTAATCGAATTGTATTTAGATATGAGCTGTTTTACTGTCTGTTTTCCTTTCTTCAGAACTTAAATCAAGTTCCGACATAAGGAAAACCTGACAAGGGCGTTTTTCTGGACACTGTCGATAGTGACAATTCTCTTCAAGCACACCCACTTTTGTCAGTTAATGTTCATTTACGAGTAATAAGATGGCGACCCATCTGGATGTCCTTCGCGTACCCATATTGGGGCGCGATTGTATGTTGCGAACTACAATTGTCGGGTCTTCGGAGGAGGTGTTTCTGGTGCTGAGTGGCACATGGTTGCAGGCTCCATACTGTGTTTGCTCTGCGCGCCGTCTCAATTATCACGTCTCTGTACGATACAGCCTGCCTCAAAATGTTATCACTTCCATCCCTCAAGCGGCAGCGAAAAGTGTAATTAGTGCGAATCATCCATTCTCTCCGATAAAAGCATTTCATTCAAGGCATAAATCGGGAGACGAGACGCTTCGGCTGTTGTAGGCCACACGACGTCTGTGGCCTTGTAGTGAATCATCCGACACAAGGGTATAAAGAGCTTATGTCTGATTGGCAGGAACGGTACGGAAATATGCAACACTGCAAGACCATAAATTGGTTTTCGTCACGTGATTTCAGGCTTCCGCCGCGAAGTAGCTGAGAACTGCGTTCTTCTGGGTTATTACGCAGCGGGTAGGGGTAGAGAAATTACCACTACCCGCTGCTTAATAACCCAGAAGATCGCAGTTCTCTGGTTTTCATCAGTTTAGTAGGTGATTTGATATGTTTGTTCACCACAGCAGAGGTAGGTGCGAAAAGCAGATCATAAATACAGGGAAGGTTCTTTAATTTGGTGCCCTTGAAGGATGGAGAAGATCACTTGGATCGATCGTGGGAAAAATGAAGAAGCATAACATAGAGTCAAGCAGGAAAGGAGTATCGTACATACAATAAAAAGACGGAAGGCTAACTCTATTGGTCACAATTTGGGGAGAAACTCCCTTCTAAGACACGTTATTGAAGGAAAGATAGGAGGAATAGAAGTGACGAGAAGACGAGAAAGAAGACGAAGCAGTTACTGGATGATCTTAAGGAAACAAGAGATTACTGGAAGCTGAAAGAGGTAGCACTAGGTCGCACTATATGGAGAAGTCGCTGTGATGGAGGTTATAGATCTGTCGTTAAGACAGACTGTGCAATGAACGAACGGAGATACGGTTCTACCGTGATGGAGTCTTGATGAGACATGCCCTATGTAAATGCGAAGTTGGGATTAAAGCAGGATGATAACTTCTTGTATCGTTAATCCTTGTTATTTTCGCTTTCTGTCTCCAATACCAGAAAATCCCTAGTGGTATACACTGTGTGTCACTCCCACTCCACAGAAGCTAACGCCCCGATCGTCGCTTGGTTCCACTGTCAGCTTGGCGCCTTGTGTGTGCGGGTGATAGGTCTTCACAAGAATTAATTAGAATGCCCAAGCTTCTTGTCGTTGGAAGTTCCGCCAGCTGCAAGCGTGAACAACGTCAAGCGGAGTCCGGCCAACGTTCTTCACATCTGAAATACTCAAGTTTGCGGTCGTAACTCGAATCCGTTCATTATTACGTCATTTGTCCAACAAGTACAAATGACTACGCGTCTACCCTCCCATGATCGAGATATTTTGATTAAAAACTGGATTTTTTTGTCTTTGGATTTTTTCTTGCTTGATGTTTGCACGAAACACGACTTGTGCCTAGAAGGGTCAGGATTTTTCCATTCCTCACATTAATCAGACTGGCACTAAGTTCGGCTAAGCCTTCTGTGTACTGGCTGTTGTAATCAGCGCGGATTTGCGAGCTTAAACCTTGATTGCATACCACGACAGAGAAGGTATACAGATATGCGTCGTTTAACGACGGGGATATCTTATGAGAAATGTGTCGTTAGGCGATTTCGTCTTTGTGCGAACGTGTACTTGCACAAACCTAGATGGTACAGTATAGCTCACTACACACCTAGGCCATATTGTATAGCCTATTGCTTGTAGGCTACAAACCTATACAGCATATTTCTGTACTGAATACTGTAGGCAATTGTAACACAATGGCAAGTATTATTATCATCATCATATATCTTTCATGGAGTTGGGCCACTTGTTGACCCGTTCCAGTCTCACGTATCCAGAATTCTCTTCAAAGGCCTACCATGATTCCTTCTGCCAGTTGGGGAGTAGTTATTTCATTTCTCTGGGTAATCTATTTCGAGGCATTCTATTTACATTTTGTTGGTAAGTATATTGTAATATAATCTTATGGGACCACCGTCGTATGTGCGGTCCGTCGTTGACCGAAACGTCGTGATGCGGCTCATACCTGTACTGTCTTATAAGAAAACAGCAGCCACCCTGAGCTGAGCAGTGATTTCGTCTCGCATGTCTGGTGGTAAGCGAAAATTTTCAACCTTTGCACCATTTCGCCTGTCTGATCCATACGCCATACGCCAGACTCGCAGATGCGTGGCCGGTACTGTACCGAAGACACTTCCTCGGAGGACAAAACGGCCGTAACATGGAGCTGACTGTTCGCCTCCAGTTCTAATAAAATCGGAAAATTAATTTCATCGTGTTAGTGGTTCTTTGAGAGGGTGCCACCCCAGTGAAGTCAAGATCTTTCGTTTCTGTTCTTCCACTGGGCTATAGAAAGCACGTAGGCTAGTTACATTGCTCAGTAATGTGGAAGTAAAGACCAGATTGAACGAAAGTTTTGCATTTCCTGTAGCCCCATAACTGTGTACGCTTATTAACGCTGTAGCGTGTTAGCATCCTTGTCAGCAAGCATCTACGGGCTGCGCTGTCTGGGTAATCCCGGTGGGGAACAAGATTTTCCGTACCCGTCCGGACGGACCCTGGGGCCCACCCAGCCTCCTGTACAGTAGGTAACGGGTCTCTCCCTCAGGGGATAAAGTGGCCGTGGCGTGGCGTTGACCACCCACCCCATCTAGCGCTGAGGTTAAAGAAAGAGTAGACCTATATCTTTTCTCCCCCTCTGGGCCTTCTTGGGCTGATCTAGGGCTGACTCTTACCTTTTATTATCAGTAAACACAACAGCAGTGTTTTAGTGTTCTGGTCTTCTCTCAGCACATGCCCAATGCATTGGTCTCCAGAGGACGTAACTGTGTTTGTTGTTGGCGTGTTCATAACGAACGTTGTAAAGATTTGCACGTTTGCTTTTCCATAGTTGCCTGAATGTAGGTCTAACAGTTGGAGAATCGCTAAACTAATATCATAAAATTCTGCATTGTATGCCTCTTTCAAGTATGTGTCGAAGGATTACAGTGTAAGGTGAAATCGGACAAAATACGGACACTTTACGGACCAAATATTTACGTGTATACAGGGGTGCTGATAAGTCCTTAGCCCGACCAGGAAGCAAACAAGCTAATGTTTCTGTCAGAATGGCGTGAATTTCCTTCGGCGCCTTGCCTTGTAGGAAAAAAAAAACTTGACAGCTCGCGTCTCGATGTTGTTGAAACCGCGCGCGTCCCTGACATGCTTCCGAGCTTGTTTACTTCCTGGCCGGGCTAAGGACTTATCAGCACCCCGGTATGAGCGAAAACGTTTCGCACAAGAGTTGTGGACAAAATGTGAACACGTTTCTATGCCCAATAAACGTTTCCTGTCAATCAAACAATTATTCTTACTAGTACATTGTATTAATTTTTCATCGACACTGTGTGATATTAACAGCTGGCAGCTTCGTTGAATAAAACACTTGTTGTCTCAGTCGCAAGTAATGAGGCGCAGAGGTGGAGAGAAAAAAATTTACGTAATAAATGATCGGGTATTAAAGAAGAAATGGCATAAGAATATAATCAGCTGTAGTAAGATTAATAGCGTTTAAAAAATTAGGTAGAATTTGATAAAGAGTGAAAGGCAAGCTGCGCGTGTAGAAATGAAATGGTAGATTAAAGGAGAGAGGGGAGGAAGTTTAAATAGAAATATGTTACTTAAACTAGATTAACACCTATTTGTTATATTATATTATTATACGTACACAACAGGATGGCTTCCTTAAAAAAAAAAAAAAGAGAGATTAACACCTGACACAAAATAGTAATTAGTTTAGATAAATTTTAGCCAATAGTGTGAAAAATAATGGAGTTGCCCACGCAAAAGCCCGATGTTACAAGTTACGCCCAAAAGTGTAAACGAAACTCAACTAATAGATTTGAATTTGAATTTGAATTTTTCTCTGTAGCAAGTCTCTTGGGGAAACCAAGGGAAAGAGACCACTGGGGAGACCTAGGCGTAGATAGGTGGACAATATTAGGACGGATCTCCAGGAGGTGGGATGTGGGTATATGGACTGGATTGGGCTGGCCCAGGGTAGAGACAGGTGGCGGAGGCTTGTGAGTGCGGTAATGAACCTTCGGGTTCCGTGAAATGCGGGGAATTTCTTGACTAGCTGCAAACCAGTTAGCTTCTCAAGAAGGACTCTGCACCATGGAGT
>Ga0123352_10007214_pt1 | contig 17099 bp, 9 predicted proteins | sample TergutLab28metaG_FD_89700 | JGI IMG/M metagenome (GOLD analysis project Ga0123352, IMG submission 89700) | Labiotermes labralis P1 segment gut microbial communities from Petit-Saut dam, French Guiana - Lab288 P1 | ecosystem: Host-associated > Arthropoda: Insects > Digestive system > Gut ... | reverse complement strand
TTTTATGCATTTGTATTGATGATTATATGCATGAGCTGTACATACCTGACTTGAGGCGTGCTGGTGTTATGTAGCGGGATTGTCTGTTGGTGATGTGGTATCCGAGTGTAGGCTGAACCACTAATGACCTGTTCATTGTGGACCGTGAGGGTTTAGGGGTTTATGACCGCAATATATAATAAAGCAAGTGTCATCTAGTTGGTCAACCTTTATTCAAATATCAAGATGATGCACTGTCCAATACGCATAAGAAGCATGCCATATTTTTGTCGCAGAACATCCAATGGAGAAATCAAGTGAGAGGTCTAGCTGTAATCATTATTTACTAATTTGCGTTATGGTGGCTGTAAGATGTAAATGTATTACAAAGTTCAAGGGAAAAAACTTCATACATACAACGACGGAAGGCTAATTGGATTGGTCACACTGAGCGTAGGAATTACCTTCTAAAACACGTAGAGGAAAGATAAAAGGGACGGGAAGACGAAAGAGAGACGTGAGCAGCTACTATATTTCCTTTCGGAAGGATAAGATGGATGCAGAATTCGCTTTGGAAGAGGCCATGGACCTTTCGCAAGACAGACTACGTGATGACGATTTGTTGTAACGATGTTTGTGAATAGATAAGATTATATGAACCAATTGCGCAATAATGAACCGTTTAAAGCCGAAGGGCAGATGCTTTATTTAAAGACCCAGTCCGTACCGCGCTGTAAACACTTTTCATCGCGGTTATAAAAAACCAATGTAAGTGGCGCAAGTCGCTGTTTTATCTCAGCTAAGCACAAAACACATAAATACAGTGTGAGCTGAGCGTACAGTTGTTGAATGTTAAACTTGTTGGTGCGTCACGTAACCAGTAGGCTTTAAAAGGTTAGTAAGTAATGAGCTGGAAGGCCTGTGGACGGAAGGGAACGTTGCCCAGTTGAAATAATGTCCTGGCATTTCTTGGAAGGGCTAGAAGAATCACATGAAATGTCAGTGAGGACAGCCGGTCATCTTGCCGAGATTTAAACTCGGGGCCTCCCAAATATTAAGAAAGAATGTATCTAACTCGCGACGGTCTGTTTCTTGGTGAGGATGAGAAGATAATTTTAGCAAATTAGAAGTATAGCGTGAAAATATAGTACAGACTGTACTTGTTCAGAATAGCCTGAATAAATCAAGCAGTATGAAATTGGCGAGTCTTACAGCACACGTAATAATGTCAGAAATAAGTATGATATTTTGGCTGGAAGTAGCGTAGGAGATAATTAGACGTTGGAAAAAAAGGTTCTTGCACAGTACACCTTAGATATGCACTATATTAAGAGGAATACAAGCTGAGTGTGGCAACTAGCCGAACTGAAAGTGAAGAACAACGTGGTGGGATTTTGTAACGATTGTCACGGGGTTTCTTGATCGACGGTATGTCCAGAAAGACTTTCAATGAGTCAACAGCAGGCCTTCGTTATTCTGGGATGTTACGCGGTAACCTTTCGTTCCAGCCCTGAAGATGGGACCGATAGGCTGTCCCGAAACTTCGGTGACCAGCTGTCAGCCTACGCTCCATAACATCCCAGAAGAACGAAGGCCTCAGCTAAACGGCAGTGAAAGCCTGAAATCTCGCAAGATATCAGTTACATAGGTTATGTCAATGTATGAAATGAGGGGATGTGCATACATATTGGAATGGAAAAAAGGAAAACTGAAGTGAGCAACAGTTTTCCTGACATTGTGTCAGTATTAGTGCGCAGGGGCTGAGGAACGTCACGAAGAACTTCAGTCATGCTGTTGAAATTGAGGCTTCACGGTGGTGAGTTCATGTGGTCATCTGGTTATGGCATGGTGTAGCCAGGGTTTAAAAAAAGCATACTGCCGCGCCCTTTAGGGTAGGGGTGACGGAGGGGCAGTATTTTCCTCCGAAACGTCGGTGACTGCCTACCACACTGCACGGTGTCACATCACTGAAGAACACGAATTCACGAAAGCTTTGTTGTTTTACGGTCGAGATGTGTGTGGGACGATCCCAGCTATAAGCGTGACGCGTTGCCAACCTGTTTGGCACCGTTTGCATTCTCTCTCGTTAAGTTAGTCTGTTCAGTGTGGGACGCTGGAGAAAGCGGCTCCAGTGAGGTCCTACGTAAGGGTCGCCGACGCGGTGTTAACGTCTACCCACCTTCAATGAAGCCTTTGATGTGTCACTGCTGAGGAATATCCTTGGGCCTCAAAGAGACGAAGTTGGACTGTAGGCCTACTAAAACACGTACTGTGGAAACAGTCAACAGCGTCTGAACAACGTACGTTGGTGTAGAAGCTAGACGAGATGGAGGACCGGGAACTGAGGGTTCGATTCGCGGAAGGGGCAAAGATTTTTCTTTCCTCAACAACGCCCACATCAGCCATGAGAAAGGCCCAGTCTCCTAACCCGAATATGCAGATAATGAAGTGGTCGGGGCGTTACAATGGTCATCCACCTTCCCCTATCGCTGAAAGTACGCATGCGTGGAACTAAACCCGTAATCTCACATATGACCCGAGGAACAACTTTGTTTTCTTTACATGTTTATCGTTTTCATATTATGCAGTGAGTTTTTGTTTTAATGGTAGCCCCTAATGGGCCAGGGGCCACTCACTGTTGAGGCTTCACAATCACACTCACATAAACGACACTCGGTAGGACTCATCTGAACGAGTGATCACCCCAAAGCAGAAACTTCTGCTTGACAACACACAGCACTCACAAGAAACAGACATCCAACGCAGTGAAGGAGAGCTGCAAATTCGTGTAAAGTGGAACCTGTATTTAGAACGAAATTGATAAAACTACTGAACTCAAAAGTTTTATTGTAAATCTCCTGTAGGAGTACCAGATTTAACCGAAATCAGATTATCATTTTTCGAGACTAAACATGCGGATAGAGGCAGTAAATGACATTTCCTCTCATTTAGTTTTTTTCGTGCAAGAATGCGCTTAAAAAGAACCACGGGAAGAATGGGGAGTTCGATCTTAGCGTACAGGTTTTCGAAAACAAGGCCTTCTCACGGCGCCGTTACTATTATTGTCTGATTTCAACATTGTGTTACAGCTGATAAAACCATTACTAGGCTGAAACAGGCACACGATGAGCCACTAATTGCATTATCCGTCCTAAGAGTTTGCAGTTAACAATAATGAGGCCCACAGAGCAGGACTGTGTATGGCGTTGTATCTTACTGGGACACGCAGGTTAATTTATTTGCTTCATTCCTAGCAAGTACCACTAAATAAGGTCAAACAGGTAAACTTGTATATCTGGTTGTGTCCACATGTAACGGCAGCGTCAATATGCGTTCGTTCATAACATGGCGATTAAAGTGCCATAAGGAAAACAGATTTTCATATCTTAACTTTCTGTGAATCAGTGGAACCGAAAAATACAACTATTAGTATGTGGGAATCGGCGCATTTTGTTAAGAAGGGGTCTTACTATTCGGAAAGTTTGGCAGTCCGACCAGTGTCTACATCCACCTGCAAAATCATCCACTTTCTGTGCTTCAGTACGTAATGTGATAACAAATAACTCAATGGCAAGTCAGAGAGAAACGAGAACACACCACGAGAGGTGTGTGACGTAATGCAGTTGATTTTTTTGCAATGAGTCACCGTAATTGTAGGTCACTTCTACAAATACTCCCACATGCACCGACCCACCCCACTCCCATTACCACCTTACCAGCCTTATTAGCCGGCCGCCTTATATTGAGTAGTGCGACATTGATGGTGTAATGATATACTGGAAGCCTCTAACCGACAGAAATCTTAGCGAGAACTGACTTTAGTGGTCTGTATATGGCAACATGACCACACATTTCCGGTTGGACCGAATGCACGAGGCTCTTCCGTTTAAGGAAAACGGCTCATTTGAAGCTTGCAGCTCATCCTGATAATGCGTAAAACCTCGCTTCCAGCGTCATAGAAACCACGCTGAAGAAACGAATGACCAATCAGCGCCGTTCAGGGAAATTGGTGTTTGTTGTGAGAATCGTAATAAACCAGCACGAGTATCATACAGACACTGCGTGGGCAGAATGCAGAAGTTTAAATGTTAAAGCAATTTCTACACAAAGTAACCGCCGTTACTTAAAGAAGTAAACAACACTTAGGCTTAAAAGCGTTCATAACAAGAGGTACCTGGCAGGTTGAACCGATATACTGGTGAAGCTGGGCCGTGTTATTCTCTATAACGACTGATAACCTCGTCAACTGTGCCTCGAAGCGAACGCTTGGAGACTAAGCTCGACTAACGTAAAATTGTGAATATTATTCGCTCTCATCCTCCGATCTCATAAAATGCTAAGTAATTCGTGCTGTTGAAAATCCGTTTTGGGCGCGTTTGCAAAACTGCGACAAGCGACTGTTGGATTCGTCATGTCTTTCCGTCCGTATGGAAGAACTCGGCTCCCACTGGACGGATTTTTATTAAATTTGATATTTGAGGATTTTTCGAAAGTCTGTCGAGAAAATCAAAGTTTCATTAAAACTGGGTAAGAATAAACGGTACTTTGGATGAAGACCAATATACATTTCTCTCATATCTCGCTCATTTCCTCTTAGAATGAGAAATGTTTCAGATAGAAGTTGTAGAGGAAATCAAAACACACATTTTGTGTTCAGTAACGCTTTTTCGAAAGTCATGCCGTTTATGAGAAAATGTGGAAAAATATTGTTGAGCGGGGCAGTACACAGATGACAATGTGGCGCATGCGCATTGCATGCTGGATACCTAAGGCTACAAATACCACTCATGTTGTGTAATGCTGATTGCTTTTCCACAGCAACGGTGGTTGCACGAACGCGCTTCGTTGTTGCGTTATACCTGTCTGCATTGCCTGTCTTGTTCCGAATATGTATGAATCTTTCACACTGTGTCACATTCCTTACTAGTGAGTTTATAGACAAACTGACCCAACATATTTATCTCAGTATTTAACCAACTTGATGCACAAAATTTGTTTCACAATAAGTTTTATTTCATGCGTGTAGAGGCATGAAATAAAACTTATTGTGAAACAAATTTTGTGCATCAAGTTGGTTAAATACTGAGATAAATGTACTGAGATGCACGGTCAGCAAAACGTCAAAATTTTACCCGACATAGTTTAACTCTGCGACTTCTTACACAGACTGTACCAATGACTAATCGTGAGTCTGGGATTTTAAGGAGACGTAATCGTTTGATTGCCAATCACAGTGGCCGCGCGGTCTAAGGCCTGGGTCTGCGTCCGCTCGCTTGCTGGGATTGCGGGTTCGAATCCCGCCAGGGACATGGATATGTCTCTTGTGAGTGTTGTATGTTTTCAGGTACAGGTATCTACGTCAGGCTGATCACTTGTCCAGAGGAACCCTACCAAGTGTGGTGTGTTTAACTGAATGTGATCGTGAAGCCTCGATAATGAGGAGGTCCTGGCCAACTAGGGTAGTTGCGCGTGAAAATAAAGAAGATAATATTTTTATCGTGTGCATAGAAAATGCTGTACTTTGGGTCTTTCTAGAAGCTTATTTGAGAGGCAACCCCACTTCGTAATGCAGTTGAAGTGTTAATATGACATCACCACGATTCGAAAAATCGTTTGGAAGTAACGAAAAGAACACATTTCACAGTTGGCATTCTGTTAACCGAGCGACTGTATAGCAAAGACATGTAACGACAAAAAGGGTGATGGACAGAGACCAAGATCATGAAAAGATTCATTTTAACAAGAAAGGCAGTGTGCGTGTAACGTAATACTGAGGCGCTCTCGTGCAACCATTGGTTGTATTGGAAGAGCAAATGAGTATTTCACAACCTGGGTGTGTGTGTGTGTGTATGTAACCTTAGGTATCCAGCATGCAACACGCGTGCGCCATATTGTCATCTGTGGCCTGCCCCGCACTACAGTATTTTTCAACATCTGTGGCCTGCCCCGCACTACAGTATTTTTCAACATTTCATAAACGGCACGATTTTCGAGGGGAAAAAAAGTTACTGAACACGAAATGTGTGTTTTGAGTTCCTCTACAACTTTTTTTCTGAAACTATTTTCATTCTAAGAAGAAATGAGCGAGATATAAAAAAAAATGTGTATAAGTCTTCATGTAAAATACCCTTCATTCTTGACCAATTTCAATGAAACGTGAATTTTCTCGGTATGTTTCCGAAAAAACATCAAATATGAAATTTAATGAAAATCCTTCCAGTGAGAGCGGAGTTGTTCCTTGCGGACAGACGGACATACTTGACGAAAATAATAGTCGCTTTTCGAAATTTTTCAAATGCGCCTAAAAAGTAACACTCAATTAATCGTAATATCACCGCACGGCGTACTTTTTCTGTTAAAGTGTATGTTTGTAATTTAATGTGCCCTTTCAGGATTAAAATTAGTGTAGCATATTTTTATGGGTCACGTTTTCGGCACCCTTCGCAAAGATTTTTCACGGCCACCTGAGGGACCACGGCACCCACTTTGGAAAACGCTGTTCTCGACAACGCAGTAACAATGCAAAATTACGAGTTACGGGTTGGTCCGACTTGACGGAAGGAGCGTCCGACTCTTCCTTCTGAGTGTGCTCTCGCAAGAACAGTCGCACGTATCTTCCACATCTGAGCACAATTTGCACTCGTCACGTAATGATGCTATGCTACATAAATAACAGAAGACGAGACGAGAGTGACATTTGTTACGCGTGAAACAAACATGAAATACATGCAGATTTTTAGTAGGTAAATTTCACAGGAAGAAATGGTTTGATGTGACGAACAAAGTAATCGTTCAGAAGTACGTGCGTGTGCCCGAGACAGCTGATACCGTGCCCCATACATAAAGGCATGCTTGCATGCACGCATAGACTATAAATACGGAGTGTGTGCACCGACATGCGCACGACACTCAATATCGATAGTGTCTTCAATATCGATATGACCTGGATAATACTTAGGTTAATGAACACCACAGTTTGCGCTAGCAATACGTTGCAGACCTGTATTTAACGGAAAAGGAAAACAAAGTACATCAGTTTCTTTATTTTCATTCTCAGAATAAACAGTTGTGTGGGTAAAGATCAGCCAACTTCATGGAACAGAGTCCGTCTTGAAAAGTTAGCAGGCGCTCAGCTAGGCAAGAAATTCCCTGCCCTTACGGAAGTCGAAGGTTCATTACGGTGTTTGAAAGAAGCAGCCACTGGTTTCTGTTCTAAGTCCTAAGAACCCAAACCTACCACTTTGAGCCATTTTAATATTATCCTTTCATCTACACCTAAGACTCCCAGGATGCCACTTCGCTTCAGGCTTTCGGAATTTATTCTGTTCTGTCCTTTGCTTGCTACATGCTCTCCCGTCGCACCCTCCTTGGTTTCATCACCCCAGTAACATTTCTGATGAAGAGAACGAATTATAAATTTCCCCATTACGTAGTTCGCTCCGGCCTCTTGTGACCTCTGTTACAGCTGTACTCTTTCCACGTATTAGCCACATGAATCCACACTGCGCAGATGTGTTCGACCATAACGTCAGCATCTTTCAGTGTTCATTTCAGCTGCAGGAATAACAGAGGAAAAGGAGGAATAGCAGGAGTGTTGAAACTGGAGCCACACCTTATTGCTAACTGCAGCAAGCATTTGTATCTGCATTAGGGTAACACACGACACGCCTGCTCTGTAAACGGGAAACGTCTGAAGAGCTTTTCCAATACAAACATCAGTAATTATAATGTGAGGTTTGAGGCGGCGAGTACTGTGGTTACGGTCTTCTAGAATGTCGGATGTGATGTCATGTATGTTGGTAGACAGCTGCAGACGTTTCGGAGGAGCCTCTTGTGCTCCACCTTCCAAGAATAATCTTAATACTGACCACCCTGTAATTCTTTTTGTGGAAGCAACTGTACACAATTAATGCACATTCAGATCCACTTTTCTGGATACTCCGTCTTGCAGAGGGCCGAAGATGAAAGACATGAGCATGTGTATTGCAGTAGTAAATCAAAAGTGGTGGGGTTTGCAAAACTGGACAGAGAGATGGGGGCGCCCCTTAAAACCGCTTTTCTCTACACTTTTTCGACCCACGAAGCTGGCGAACCTTCTTGAGGGCGCGTGCCCGAATTGCGAATAACCATGGGAGAAATACTTTCGCGTGTGGAAACCTGAGTTTATTAGCATCGTATTTCCGATTTTTCCAGTGACGTTTTAGCGCTTCGTACAGGTTGACGCCCCGAAAAGCTGCCCGGCTGACCCTCCGCTTAGTACAGTCCTGGTCATGGCACAAAATTCCGACGCAGAATTACATTCACGTTCGGGCCTTACCCTCTAATGTCAGTATGAGTTTTGGTGGGCCCCACAGCAGGTTTTGAGGGGGTGGCGGCGGCTAAGAAATGTCCTAAGGATTCACTAAGGAGTCACTTAACGTTCATAACCCTGCGAACATCTAAATTATTGCTGACATTCTCACAGGATTTACACTTCTTCAGGTATGGCAGTGTATGTCAGCGGGTTCTTTAATATGTTCGGAAGAGTGCTTCGGCGCATAAGATAATATTAAAGTATTCAGAATAATTGTTTAATTCTTACGATATAATAACAAATTCAATATAGTTTTCGCCCTATCAACTGAAACTCTGAGGAGTTCTAAATATTTAGTCAGTGTTCAGGCGTCATATTAATTGGAGGGTTCGGCTGTAAATAATTATGATATTCTCTAAGAAAATTATTTATTTCTATTAGGCTTTCTTTGTGAGACAGTTTATGCTAAAGAATTTTTTTCTGAACATATTTTAATGTGCAAACTCAAAGTACAAATATATTCGTAATGTGATTAATTCATTTAGATTCCGTCCCTCTCAGCCTCTGTCTTTACTGGGGTGGGGGGACGGTAGTTAGATTCATACGAAGTTCGCCATAAATTATAAGATTCTTCTAGTTGTCCAACAACCACAAAAAGTTCGGCGAACCCTCCAGTATCCACCAGCAGGAAAGTACTTAGCTTCGTAGAACCTTCGTGTTATAAATACATTGGTAACACACTCCCACTCAAACAAGTTAGGTACACATTACAAATACCGCACAAAAACGATCGCGACTGACGTAAATGGTATATATAGTATTTCATTATAACCATTTTATTTAATTTTTATTAAGAACTGAATCGTTCCTGATAGTAGAACTCGAAGCGTCAACGCCATCTAAGCCACATCATTACAACTCATACTCTGATACAGTCCAAGAAGAATTATTCGCCTTGAATTGCTTGACCCTTGAAATTGGGGCCGATAGGTTGTCCCGAAACGTCGGTGACAAACTACCATTCTACCCTGCGCAAAGTCCCAGAAGGTACTCATGCCAATTATTTACGTACGACAAACAAGAAGTCATTTTAAGGGAATGACAGCGGGGCATTGTACCAATTTAAAGGAACAAGCCAATCGCATACAGAGCATCGTGCCTGGAGGCTGCGTACAGCCGGTTTTTTTAAAGAGTTAAGTGTCTCTTTATTACTGTTTGACATAGTGGTTTTGTATCTGTAAGAAGATAACTGAAAGTAAAGAGATGTTGGTGTCGCCTGTTAGAATCTAGAAAGTGGGCCGTGTACCAAGAAGGCAACAACAAGTTGTGTCACGTAGAACAGACCAATGAGAGCAGAGAGTGACGAGAATGGTCCTTATTAGGATGCTCCGGCGTGGTAGACATACAGGTTCCTGAAGGCTGTAGGAGAACAGGAGTGAGTGGTGAGTGGGTCGTACCGACTTGCGAGGACTTGTTTGTAGGCAGTAGGCCTACTCCGAGCTGGATCAAAGCTTTTAAGTAGATGGCGAAAGGGAAGCCAAACAAAAAGTGTTGTTATCGTACGGAGTCACAGGTCGCTTGAGTTCAGACGATGTAACCTATATTTCACATGTCTGATTTCACTTCTAACCAAACAGTGTGGAGTATTAAAATAACTGTCTTCTGTAATATGATGCCGTGTATTTTGGTAGACAGGGGTGGGGGGGTGTCCACCGACTTTTGGATGTATTCATCTTCAGGGCATAGAGAGGGAAGGACTGCTGTGAACAGGCTGATAAACTGTTGGGTGCCGAAAGAGACATTGAATTTCTTGACAAGCCGAATCACTGTAAACTTCATGTACCTCTTCGCTTAAAGCGCAGTGTTAACTATACATACCATAACCGTGTATGTATGCATATATGTAATGTATGTAATTCTCACATTGAACGTCGATTGTTTCCTTAAACAGCCTTAAACAACTTGTCATGACAGAGGGCGTGGAGTGTTTTCTGTGAGGTATGGAATTGTATATAATGTAGATAGCGGAGCATGTAGCACATATGGGGAACAGGAGAGGTGCATACAGGGTTTTGGCGGGGAGACCTGAGGGAAAGAGACCATTTGGAAGACCTAGCGTATATGGGAGGATATTATTAAAGTGGATCATCAAGAAGTGGGATTGGGAGGCATGAACTGGTTTGATCTGGCTTTGGATAGGGACACGTGGCTGGCGCTTGTGAATGCGGTAATAAACCTTCGGGTTCCATGATATGCGAACGTTTTCTTGACCAGCTGAGGGCCTGTTCGCAGGAAAGACTCTTCGCCGTGGAATTGGTTGGTTGGTGGTTGGTTAGAAAATAGATGAATGTTAGGCATCAAAGAGTTTTTATCCCATTGACGACTAAAATGCATCTACATTATACAGAACGATTAATTTCGAATCTCAAAGAGAACACAGTGTCTTGCAATTATAAATACCAGTAGATGAATACTGTTTAGGGAGATAGTGGTTTATTTTGAGATTTATATGAACATGTGAACACACCCTGTGTTAAACCTGGTGTTAGGTGTAGTAACCACAGTGCTTGAAATGGTGAAGATTCTCCTTTTCCATGCGCCGGAGTGTTTCATAACAATATGCTGACACTACACCAAGTAAAGTTTCACCCGCGCCGAATGAAACTTCATTGATTGATACATAGCTGCGATTTCGCAAGTCGCCTTCCTTTTTTGTGCTACTGTTCCACCAGCGCCATCCATTATACAGCATTATCTTACACTTTACATCCACAAAATGAACATAATATCAGACAAATATGGGTAATGACAGAGGGTTTGACTCTGAAGGCCAGAGATGCAAAAGTATGCCAGCTGCCAGCAAATTTCCATCGAGACTGGCTCACGAGACAGACGATAGGTCTAAGAGTTGACATAAACGCGTAGCGACCTCGTGTTCCACCTTCGTTTTCTTCCACAAGGACTAATTAACGAACTGTTATGAGCAAGCGTTTTGTAAAATGCCGGTCATGAATACAGTTGATGACGTCATGAAAGTATTATAGCTGGGGCCAACATCCTGCTTAAAAAGGAACTTGCTATGCCAGTTACGTAAGTGTAGAGGTACAAAAAACGAACATATTTGCTGAAAGCTTAAGTGATCCGAGGATTTCGGTTGGATTGTAAGAGTTACCGAACACACGCATTATTCTGTGGTATCTGGACAATCGTGCAGCATTCCTGCCTTGAAATCTCAAAAGATGTTGGCAAATATAATTTCGTACTCTTACAAGAGTGTAAACACACACAGTGACATAGCTTGTTATAATGTATTAACATTATGGTACAAATAAAGTAGTCCGTATGCATAAAAATCATGCCAAGGCCACTTGTACGTATCAGTGGAGTAAAACTCCACCCACTCTTGACCTTGTGAGACGCGAACTTCACACAGCGATGAATAATGTGATTACGGTCCTCGGAGATGTGCCACCGTCTGGGCTTGGTACCTACTTATCAACGTTGCGAAGAAATCAGGTACTGCGGCAGCAGGTGCAGCTGCACTGTGTTGTGGCGCAGAAGGCAAATCAAAACTCTTTAAACTCTGCGCTGTATGATGAGGTGAGTGGTTAGCTTCAGCCTGCAACAGCCTTTGTGTACAATACCAATTGACAGAAGGCTGGTTGGCTCCCAGAGCCTGTCTGGACGTCGCGACGGCGAATACGCAGTGTAGAAGTACTCAGCACTGCCTGGACTCGAACTGCAGTCCGTCAGTCTGTATCCAGTCACTTCATTAACTGAGCTGCCTAACATAACTGTGGTATCCGGATGCAGGCTGAAGCCAGCATACGGATACCACACCACCCCAGCCAAACACAACGTAACACCAACACGCATCGAACCAGAGGAATACAACCCATGAAATAACCCAACAAATAAGTCGAAAGCTCCTGAGGATGGACGTAATAACATCCGAAACATGTTGAGCATTAAATAATGAAATAAAAAAGCAAGTGACATCAAGTTGGTCTCTCTTTATTCAACAGTCAGTCTTGTATAGGGAAATAACAGCTGTTTGTTCTGAGTTCACACAAAATACACTAACACATTCGGGGGGGGGGGGCAGAATTTTGTAGTGTTAAACCTTGTGATGTATATAAAATGAGCACAAGGGTTTGAAATATTAATGGCACCAGCGGTAAGACGGCCGGCGCGTAAACTTATTCACTTCCACCTGTTATCGAGGTTAAGAATACGCGAAGCTTCACCTCCACGCCTTCCTATGCTTTCACATTGTGCTGTGTATAAAAATGACAGCTTTATCTACTAAAAGGCATGAATGTCAGTTCAAGGAATTGTCAGTTTTGAAGTGATGCGGGGAAAGAATGTTTATGTAATGACTCAAGTTTGTGATACGGAGTAATGCCTTTTTTAAGTTTTGCTGACCGTGCATCTCAGTATAATCTTAGTAACTGACCATCTTAATGCACAGATTATTGTTTTGTAATAAACTTATTATAAAAACAAAAATTTGTGCATTAAGTTGGTCAGTTACTAAGATTAGGAATAATGCCATGTTTACTTTGAATGCCAATCGTTTAAAATTGCCTGTTTCTTAAAAATGAAAGAACCTGTAACCAATACTCCGATATAACAATATGCAAGTAGCTTACCTGAGCCACCAGTACAGTGAAATAAGCTCACCTGGAAGGAACAGACGCCGTTGATAAAATTTAGCTGCTATGCCCGCCTGCCGGAAATCGATTATGTCAGGCCAAAGCAGTAAAGTAGGTCAGTCGTTTTCGTGTGTAGTGACTAGTAGTCGCGACGACCTAACATTCCGATCTACGATATTAAAGAACCAGGTGTCGGCAGAGGTTATGTGAGTTTACAATAAGAGCGGCCACACACACAGCACGCACTAAACTTGCAGTCACTGTGCAGAGATCATCAGACAAACCAGTTAGGTATTCAGAGTGACTCATGACTCATTTTTAGTTATGTTCAATGGAATTCTGATCGATTTACCGCAGACCGCTCCTTATGGAACTTAACTATCATTTACACGCTTCTTGCCCTGCCACTCCAGGCACCTCAGGAGTGACCTGAAACCTCACGGCTTCCTCGTAATATGATAGGTTTCCGTCATGGCTTTCACCTAGTCTGAAGAAAATCAGGTATTATTTACGAGGTAATTCAATATAGTGATTGCGCTTTGGTCTCGAAGATCGGGATTCAAATTCCAACAGCAGCAGGTATTTTTATCAGCCTGGCACACACAAAACCCCCTATCCAATGAGAACCATTGGTCCTTCTCGTATGAGTAAATCGGCCGGGGTATGAAACGGACCATTCCCATCTACTGTCAAAGCTAAGAACGTGCGGAGCTATACCTATGGCGTGGTTTGCAGTGCAGCACGGGCACGCGTTTAATTTACACATCATACATTTCATTTATAATGCATTGATTTAAAGCAGTTTATTGTATGGTTCCGAAACATGGAGACTCACAGAAAATAATAAAAGACTGGTCGAAGCTACTACAGAGATGGATGTCCTGAGGAGATCCTCTAGAATATCAAGAAAATAAAGAATTAGAAATTTAACTATAAGACAACAAATTGGATTAAAGGAACCAATTATAAAAGAAATTGAACAGAACCAGCTTACATAGTATGACCATGTTCAAAGTATGGCAGAAAGAAGATTACCCAAAATAGCATTGAATGCCCGAGTTGAAATCCCGGCCCGGTTACGAGTTACCCCAGTTCACTTTCATGGGATATTCTCTCTATCAGTCCAGGCATATGCCGGGACATTGATTTATATGACATCACCACTGCTGTCCCACATCCTTTCTGATTCACTCTTCACTAATAACTCTTCTACTTCTATTGGATGCCGAAACAAAAGAGAGCACGAAGAAGACCGAAGAAAAACTGGATGGAAGGTATAAGGAAGGCCATGAACGAAAGAAACCTAAATTAAGGCCAGTGGGAAGATAGGAAGCAGTGGAGTCTAGGCGTCGGACAACGTAGAACGACGTTTTGACACCGATACATACATACATACATGCATACATGCATATATACATACGTACGTACATACATACATACGTACTACATACATACATACATATATACATACGTACGTACATACAGACATACGTAATACATACATACATACACGCATACATAGATACGTACATACATAGATACATACATACATAGATAGATACATACGTACGTACATACATACATAGATACATGCATACATAGATACATACATACGTACATACATACATACGTAATACATACATACATACATGTATACATAGATACATACATACATAGATACATACGTACGTACATACATAGATACATACGTACATATATATATATATACATATATATATATATACATACGTACTACATAGATAACATACGTACGTACATACACACATACATACGTACGTACATACATACATATATACGTACGTACATACATTTCAGTTAACTGCTAATTTATAAAGTAATATGGCGATTGGTAATTACCCCGCTCGACCGTGTGCTTCATGTCCAAGAATTAACTCTGTTGAATGTTACGTTTTTATTGACGTGTAAAAGGGACATAAAATCAATACTCATTCATTTGGCAGAAGTAAAAAAGACATTCTGTCATACTCAGGTACGACGGCCCTAACAGCAGAAAAGAAATGTTTCTGAAGGCTTTGTGCAGCACGCAACTTCGTAATTTCAAACGAATACACAGACCTTGCTTTTTAATGGTTCTGTTGTGACTGACCAACAGAAACCTTTGCGTTGAGCTCTACGTGGAACTCCCCATCGTGTGTACTGAGCATCAACAGACGGAAAGTCGTGACACAATGTTATGCACGCCTGCTGTGTGTTCGGGAGGTCCCGAGTTGAAATCCCGGTCCGGTTACGAGTTACCCTAGTTCACTTTAATGGGATATTCTCTATCAATCCAGGCAAATGGCGGGACATTAATTTATATGACTTCACCATCGCTGTCCCACATCCTTTCTGATTCACTCTTCACTAATAACTCTTCAACATTTGTTTCTTGCGTCACGATCTCCATTATTTCTGTCAGCATAACGGCGCAGTTACGGGCTCGACTGCCAAGAAATCGAGGTTCAGTTCCTGGCTGAAGCAAGTTTTCTCTCCTACCGCGCCCAGACGGCACTGGAACCCACCCAACCTCATACGCAATTGGTACTGGCAGCAGGGTGTACCCCATTGTCAATCAGCGAGGTGTTTAACCGGCACGTCAACCCTACTAGTGCCCAGATAAAGCAAGTGTGGAACTATGTCGTCATTCCTCGATGTTCGTTTATGGTGGTCCTTAAGTCCAGGAACACTTACCTTCGTCATGCTTCATAGGGTTAACCAGAATTATTTGTTAACTCGGTGTACACTGCATATCAAGCTGTGTACCTAAGATGCTTGGCGTCTTTACGTCACCATTTTGACAGGACGTATTCCTACGTAGCCTTCAACATGCTTTGGTTTGTACTGGCATGTGAGGCGGTCCGTTGAGGCCCAACGGATAGGTGAGGAATGGCGGGCTTCCAGCTGACGGATGGAATGCAGAGAGTTAAAACAGCTTGACATGGCCGACATTCAGTAAATGAAACCAGCTGACGCAATGGTGCTGAATGCTGTTTGATTCATTCAACTAAGAGAACGAAAAGGAGTCCGATTGATTGAAATCCTGCACTTTGTTCGTCGAGTTGTTACGCTTCCCGGCCGAGCGTACATCCCCCTGCATTTTGCCATTCTCTTCATACGATGTTGGCAGTGATAACGAAGCGTGAAGTAAGCGTACAATTTAGAATAGGCCTAGTACAGCATTTCCCAAACTGTGTTCGGTGAAAAAATTGAGAAACCAGAAAAATCACAACTTCAATATACATATGTATGTGCAGATCACGGTGGCCGCTCGCATGATGGGATTGTGGGTAATGGGGGCATGGATATCTGTCTGTTGCGAGTGTTGTCAGGTAGAGGTCTCTGCGACGAGCCGATCACTCGTCCAGAGGAGTCGTACCGAGTATGGTTGTCCCGCTTTGGGCTGCAGCGCCACACGAAAAAAATAAAATGCATATATATATATATATATATACACGCGCACACAAACACATACATTTTATTTTGAGTTTTAAATATCGTGTACTTAATGCGCGAGGATGGTCAGTAATGACTGCAACATGTAGCATGTGTGGACGGGAATAATATTGGTTCTGCTTACGGCTGTACATTTAGCAACTTCTAAAATCATATATTTTTTATTAAATTTGTTTCTTTTTCCATATTTGACCATACTGTAAGATATTGTTCATATAAGGATTTTTATACGAACCTCTCATTTGGTTACTAACAGATCTCGTTGCGCTGAATTTTCGTTGACAAATGAGGGACCACAAAACATATGTGTTCCGTAAACATTTACTAAGTTGAAAAGTGTTCCGTGACCAAAAGAGTTTGGAAAACGCTGGCCTAGTACATAAGAAGGAACTCTGTAGCTCGTACAGGCCACTGCCAATGTTGGGGTACTGAAATGCAGGCGGCTACGATTGGCTGTGCACGCAGCTAAGATGGCATACAAGATAAGGTGAAAATTCTGCTGAAAACTTTGTAGTTAGAAGATCTAGAATGAGATGCAGTGATAACACTGGGGTGGAGATTGAAGAAAGTACGGTGCACCCTTGTACAGGCACGGAGGCTCTGTACAGGCCGTACGGCCCATAGGGGGAGTAGAGGTATAGCTCTACTCTTTCTTGAACACGGCACTAGAAGGGGGTGAGGGATCAGCGTTACGCCCC
>Ga0123352_10007213_pt1 | contig 17099 bp, 7 predicted proteins | sample TergutLab28metaG_FD_89700 | JGI IMG/M metagenome (GOLD analysis project Ga0123352, IMG submission 89700) | Labiotermes labralis P1 segment gut microbial communities from Petit-Saut dam, French Guiana - Lab288 P1 | ecosystem: Host-associated > Arthropoda: Insects > Digestive system > Gut ... | reverse complement strand
TCCAGTCCATATACCCACATCCCACCTCCTGGAGATCCATCCTAATATTATCCACCCATCTACGCCTAGGTCTCCCCAGTGGTCTCATTCCCTCCGGTTTCCCCACCAAGACCCTATAGACCCCCTTTCCTCACCCATACGCGCCACATGCCCAGCCCATCTCCCTCTTCTCGATTTTATCACCCGCACAATATTGGGTGAGGGGTACAAATCATTTAGCTCCCCGTTATGCAGTCTCCTCCATTCCATTGCCTCGTCCCTCCTAGGCCCAAATATTCTCCTCAACACCATGTTCTCAAACACCCTTCGCTTCCTTTCCTCCCGCAATGTCAACGAACAAGTTTCACACCCATAAAAAACAACAGGCAAAATTATATTTCTATATATCTTGATCTTTAAATTTTTGGATAGCAACCTGATACATAAGATCTACTGTAGTTATTGTTACTGAATATTATCCTTTTAATTATCCTTAAGGTCGAAACACGTGACAGAAATCCGTACTGTAAATAGATACGTTGTACAGAATGAAAGGTAGTATGTTGTTGTAATTTTGTTTCGTTCAGACACGTTGAGTTTGGCCGTTTAACTGAGTATCATTATTGTTACATTAACATTTATGAAAACGTGGCGAAAGTGGAGACTGCTAATTCAAATGTGAACGATTTTACATGTAACGTGTTATACAGGCAAGTCTATACGTTTGACGAGTTGTTGGCAAGCGTGCGAGTAATAAAGTGGGGGTTGAAGGAAATTGTGTAACAAGGAACTTTAGTCCCGTTACTGTCAGATCCATATTGCTGGTTTTAAGGTCAGCCGTCTTGGGAAGAACCACGGGACGCGTACACTCTTCGAATAAGGTAGTTATGTGTCAGCAGTTACATTAATATTTTGTGAAATATAAAGAATAGTTTTAATTCTCAGTAGTCGTCCGTTCTGAGGTGTGAGCTGTCTTTGCATTTCGATAGGGCCTGTGTGTTTGTCCATTTCGCCTGTATCGTTTCGATTGTAAGGACCAAATGTCTGGTGGTCCGTTCCTCCGTTAGGCACCTACCAGACGTTTAAACGTAGTAGTAATTTTTACCTTTATTATGAATCTTTAAGGACCAGGTTACATAATTCATGTTCAGAATTTTTGAAAATGGCCACTTCGAAAACGTGATCTGAGGCCGTTGGATAGTATTCAAGGCAAGTAAGTGGGTCTTGAAAATTTGAACAGCTTCAATTCAAGATCCTGTCGTTGACTCGCTCTTACGTTGGCGGCGTTGATGTAGGGTTCACGTGAGATTGTGAGGAGGGCAGAGTTGCTTTGGCAATGTTTTCCTCAAACAACCATTCCATCGTGGTGCACCAAGACCTACCATCTCTTATGACGTCACATGTTCATGAGTCGAGGAAATACTGACAGCTGCTGTCTGCTTTGATGTGACGCCTTGTATTCTGGTAGCTACTTAGGGTCCCAGCAGTGAGTACGTGGCTCTCACGAGAGATTTACTCTCCGTCTGTTGTGTTCAGAATGGTGTGCAGTTATCGGTTCTCCTTTTTGAGATGCCACTCCGCGGTGATGCGTTATGAATGACTGTGACACATGTCAAGCCGTTGTAGTCGAGCTGCAACAAGTGGTTGTTTGCTGCAATGCGCATTGAAGCGGCGCAATATTCCGCTTTGTGAGTCTGATTTGCAGTATGACGCTAAGACAATGAATCGTCTATTGTGTGGGAGGTCTGTACGACTTTCGGAAGGTGGCTGTGTGCCTAGGCTATGACTGAAAGTTCCGGGGTTCGAATATCGCCAGGGGAGATTTTTTTTTCCTCAAAACACCCAGGTCGGCTCTGGGACCCACCCAGCTTACTGTGCTATGGTATCGTAGTTTCTTCTCCCGGGGTGAAAGCCGCGGGGCCTGAGACTGACTATTCATGTCAGGACCTTCATTGGTCTTTACGTATATATACGGGAAATAACTTCAAGAAGAAAAGAATCATCTGAAGGCAATGCATATTTTAGGGTTCCTAGAAAATGCATTTATCTGTACTCCTCACCAAATGTTATTCGGGTGATCAAATCGAGAAGAATGAGATGGGTGGGAATGTAGCACGTATGGGGGACAGGAGAGGCGTATACAGGGTTTTGGTGGGGAAGCGTAAAGGAAAGATACCACTTGGAAGAACCTGACGTAGGTGGGAGGATAATATTAAGATGGATCTTCTGGAAGTGGGATGTGGGGTTATGGACTGGATCGAGCTGGCTCACGATAGGGACAGGTGGCGGGCACTTGTGAATGAGTAATAAACCTTCGGGTTCCGTAAAATGCGGGGAATTTCTTGACTAGCTGAGAACCGGGTAGCTTCTTAAGGACTCTGCTCCATGGAGTAAATAAGTACGTAAGTAAGTAACTAAGCAAATGCACTTATCCTACATACCAACAGCCGCGTACGCGAAAATCATAAGGCATTTCGCTCCTGACTTATTCGAAGGGAAAAGTTAGAGATACCGAGTCTGAATTACCAGTAACTCCATTTATATGCCTCGCTGTACAGGCCTACAATACATAAAGTAGGCCTATGCTAAGGGAAAATAAATTGAGCATACAAAGTGCAAATTCTACTGCCAAACAAAAACATTATACCCTATGCTGTGTATTTCAAATCTGAGAGCAATCTAACAACTTTTTGTTACCTGCCAAGAATCAAACTCTAAAAAATGACAGTATTGAATAAATTTAGTTTATTAAGGTCAACATTTGGATAGAACCCAAAATAATGTTACCTTCTATTCAATTAACATTAAACTGTTATATTCACACGGTTCTGTGTCCAATCCTGGTCGTTTCCATTAATATCGGATATTAAAGGAATCTATCAAAATGACGAAATAAGATGAGAGTACTAACAAATCGCTACAAACAGTGTGCATTTAATGGACAATGTTCAACACAGTTGGTGCCATCCTTGGCATGAATTCAATATCGATATCCAGGCTGCGTTCTGAACTCTCCTTCACTGAACCCCTGAACGATGCGCATCCCGAACAAACCTAAATTACGTGCACGGCATTAGTTCAGAAGTACTACATAGTAACGTTATAACTGCACCGCGTGAATACATCGCGACCACCACTTGCTTAATTTCCCATGAGGGTAAGCAAGCATATCACCTAAATGTGTCTTCCATCTCCAAGGGCTGTGACTTGTACACACTGGAGTTGTAGGATTCAGAAAACTGGCATTCAACAGGGTACATAGTACAGATAAAAAGGTAAAGTGTTCCCGTTACAGGCCCGGTGTGGCCCAGAGGGTGGGTAGAGGTATAGCTCTACTCTTCCACGACCGCGGCACTAGAAGGGGATGAGTGGTCAGCGTCACGCTCCGGCCGCACTTTACCCCCGGGAAAGACCCGGTACCCATTTTACAGGAGGCTGGGTGGGCCCCAGGGCCGGTCTGGACGGGCGGAAAATCTTGTCCCCACCGGAATTCGATCCCGGACCGCCCAGCCCGTAGTAAGTCGATATAGTACAGATATGCGTCGCTTAATGACGGGGATACGTTCTGAGAAATGATTCGTTAGGGCGATTTCGTCGTTGTGCGAACGTGTACTTACACAAACCTAGATAGTACAGTACAGCCTGCTACACACCTAGGCTAGATGGTATAGACTATTGCTCCTAGGCTACAAGCCTGTACAGCGTGTTACTGTAGGCAATTGTAACACAATGGTAAGTATATTATAATCTTATGGGACCACCGTCGTATATGCGGTCCGTCGTTGACCGAAACGTCGCTAAGCAGTGCATACCTATATTTCTATATGAAATTTTTAAGGACGAAATATTACGCTAATTGTCCATGTCTGTAGCAGAACCAGTGGGCAGAGTCTTTCACGAAATCTCATTTTGTAACCTAATTTCGTGCGTTTAAGGAACTTGAAATTCCACGATCATAACGAACTTCCAGTTCAATCCAGTCGGCAATTTCACAGCTGCTTCTCTAATTTCAATCCTCCCACCCGATTAAGTCTAAAACTAGGCAAGGTTAATCAGATGGTGGTTCAATAACTACCGAAAGAAAGGACATGCGAAGTTGCGTTTACACAGATCTAGTACAGGCCCCGTCATATGACGGAGTGAGCAATATAAATGCGCTAATACAGTTCGTCTTTCAACAGGTTTCGTTATAACGCTTGTTATTAAATTATAATTTGTTGTAAGGGCAGCTGAATCCATACCCTCTGACGGGAAAAACGTGAAGCACACATCATGAAACACAAAAATTTCACTTGTTCTTACTCGTTCATCAACCCAAACTTTTTCACATTTGCTTAATTACTCCGTGCTGCATGAGCAACAGAAAAACCAGGAAAAATAATTCCGAAACACTGAATTAAATGTTTCGTTAATTAGTAATTTCTGCAACAAAATGATAAATCAACCGATTCTCAACATTTAATATAACAAAAGTCGAGGTAGGCGGTAGGTCTCTACACCGCTACGTCATATATCAACGGTAACCACAGACAGTCGACACCACCGCAAAAAAAAAAAGTCACTCCTTAATTACAACATTTTTCTTCAAGTCCGACCTTCTCACTTTCCAAGCAATTACGATATTCGGCAACAAACCGCACTCCGAAGAAGCAGAATCTTGATTTTGTTATTCAAAGACGAAAGTGTAATTCCTAACATAGCAGTGTTGTCACCTGGCGAATATACTGCGCATCTCGAATTCCCTCTTCTAAAACGCCGTGGATCACTCGATTCTTCGTATTAGTCCACAGACTGCTAATTAAAAATACATTTCGTGGCAGCGTTTCCGAATTCTGTCTGTACTGTCACCAGAAGGGCGCAATGTACGTCTGATAACGGTGAACAACTGAGGCAAGATTTTGAGATTTGCGAAATTTTAGCCTTCAGTTACATGTATCAACTGACTTGGTTTTTATTCGGATCGTCTTCAACGACAAACGTATTAAGCAACCGCTGAAAACAATACCGTCACGTGGGAAGACTAAACGTTAAGACATATTTCAGAGCTTTTATAATACAACCCTGCCGGTCTAAGGCATGGATCTGAGGCCGCTAGCTTGCTGGGACTGCGGGTTCGTATTCCGCTGGGAGCATGGTTGTCTGTCTCTTGTGAGTATTGTGTGTTGCACAGATACAAATTTCTAGTTCTAAAGTAGGCCGAAACATGCAGTTACTATCATCCTTTATTAAACATCTTTTTAGATATTTTTGTGTTATTGACTGATACCTACACCTATTGTTTACAGATTTCTAGGTCGGGCTGATAGCTCGTCCAGAGAAGTGCTACCGAGTATGGTGTGTCTGAGTGTGATCGTGAAGCCTCGATGAAAAGGAGGCCCTGGCCCACGAGGGCCTGTTGCGCCATGGAATAACAGCACTCAAGAGATGAATGTTCCAATTCAAAACCCTGTGTTCATCACAACAGATGATGCTCCAGCTTAATTTGGCTCTGCAAAAAAAGACCCTGTTGTCCAAGGCATTTATGGTTACCAATCTGTCATTCATCCGAAAGGCCTGTGTACAAAAGTGGTCGATTTTCAACATGTGATGAGTGTTGTGCAAACAAACTGTCAGCGCGATTCGTGATAGTCAAATTTTGAACACTTGATATTACGGAAAGAACTCTGTTGTCTGAGTCGAGGAAAAGTTTCAGTCAGGAGCCGGAAGCTTCTCTCGACATCTGTGTTGTTTATTCGGGATACTAGGTGAGCGTTCGCCACAAATGAAAGACTTTTGGTGGTCGCTAACCTTGCATTTCCTCGCAGCACATTCTGCTCAAATTAATTAGTAGAATTCGGAGCTCGAATGCGAAAACAAGACCATATAAATACGTCAGTCAATAACACAACACCTTATTTAATATACAATAAAAATAGTATATTAGTTAGGGCTACATGTTTCGACCTTTGTTAGGCCATCCTCAGGCCCTCCAAGAAAACAGATCCAAGAGCTGTCAGAGATGACTAATATACTATTTTTAGTGTATAGTAAATAAAGAGTTATGTTACTGACTGACGTATTGTATTTATATGCTACAACACTTCGGGACGGAAAACATCAAAAGAAAGCAAGACCATTACTATAAATACTGGCACAACCGACTACTTCAGAGGTAACATAAAGTTAAGGAAGACTCTGCGCAAACGACTTTCAGGGCAGAAAAAGCTCAGTCTTTCATTACTAATCACGTCGAAGAGAGGGATATTGGTGAGGTTCTGAAATCACTACTTCCGTGTTCAGGGTAAACGTGAGTGATCCAGAACTATATATTATTATTTGACAAATGTACTTATCAGTGAAGACAAGAGAGAATGTCACAAATACAGGGAATTTAGTGCCGTCTGCACCAAATCGTATTCTAACACAATTGTTATTACAGCTAAATAAAGAACGAAAATAAGTTTCAGCCCTGACTGTACCGAAGTCTAAGTACAAGCAATCATTAACTGAAAAACATTCAATCGAATAAGAGAACTATTACCAGATTGGAATGATGGATCAAATTCACGCTCCAGACGCTTTAGCCTTGGGAAACGACCCCCCGGAACCTATTGAACAGGAGGCTGGGCGTGTCCAAGAGCCGGTGGTGACGCTTTTGGAAAAACACAAATATTTTATACCTGTCGAGAATCGGACCACATATCCTGAGCAGTCAAGCCTTTGGACTAGTAACTATACTGGCTACGATATTTAATAATCGTCTAACAAGATGCGACTTACTCAATTTATTACATTTCTGTAGGCAGCTCTACATTCCTACAGAAATGCAAAAAACTAAATAAGTCGCATCTTATTGGACAATCATTAAACATCGATTCACGATGCACGGGTCCATGTATATAAAATATACTGGCTACGTCATCCCAGCTCCTGAATACGGAACTGAAAAACAACTAAAAACAGCATGAAGAACAAAGTACTTCTGACTGAAATCGCGGGATGCTGCCCTTAGTGACTCCGATCGGCAAATATTATTACGGCACGTAACAACAGGAAACAGCCACTTCTATCCACCCCATACCCCGCCCAACTCATTTATAATTTATCCCAACATTCAACACTCAACGCAACAGTCTTGGTAGCTGACGTCGAGTCGTGCCAGAGGATCAAACAGAAACTTTTGTACGTCAGATGTAGTCCACGACAAAATGGCGGGATTCTGCATGCAATAATGTATGGGAACATATATAGGAGGTTATCAAATACGGCTGGTCCTAAAGAGAATCTATACAATAAAACGCGGTGTTTGTGTGCCATCTATGGTCGACATAAGACGCCACGAAATTGAGATGGAAATTTGAAAACTGATTTAAGTGGTTTTATATTTACCGTGCCAAATATATAACCAGAATTTGTCCATGGGATCGGGGTGTATCCCCCTCTGTATACTACCACGACTGCCATGCCTATGAAGTTGCGAGAGAATCAGTTCCGCACTGGGCACAACGCAGCAAAAGCTGATGGTAGCATACCGATAGATGAGATTACAGCTTTATTTGCTCTAAGAATGAAAACTGATATGGAAAAGAGGCCAAGCAGTAGCACGTGGCGATAATAATCAAAAGTACCTCACGGTAATTGATAATAATCGACAGTGAGCGATAGTAAGAATCCGGTCGTGGAGTAGGGCGTGGCGACAACAACCTTCAGCCACTGACGTAGTGTTTAAATAGCTGCAGAGGTGTTACACGTTGTAGTTACAAGCAACATGACATTCGATGCTAACCGTGGAAAAGAAATGAAGGTATATGTTGTTCCTTAAATAATATATTTGTTTTTGGCGCAACAGCCCCCAGTGGGGCATGGCCTCCTCATTCTTGAGGTTTCTAGATCACACCCAACGACGCACCACAGTCGGTAGGACTCCTCTGGACGAATGATCAGCTCGTCGCAGAGACCTCTACTGACAACACACAACACTCACAACAGACAAACGTCCATGCCTCCAGTGGGATTCGAACCCACGATCTCAGCAGGTTAAATACTATATTGAGTACCTAAATGATGCCTGAACGGACTATGCTTCGCGGAGTAGGCGAGTTAATGGTTGTTAATTAACTCCCTCCGTTAATGGTCCGATGCAAAATTTTCATCTTTTCACGAAGTGTGCTCCCACTTCCTTATTCCGTACCTCAATTAACGAAACATGCCCGGTCAACAGTTTTAACTGAAATCCTTTCTCACGGTAGCTGTCCCATTCTCAACGATTCCTCAGGGGCACGAAGTTGGCTCCATACGGTCAGCAAGACGGACAGTGACGTTGGGATCATATCCCGTGACGCACTCACGACCGCCCAGTGCCGCAACCAATTACCACCATCGTTATTTACTGCTCATTGTCTGCACTGTGGTATTTAACCATTTGTTAAGCGAACAGTCCACCACACGCTTTGTACTGCTTCAAAAGGCTATTGGTCAATACGGAAGGTGCCAAATTAGAATCTGAGGAACAGACTGAATCTATCGTTTCAACAAAAGCAAACAGTCCACAGAAGAAACAGCAGAAATCAGAACAAACAAGACAGTCAATGTACGTATAACATAACAATGAAGCGCGATCTTGCAACCATTGTTGTAGTAAAAAGCAATAAGTATTACATATTCTGAGTGTGTGCTTGTAGCCTTCGGTATCAAGCATGCAATACGCATGTGGCTTGCCCCGCCCCGCTCTACAATAGCTTTTTCACATTATCTCATAAACGCCACGATTTTCGAAGGGGGAGGCGGGAGTTATAGAACATGAAATGTGTATTTTGATTTTCTCTGCAACTTTCACCTGAAACATTTTTCGTTCTGAGAAAAACTGTGCAAGATATAATTTAAAAAAAGTTCATTAGTTCTCACGTGAAATACCCGTCATTCTTGTCCGATTGAACTGACCAGGCAGATTTTCGAAAAAGACTCAAATATAAAATTTAATAAAACTCCGTCACGTGGGAGCTGAGTTATTCCATGCGGAAAGACAGACAGACATATACAACGAATCTAACAGTCCCTTTTCGCTGTTTTGCGAGTGCGCCTAAACACAGGGACAGGCTAGCGTCTTGTTATTTTAAATGGCGTACATCGTTTATTGTCACTTATTTCTTCTTAAGTGTGTTATTTAACGACGCAGTCAATTGCTGAAAACAGACAGTGTCGTTGACAGACAAATAAGCACACAGCACAAGTGGAATGGCACTCACAGGAAAAATACCGAAGTACTCGGATTAAACTCTGCCTCAGTGCCACTTCATCCATCACAAACCCCACATGAAACACGCCGGGATTGAACCCAAGCCTCCGCGGTGAGAGGCTGGCGACTGAGCCATGGCACAGCACTGTAGTCACGTCCGCAGGTTTAATATTACCCCTGTATACGTCGTAACGCAAAGTGTGATAGCTGGAGGCGAGTGGGGTTGCTCCACATTACATGCCATCGCATAAGATTCAGAAGTAACCGAGTTCGTTCTCACTCTCTTCGCCAACGTCCATCAGCATTCACTACTCAGGTATTAATTGCATTTCTTCTGTACTAGCGAATTAAAAGCAACTGACGGTTTCCTTGTCCAAATTTCCGCTAATAGTAATAAAATTAATTTTTTACATTAGCTTAGAATGCCCAAATTTAGGAGAATGAGATAGAAGGGGTGTGTGGCACGAATGCGAAAGATGACAAATACGAGTAGATACAGAAGTCTGGTCGGAAACCCTCTCGGATGGAAGAATAAATTAAAAAACAAGTCCTAAAAATAGGATCTGAGGATGCTGATTGATGTGGCTCACGACTGGTGCCACTGTCTCTTATAAACACGTCAAACAACCGTGTGATTTTATCAGAAGTGTTTTACGCACTTCGTCCGAGCACGACTAAGAACAGAATGCTGTACAATGGCAACAATGTGCCACGCCATTCGAGGTAGAACCGCCTGCTGTTTCCGCATAACCCCTGCAATTCCGATTCCTTGGCAGTGTCTGGCAGACATAATATTCCGTTATTCACCGTCTACAGCTGCCCGCAAAAAGCCATGTCACACGTTTCTCCAGTAAACGCTGCTTCACCGTGGCTGTGTAAATGCCAACACCCAAACCATCAATCACACCTCACAAACACGTGCAACAAAATCAACCGTTAAATTATGCACATCCATTGTACTTCTTTGTGATGGTACGGTAAAACAGGCGAAACCCTCTGGATGAGCGGAACAAGGGTGGGAGTAAGCCTGCGAGCCAGGAACACGTCACCACCAGCTCTGGTCTTCGGCGCGCCGTGTTGACAAACCGCCACTTTCAAGCAGTGGGCCTGTACAATTACTGCAAACATCCGAACCTGTAGGTTAGTTTCAGATTGTTTCAATGTCTCGCTCTTTCACAAACGCTTTATGGCAATCTTTTTTTCACTCGATTAATAATTAATTTCAGGGTTCAGTGGCATGAAAGTTGGGAAGGATGAAACATAATTATTCTTGGGCGGGGAGAGATGGGAAACAAGCGTAGATGCAAGAATTACGAAAAAGTTTCCTGAAATTACGCCAGCATTTCATGTTTTGTATAAAAATAAAATAACCACTGCCACCGGGCAACAACGCAATTGCAGTAAACAATACTACTACTACTACTACTACTACTAATAATAATAATAATGTCGACTAGTCACGTGACTCTGGACAGGATCCAATGGAGTTCTCTCGCAAACACAGTAACTGAATATCAGGACCCACAAATGGCTATAAAATTACCGTCTAGCTGCGTCACCATTAGCTTCTCAAGGGCATCAGCTGTGTGTGATGTTTTCTTCCAGCACGGATTCTCAATATACTATATTTAACAGCCTCTGTTCAAGATGCCACTACTTTCAACATATTTTCTCAACGTCTTTACTAATCAGACACGCAAACACACGTACCAGCTACACAATACTCTGTACAGCATTTCCTTGGTGTTTCTCTTGGCCTTGTAAGTCTGTGCTTCTAGCATCCTGTACGTCTTCTGTAAAATGTCTTAACCATTTGTGCCTACACGGTATTTCCATCTCCCGGCAATCTAATTACATTATTGACCTTACGTTTCTTACGTAAGCCCTACCGTAGCAATTGTCGTTCTGGGTAATCGTTTTTGCAGCAAAGTAGATCTACATACAAAGCTCTCATTTATACCGTCATAGAAACGTGACAGGGATTTATTCTTATCCTAAGCACCAAACGCGAATAATCGAAGCACCACCCAATACGAGGCACCATTACACTGCGGCGTTCGGCAATTCACATCGTACAGCAGTATTAGAAACCCGTCCACATGGGCACTACTAGCGAACGGACGCGTTTAGAAAGGAATACGGTTAATGTATGAATGAGTTAAAACACAAGTGTATCGGCATGACAGCTTTGGGGTTGTCAAGCTTCCCAGAATAATTTGTTCTGAATTGTGAAAATGAAAAATTATATAAAAAATTAAAATTCCAGTAATAATAACGGCATAGGTAGCAAAGACGTAGTCGATATTTGATTAAGGGCATAGTAATCCGATACACCTAACAAAACACAAATTTAAAACATTTAGTCTTACATAACCACAAGAATGGACGTTGTTGTGGTCTACGATCTTTTATACATGATGAAACAGTTCTGGAAACCGATCGTAAGAAGCCACCAATTTATTTTATGGCTCGACACGCCCAGTTGGTCAGGGCCTCCTCACTGTCGACACTTCGAGATCACAGTCACACCCATCACACTCGGTAGGACTCCTCCGGATGAGTGATCGGCCCGACCTGACATCAAACACAACACTCACAAGAGACAGACATCCGTTGCCCTCCGGGAGGGATTCGAACTCGTAATTCCAGCAAGCCAACGGCCGCAGACCCACGCCTTAGACCGTGCAGCCACTGTGATCAAGAGGCCAACAATACTAGGACTAAATGTGCACACATTTTCCAAGTGCGCCCTGTTCGATTCTGCACTGCTCTTGGCCTTAACGTTCATCCATGCAGATGCAGATCTGCTACTGCAAAGCATGTCACGCTCCAAGTCATTCTAATATGTCTGAAATACATTTCTACGTACGCCCATTTCGTCGAATGGACAAATTTTTGGAATGTTAGTAGTCTTCTTCTTCTTCTAGAGGCGCTACAACTTCAGAGAAATTTTGGCCTTCTCAACGAGTCTTCCATTTGGTCCGGTCTCTTATACAGTCCTTCCAATTTGTTATTTTCATCCTTGTTATGTCGCTCTTCACATCATCCTCCCATCTGCTTTTTGGTCTTCCTAGCGATCTTGTTAGTGAGGTTGACCACCCATATACTTTTTTTTACCATGCTGTTATCTGGCATACGGTGTACGTGTCTGAACCAAGCTAATCTTTGTGCCTTGATATAGTTTATGATGTTTTTATTACCAGTCAGTCTGTTTAGTTCTTCATTCGACTTAATCCGCCATGTGCCATCCTTTTCTTTAGTGGGTCCATACATTCTTCTTAGAAGCTTCTTCTCAAATACCCTTAGTTTATGTTAGTAGTCTACTAAATGTTAATTTTTTTTAAAGTGCGTTTATCAACAACGCTATCGCTTGTGGCGTTACATCTTGGGCGTACAAGCAAACCCACTCAGTCCAACAAAGTTTTGACAGAAGTTTTCTCTGTCAGCAAACAAACATCCCTGGACTTAGAAATTACTAAATTGTTTGTGCCACCGTAAATACTACGAGAGTGGACTTCAAGAGGATTGTATAGGTCAAGAAGACGACATATGGACTGAACAGTTCAAAAATCTCATTTTACAACCGAAGTGAACTTACGGCTGGTTTTTCTTGTACGTCCACCATACAGCGCCGGATTACACCAAGCCCTAGTTTTACGACCCGGCTGCGCTCTTAAAAATGGGCGTAACTCAAAACCGATACTCCCATACGAAAAAAAATGGAATAATTTAGCGTAACAGTGCGGAGTCAGCCAAAGGGCGTTAAACCGAAAATAAGAGGGCGTAAATTAAGAACTGGTATAGACTGACAAGGAGCGTTAAAGCAAAAAGGTATAAACAAGGGGCTACGTGAACTCAGAAGCAGGAGTAACAGGAGAATGGAGACAATAGCACCAGGAGCACCCACAGTTTGTCCCCTTCGTCACATCTCAGTACGATAATTATATCAGGGAGGAAGGAATGGGCAACGAATGGAGAACTGAAGAATGTACACAGAATGTTTCCAAGAAAACCGCAAGGTCAGATCACTTTGAACATCTATACGTAGCCAGAAGGATAATATTAAAGGCAAATGATAACAGTGCGCTAACTCAGTCTGGCCCATAACACAGCCTGACAACGATAATGTAACAAGATCAACAAAAGGCGAACTCCCGATCCAGTGCGCAACTAGTAGTTTCGAAAGAAGGGCTCTTCTATAAACTTACATTTTAAAATATATATTTTGAGCGACGTGGTAATCTTCTAAGCAATAAGATTAAAAAAAACTCGTAAGAATTGAGTTTCGTGTCAATAAATACTGATACTATACCAACAAAAACCGAGACCAAAAATCGCCTGAAAACACCTAGCGTCATTCATTACGAAGTTTGTCTTGCGACAGGTCCACAGTTTCTTCCAAGGCGAGTTCTCCACAGACAATGATGTCATGTTTCCTCCTTCAAGTTTCCTTATCTTCTCTTTTCCTTATGGTAATCCAGTAGCTGCTTACACCTTCTTCCTCGGGTTCCTTTTCATCTTTCCTACGATAACGTGTATTAAAAGGCAGTTCCTACGCAAGATGTGACCAACTCAGTTAGCCTTCATTTGTTATATTGCATATAAAATCTTCCTTTAAATTTCATCAACCGATCCGCAGATTCAACGTACGGACGGAGAGTACTCCCATAATGTGTTCGTTTCATACAGGTCTACAGAAATCGTATACAAATGCATATCGTGGGCCAGTTCCGCCTTTTGCCACGCTCAGCAATTTTAATGCAGTAATAAAATTACAGTACAGGTAGCATAGTAGTGCTCTGTGTAGGAAGTAAGGCACTTCACACATCATTTGCATTCACTCTACAAGGTCTAACGAAATATGCGGTCGGATAATTACACTTCCCGTTTCGTCGTCAAGAGGAGGTACTTACTTACTCCATGGTGCAGAGTCCTTCTTGAGAAGCTAACTGGTTTGCAGCTAGTCAAGAAATTCCCCCCATTTCACGGAACCCGAATGTTCATTATCGCACTCACAAGCGTCCGCCACCTATCTCTATCCTGGGCCCGTCCAATCCAGTCCATACACCCACATCCCACTTCCTGGAGATCCATCCTAATATTATCCACCCATCTATGCCTAGGTCTCCCCAGTGGTCTCTTTCCCTCCGGCTTCCCCACCAAGACCCTATACACCCCCTCTCCTCACCCATACGTGCCACATGCCCAACCCATCTCATTCTTCTCGATTTTATCACCCGCACAATATTCGGTGAGCAGTACAAATCATTTAGCTCCTCGTTATGCAATCTCCTCCATTCCCACGTTACCTCGTCACTCCTAGGTCCAAATATTCTCCTCAACACCATGTTCTTAAGTGACCCTGCCCTATACAGACTCCTAACGTTCCAAGTAACTATTTTCATCCCTCTTTGCCAGCTGCGCGATGCTTCCCCTAGAAACACTCCCCACCGGAGATCCGAGTGGGGGAGTAGTTTACCTCCGGATTGTTTTGTCTCCAGAGCAAGTATCCCGCCTGTGACTGTTTCTTAACATAAGTGTTTTACAGGAAAGGGTTGTTAGCACCTCGCCCAACCCCCAAGCTGGAGGACCACCCCTCGTCGGCTGTCCGTGACTGCTTATTCAATTTATTTGTAGCTACCCTCCTTATCGGGGGCCGTTCCTCTACCCGCAACCTGAGGACGCGCCATGCCATGGTGACAGGGACCCACTACAAGAGGAAGTACTCGTCTGAAATTCCGTCGGAACAATTACCATTTTGCATGCCAGCTTCTGGTCACTTTGAAGAGTGCCTTTTAAAACTTGTACCGAAAATAATCCACGAATTACATTTACTCTATCCTTGGTTCCTGATTATCCTCCTACAATTTACTGACCACACAGCTCTAAAAGGAGCATGAACCCAAGCAGACTACGTGCTCTGTCACACAGCCTACATTCAGGGAGCATATTAACTGCTCGCCGTAGAGCGGAAGCCATCCCTGTTCCACACCGACAGCTGATGCCGCCCGCTCTGCATTGTTCAGTCCGGCGATAAAAAATTCCCTCTATAAAACTAACGCCACAGCGAAGGATCACCTTAAGAAGATAACAGTCGCTTACGAAACTAAGAAATTTCTGAATACTTCCGTAAACCGAATACTAATTACCGCATTAAGAACAGCCCGCCATAGTGTTCTATACTGAGCCAGTAGAATCCAACGCAAATTGTAAAATGCTATTTCTTTCAAATCCGTTTCAATAAACTATGCCTACGTCTCCCAAGTGATTTCTTCCCCTCTTGTACATACAGTTCACATCCTCACACGCGTGCTACATATTCCGCTTATCTCACTGGCCTTGATTTATCAACCTAACAGCATTTAGTGAAGAGCGATAATCGTGAAGGAACTCACTACCCTATTTTCACTACTCTCCTGCCAGTAGGCTAAATCATACTTCTATGCACCGTGTTCTCGAATATCAATAAATTTTATTTACTTACTGAGTGACACACCAAGATTGACACCCATACAAAACAAGCGGTAAAACTATTCTCTAATTTTCGCACTTGTATAACGAAGGCAGGACGATAAATATTAATACAGTAATATTAAATATTAGGCGAATCTGTCCGCTCATAACTTCGTCATCGAGCTGTTTTTATTTCGATATCGCCGCGTTCATATAAGCTACTACTGTCAACCATTTATTTGTTTACTATGTGCATACAATGGCATTTGAGGGAATCAAACAGCGACTTCACGCCTCACTTATTCCAGCCTCCGCATTCAACAATCTACGATCAATTTAAAAGCTGGCTGCATTAGTAAGTGGCCATCTCCCCCATACCATGATAATGAATTATGTGAACGAATCGTAAAAGACGTCATAGCGGCTTCCAATCAGCTTTCAACAATTCAGTCCCGTAACCAATCAACATGCATCACAAGTTTAAAAAAATGGACTAGAAAGTTTGGGATATAAAAGGAAATATTAATAACACACGTCGTAAATGTACCAATTGTATGCATGGGTAAGAAAGTCATGACACAAATAATGTAGTGAAGGATTCAGAACACGAGGAACAATACAAGTACTTCCGACGTACAGATGAAGCTGTTCATCCATTCAAATGAGACAGGTGAGTGAATACGCTTATTTAAAATTTCTCACTACACAAAGCTCCAAATATCAAAGCTTTGTAAATTCCTCGTTCAGTACCACTAACAATAAACCCCTTCACTAAGCTCCATCGTCAGCCAGCTTCATTCACATCCCACACACGCAATCTGCTCTTATCACACCTACAATCATGTAAAACTCTCAAATCTTTCGGCCCTCCAATAAAACACTCTCAAAACCTCTGTATGCATTCCTTTCTGAATCACGAATATATAATCATGTTTCAAATAATAAGCTGTATAGGCCATTCAGTCTTGTTCAGGTAAAGAAATCGACGTTATGACCCGGACACGTAGTCTGGGTAGAAGATACAACCACACATTGGCATCAAAACATTTTGTAAGCTTCTCGGTATGTACTGTACTAGCCAAAGACAGATGGTAATGTGGCGGGCAATGGGAAGGTTAATTCCATTGAAGGACCTCCGCGTTATGTTTATTAGTAAGCAGCTTCATCGCCCTCACGAACGATTCATCCGTTGGGCTTGGACTGGATAAAGCGTATGCCAAGAAATATGTGGGACAGTACTTACTTACTTACTTCATGGTGCAGAGTCCCTCTTGAGCAGCTAACTGGTTTGCAGCTAGTCAAGAAATTCCCCGCATTTCACGGAACCCGAAGGTTCATTACCGCACTCATAAGCATCCGCCACCTGTCCCTATCCTGGGGCAGCCCAATCCAGTCCAAATACCCATATTCCACCTCCTGGAGGTCCATCCTAATATTATCCACCCATCTACGC
>Ga0123352_10007212_pt1 | contig 17099 bp, 12 predicted proteins | sample TergutLab28metaG_FD_89700 | JGI IMG/M metagenome (GOLD analysis project Ga0123352, IMG submission 89700) | Labiotermes labralis P1 segment gut microbial communities from Petit-Saut dam, French Guiana - Lab288 P1 | ecosystem: Host-associated > Arthropoda: Insects > Digestive system > Gut ... | reverse complement strand
TACTCACTCCATGGTGCAGAGCCCTTCTTGAGAAGCTAACTGGTTTGCAGCTAGTCAAGAAATTCCCCGCATTTCACAGAACCCGAAGGTTCATTACCGCACTCACAAGTGTCCGCCATCCGTCTCTATCCTGGACCCGCCCAATCCAGTCCATATACTCACATCCAACCTCCTGGAGATCCATCCTAATATCCACCCATCTAAGCCTAGGTCTCCCCAGTGGTCTCTTTCCCTCCGGTACACAAGGTAATTACATAGGCTACATGTTTCAACTATTGATCAATCATCTTCAGGTCTATTGTGTCACAAGACGCTATGCACAGACTGGGATCCCATCGTGTTTACATTCATGGAATACATCGTTTGTAGCAAAGTTGTGACGTGCGAAACACATTTTTCAAGACAAGTGATCCAATTTTATGTATCTCACTGACGTAAACACAATTTGCACCTCACACCTTCGAGACAAACGATTTCAATTTTATGTCTTTCCATGAATGTAAACACGATGGGATCCCTATGTGTGTGTAACTATAAATGGACAAATATCCGTCAGCTGAGTCAAATAAACCATTGCAAAGTATAATTAGCGAGAGGGAAGGGGTAGAGCTGTGTGCTGCCAGTGTCAAATTATTTGCCAATAACCAAACCCAAACAACGCCGCTTGAGCTGTTCTCACTTATTGAGGCAGCGTATAACCGGGGGTGTAAGTAGCAGGGCTGGGGGGGGGGGGCCGCCCCCCAAACAGCAGAGTTCAAGGGGCAGTAAAATGGGCGGCAAAACAAACAGGTTATATGAACAAAATTGATTTTCTGAGCTTAACACATTTTAAATTATTAAGCCAAACAGAAGGAAAATCAAGAAATAATTATGTTTCTCGTCAAAGGTTCGTGATTTCTGCTAGTAAAATCATTGGCCGCGGGCGCCACAAAAGAAATAGTTACGCCACTGTTTACAACAATATTGCTCTCTCTGTCTCTGCTCGAATTTTCCTCGTAAGATATGCTCACTTTCATCTAACCTTATACAGTACAGAAATGCTCCTAAACTACTTAGTTCCGTGAATTTGGTGCACCCTGCAATTTTCTTAAATGCTACCCGCTGTGTATGTATACACGTTCAGTACGTACAGTCACTTGCTATCCAATAACGGACATCACCATCACTGCGTCTCCGAACAATTCAGAATTTACAAAAGTCACGGCACAGCGGATATTTATCCGCTCAACTTCAATACTAAGCCTTCTTAACCCTTTAAACATGAATCGTATTTCATTTTATCAACCCAGTTCGGACCTCACAGTAAACACTATCAGTCTAGGTTATACATGACAGGCAATGTACTGTACGTATAACGTAACACTGAGGCGCGTTTGTGTAGCCACTGTGGCAGTGGAAAAGCAATAAGCATTACATATTCTGAGGGTCTGTTTGTAGCCCTAGGTATCCAGCATGCAAAGCGCATGCGCTTTATTGTCACATGTGGCCTGGTCGGCTCTACAATATGTTTGCACATTAGCTAACAGGCGGCACGATTTTCGAAAAAATATATATATATATATTGAACAAGTGTGCTTTGGTTTTCTCTATGACGTTTTCTGAAACATTTCGTTGTCACATTTTAACGAAACATGAATTTTCTAGCAAAGGTTTTTTCGAGAAACGTTCAAAATTTCATGAAAATCTGTCCATTGGTAGCCGACATGCGGACGGAGAGATGGTCGGACGGACGGACAGATATGACGTAACTAATAGTCGCTTTTCGCAATTCTACAAACGGGACTAAAAAACCGTCAGTTATGACTTTACAGGGCAAAGTCGCTGCATGTTCTGAGATCGATACAAAAACACAAATTCGCGGTGTGGGCAGAAGGTAGAATTTCTGAATGTGATACCTTGTAGTAGGTAAAGTAACCGCTAGGCTTTAAAATGTTATTTCACAGAAGCCATCCCGTTGTATCAACAAATTTTCATAATGTATTATATGCCGTTAGTACACAACAATGTCATTACAGTGATAAAATATATAAAATCAGGTCACATTATGGCTACATGTGTCGACCGTAAAATGTTTTCTATTGGCCTAAAGATGACCATTTACGGTCGAAACATGTAGCCGTAATGTGACGTGACAGTATATATTTTATCACTGTACTGATATATTGTTGTATACTGACGGCATATAATGCATTATACAAATTTAAAATGTTGGCTTCCAAAACGCAGTTCCAAATCATGCTGCTCTACTCCTGCTCTGCACTTCGTACCTTGGTAACTGACAGCCTCCTTAAGTTAAAAGCTATTCTCTCTCTCTCTCTCTCTCTCTCTGCACAGAAAAATTGACTCCAGGACCTCCTGAACACAAAGAACACTGCGTGATTTCAGGCTTCCGCCATGATGTAGATGAGATCTGCGCTCTTCTGGGTTGTTACGCAACGTAGACAGTTAAGAAGAATACGTCTTGGACTGCTTGAACCCTGAAGATGTGACCGATAGGTTGTCCCGAAACGTCGGTACGGGTTTATGATTCATAACCTGTGTAATAACCCAGAATCTCGAAAGATTACTTCCACTTCGACGTGAAACATTGCTGCCTGGTAGGCAGGTACTAACGCTTCTGAGACAACAGGTGGATCGCACTTCACAGTAAAATCCACCAAACCAGAATACAGCCGTTCAGTGGCGTACCCAGGAATTTTGTTCGGTGGGGCGTTCAACCAATTCATTTGAGGACAGAGGACAGAGAGAACGGGGACCTGAGGGAGGCAGCCCCCTAGTCAGGAGTTCTGGAGGTAGCTGTAATTTGGTACAAGAAATTTCATTTTATATAGTAGCATTTTCTTAATTTTTGGTACTTTAAGACGATTTATGATGACAACCAATTTATTTGTCATTGCGAATGTGAAACAGTTGCGAACCGGCGGTAGTTTTAGAATTTTACTGCCTTTTTTCCGAACATCTTGGGGTGTTGGCGTTCTAAATTCAGCAATTTTTAACAGTTTTCACAATCGGGTTGAGTTTGGCACGATTTTGGAGGGCCTTCGGAATTTTGGGGGAGGGGGGTTTGAACCCCGTCCCCGGTAGGCCACTGCTCCCTAATGATAGTGATCACACCGAAACATGTTGGAACTGTTTTAATGTAAATTTTAATACTCCCTTTAAAGCAATTCTCTTGTGCATCAGTTGGTAATAACAAACTTTGATAATATGTTGTGATCTTTATCGTTGCACCTTGCATTCTGTAGTTTATTTAATTAATACACCAACAAATGATCATATATTCATTTAAAGGTAAAGGTAAATCAGTCGCATTACAGGCCTGGAGTGGCCCAGAGGGTTCCAGGAAGTTAAGATTCCCAGATTTCATGACAGCGGCACAGAATGGTGGTAAGGTTGTCAGCCTTACGCACCGGCCGTCTTTACCCCCAGGAAATGCTCCTGGTACTCATTCCTGTTAGAGGCTGAGTCGACCCCAGGGCCATAGTGCGATCGGAAAGATTTTATGTCAATAAAAAATTCCAATGACACCAGCTGGGACCGAATCAGCGACCTTCCGATTTATAGCACAGCACCTTAACCACTGTGCTACCGCGGTCCCCCACATATATTCATTTAATGATCTAAAATTCACATTAAAACACTTAAAACGCTCCTACATGTTTCGATCATACGATCATCCACAGGGAGCATACATTGTTGCTTACTAAAGTTGTAGTTCATTCTGAACAGTATACGACTCACACAATACACACGACATGCTGCCACAGCACCAACTCAACGTAACCATGTAAATCACTGAGTGTTTTGAAACTGTAACTTTAGCATGGAACAAAGTATGCTGCCTGAGGATGATCGTATGATCGAAACATGTAGGAGCGTTTTAATTGTTTCAATGTGAATTTTAGATCATTAAATGAATATATGTGCATTTGTTGGTGTATTAATCAAATAAAGTATGTTGTGATGTTTGCTCATTCGATTCAGGTGTTTTCGTTCCCTCAGACAAGCTGCTCACGACTCCTTCGTCGCAACTGAACCCTCGATAGCAGGGGTTGCTGTTTCCGAAACTCCTTACTTATATTGTCAAAGACCGAATAAATTATCAGGATGGATTACTGCGTGCTTTTTATTCATCACGGATTGTAGCGTGGCCACTTCAAGCCCTTAAAATATGGTGGCTGCTCTGTGGAGGCTCTCCATGTGTTCTGACTTTAAACGATTTCCATTTGTCCCACAAGTCATATATAAGTGCTGCGTATTGCTGTCTCAGCACAGCGATTTTTCGCTGCACTAAATTGTAACCGGAACTTAAAGTGAGAGGGTGTTGATTGTTTGGTTTAGGGCACGAACCAGTGGCAGGTGCGTGAACATTGTAATGAACCTTCAGATTCCGTAGGAGATAACTGATTTCTTGACCGGATGTGAGTGGTGTGCCCCACGGACCAGTAAAAACGTACAGCAATCCCATTACAGGCCTGGAGAGGCCCTGAGGGTACCAGGAGGCTGAGGCTCCCGGATCTCAAGACAATCGGCACATGAAGGTGGTAAGGTTGTCAGCCCTACGCACCGGCTGCCTTTACCCCCAAGGAAATATTCCTGGTATTCATTTCTGTTAGAGGCTGAGTCAACCCCAGGGCCATAGTGCGGCCCGGAAGGATTATGTCAATGAAAAATTTCAATGACACCATCGGGAATCGAACCCGAGACCTTCCTGCTTGTAGCGCAGTTCATCAACCAACTGCGCCACCGCGTGCCCATGGACCATTAGAAACTCTGATTACGTCCATCTGAGAGATAAGAGCAGAAAGTCGTAAGAGCTGACAAGTCCGTTAATGAACAACCAACAGCCCAAATCATCGTTAACCTTGAATATTTTCAAATGTTGTGAGTCCGGTTTTCATAAACGTCGAGGAGTGCTGAGAGAGATTCCCACTGCGTGTTGTGACGCCCGTTTGTTTTGCCAAATGAACATGCGCAGTGGCGCCTAAGCGATCTATTTGGCAGTCATGATAATAAATTGAAACCCTGCATGGCCTTCTCTAGTTTGGGCTTACGTCGCACTTGGCCTGCTGTGTTTTGGAGTTTCCTGTTACAGCGTGGAAACGTAACGCTATTCCATTACACGCCTCGACAGGCCCTGAGAGTTTTAGATTCCTCAGATTTCAAGACAATCGGGACATGAAAGTGGCAAGGTCAGCCCTATTCACCGGCCGCCTTTACCCCCAGGAGATAGCCCTGGTACTCGTTTCTGTTAGAGGCTGAGTCGACTCCAGGGCCATAGTGCGGCCGGGAGGATTAAGTCAAAGAAAACTCTTACTGATCCCAGCGGGAATCGAACCCGCTACCTTCTGGCTTGCAGCGCAGTGCAAATACGGTGTACTCTAGATTATCGGAGGTAATAGTGGGGAGGAGTTTGAGCAGCGAACAAGATATAAAACTGTAATTTCTTGTATACCTAATACATACATAGCTGCACTTACTGTTTACGTCAATCTTCCGTGATTTTTGTTGCTTTCGGGATTTCAAAATACAAATAAAAATTACAACTATAATTTCTTATATGCATAGTACATAAGTGGCTTATGCGCGTAAGAGCCCTTTCATCTCCAAGGCATGTGGTGCTTAATTAAGCATAGAGGCTTTATCGTACTACTTTCTATGCCAGAGGGAAGGATTTTGTGTTCAAAAGTGATGAAATTCTATGTGTTATATCGGCCAAACGGGAGGCTCACTTTTGTCTATTCGTGGAAGACAGTGAAAACACTGTTCTGCGCGTGTGCAGAAGGGCATTTAAAAACTGAAAGTAACTCCGGCCCTCAACAGCTACATTGGGATTTAATGGCCGGAATATAAAGATCAACTGTAACTCACCTCTTCGTTTTTGGTTTCAGAGCACCTGCTGCGGAAACCGCTGACGGTGATCGACCAATTCCACTCGCATCTAGAACCGATGAAGTTCCTACGGCAGGACACATTCCACGACCAAGTAAGTAGCAATTTTAAGGAACAGTTCTGCCCAACTGAACAGAAAATATACGGGCTAGTGACCTTGAACAACAAACAGCAGGAAATACAAATATGATTTGTATTGAAGTTTTGGCCGTGCAGTGGTTCAGGCAGTTGGTTCATGACCTGTCACCACAGTGGCTTGGGTTCAAGACCAGGCCGGTCCATGTAGGATTTATGTTGCAGAAAGTTGCAGGGGGACAGGTACTTAATTTTTTTTTTGCCACTGTCAGTGTCAGTCATATTTCATTCATCTGCTATCGGCGATGGAAAGCTGAGCAGCTGACAGTGCTGTTAACAACACTTTCTTTCTGCCTTATCAGAATATGATATTTTATGTCTCTGTGAATTTTGCCCATTCGTGCTGTGCTCTTCTGGGTTACAATACCGTGTGCCTGGAGGAACGTTTGTCTGTAACGTCTGCTCTGAAGATGGAGTCTCTGTGTTCCTCGCAGACGTTGATAACCACATACCAAACTACACGGTGTCAACGCAGAAGACGGCATTATGAATGATTAAATTGGGATCAGAAGCTGTTATGACACAAAACGGCGACAACTTGAATATTAATACTGCCGGCTGTTTTGTGTGTGGGCGTGAAATGTGATGCTGGATGACAGCACATGACGAAGAGTCCGAAAATGAAGTGCAAAGGAAAATGTGTGTACCGAGAGTGATTATATAGGGGAGCAGTTTGGGGTACAGCAGAGTGAGCAAATGTGTAATGCGTGTGTGTGTGTGGGTCATCTGATGTTAGGATGGTGAGATGTGGGAGGTTGTGATGGGCTGGGAATGTAGCTTGGGTGGATATTGTGTAACGAGGAACACAAAATATGTTATACAGGGCATCTGATGTTAGTATGTTGAGATGTAGGAGGTTATGATGGGCTGGGAATGTAGCTGGTATGGATATTATGTAATGAGGAATGCAGTGGTTCATACAGATCATCTGATGTTAGGATGGTGAGATGTGGGAGGTTGTGATGGGCTGGGAATGTAGCTGGAGTGGATATTGTGTAACGGGGAACACAAAAAATGTTATACAGGGCATCCGATGTTAGTATGTTGAGATATAGGAGGTTATGATGTGCTGAGAATGTAGCTGGTGTGGATATTATGTAATGAGGAATGCAAGGGTTCATACGGGTCATCTGATGTTAGGATGGTGAGATGTGGGAGGTTGTGATGGGCTGGGAGTGTAGCTGGGGTGGATATTTTGTAACAACAAACACAAACTAGGTTATACAGTCCAGCTGATGTTAGTATGGTGAGATATAGGAGGTTGTAATGGGCTGGGAATGTAGCTGGGGTGGATATTATGTAACGAGAAATGCAATGGTTCGTCTGATGTTAGGTTGGTGAGATGTGGGAGGTTATGATGGACTGGAAGTATAGCTGGGGTGGATATTATGTAACAAGGAACACAGTAGTTTATACAAGTCATCTGATGTTTGAATGCTGAGATGTGGGATATTACGATGGGCATGGTGGCCTTGGCTTATAGCTGTGTGTTAGACAGTTGGATAATGGGCAGTTCATAATTTTAATGTTTCAGCAAATGGCATAAAAATAATCAGAATGTACAATGTTACAGAGTGGTGCTTTGTGTAACGATTGTAGCCATGGAAACACAACAATACCTCTCTGTTTTAGGCACAATTGCAGTATAGCCAAAGGCGACTGTTATGTGTGTCATGTCTGTCCACATGGAAGAATTTGGCTCCTACTGGACATATTTTCATTAAACTTGATGTTTTAGTATTTTTTTCAGCAGCTGTTGATAAAATTCAAGCTTCGTTAGAAGCTGACAAGAATAATGGGTGTATTACACGAGGACCAATAGACATTTTGGTGTGTTACATGAGAACCGATAGACATTTTGGTGTGTTACATGAGGACCGATAGACATTTTGTTGTGTTACATGAGGACGGATAGACATTTTGGTGTGTTACATGAGGACCGATAGACATTTTGTTGTGTTACATGAGGACTGATAGACATTTTAGTGTGTTACATGAGGACCGATAGACATTTTGGTGTGTTACGTGAGGACCGATAGACATTTCGGTGTGTTACATGAGGACCGATAGACATTTTGGTGTGTTACATGAGGACCAATAGACATTTTGGATCATATCTCTTTGAATTCTTTGAAGAATGAGAAATGTTTCAGACAAACTTTTGTTTTTGAAAATCAAGCTTTCTATGGGATAATATGGAACAGTATTGTAGAGCCGGACAGTTCACAGATGACAATATAATATGGTGCATGTACATTGCATGCTGGATACCTAAGGCTACAGACACACACAAACTCACAATATGCAACACATATTGCTCTTCCACAGCAAGAACAGTTTCACGAACACACCTCAATGTTAAGGTATACATACATTGCCTGTCTTGTTATTGTTGTCAGCATAGATATAGCTATCACCAATATAGGAGTGTTCAGCGTTGCCATGGAAATCCACTGCACTGTTGTTGAGCTACATGAGATTCCCTACCTCTGTTAAAAATAAAGGTATTAATACTCATGTGCATGTTTTTGTGTTCTTGCTCTAGTTATCTGACATGCAAATCAAACTTTTATCTCTTGTATTATATTGTCATCTATGGCCTGTCTGACCCTACCATCATGCGCCATATTATATTCTCATCTGTGGACTATCTGACTCTACCATCATTTGCCATATTATATTGTTATCTGTGGACTGTCTGACTGTACCATCTTTTTTCACATTGATTCATAAACGGCATGATTTATGGGGAAAAAATAATTGATGAAATATGTGTTTTGATTTTCTCTTCAGCTTTTGTCTGCATTATTTCTCTTTCTGAGAAGAATTTGGTGAGATATTATTATAAATGTACGTAGGTCTTCATGAAATGTACCCGTTATTCTTGTGAGACTTTATAATGAAAAGGAATTTTCTTGACAGATTTTTGATATATTCTCAAATATTAAGTTTTATATAAATCCATCTAGGGACAGCTGAGTTGTTCCATGAGGACAGGCAAACAGGCAAACAGATGGACATGAAAAAGCTAATATTTGCCTTTCAAAAGTTTGTTAGCGTACGTAAAGTCGTTCTTAAGGAAGTAGAATGTGAGGGTTTGAACTGGCTTCTTGCATCAGACAGGGACTGGTGATGAGTTGTTGTGAATACAGTAGTGGATGCCAGTTTTCCTCAAAGATTGGAAACTTCCTGGCTAGGTGAACAAACGTCAGCTTGTGAAGAAGGCCTTGGTGTTACAAATTTTTACTGCAAGGGGGTATGGTAGTGGTGGTACATACTACAATGCAGATACACCATGAGTAGGTTTTTGAGAGCAGAGGATGGCATAGTGCAACGTTATGTACCTTGCATTGCTGCTATGGATGTAATTTTCTTTAACAGGATCAATTCAGATGCATACAAATGGATGCCATTAACTGAATGATTACTTATGCTTAAACATGTCTGCAATGTGTTTCAGATCACGTTCAGCTACTCACGCTACAGTAGAGATGAGATGAATGTAGTTAAGATAGACGGGTTCAACAAGCGGATTGACCCTACGAGGTAACTGTCAGTGGCTTTTATCAGTAATCTGCCTTTATATCAATACCAATTCATGAAATTTGCTGCTGTATGTCTAGATGTGGTGTCATGTTGTCTGGTAGGTAGGTAGGTAGGTACAAGCCTTTTGCAGGAACCTGCTGCCTGTGTCTTCAGAGCACTAGGTGTTACAGTCTGTTGTACCCAGAAGATGGAGGCAGCAGGTTCCTGTGAGACATTAATACCAGACTACACAGCTTCACAACAAAAAGACATCATCTGTCTCTCTTGTTGTTTATTTCTTTGGCTTTTTTTAATTTCTTCTTTTTGTTATTACCAATTTTCTTCTGATTTCCTTTTTCGTCCTTTTCTCCTTTATTCCTTGTGTTGCCATAGTCTAATTCTTTTCTTTTTCATGAGACATTTTTAAACTCCCAACTGCGAGATGATTTGTGAAGGTTACCTTAACCTTCACATATCATCTCGCAAGGTGACCTTTGCCTTTGCCTTAAAGGTAAAAGTAAAGGTAAAGGTCACCCTTTAACATTCTGTGAAGGTACAGAGGGCGGTAGAGGTATAGCTCTACCCATTATTACTGTTTCTGGATAATAATAGTTTATCAGTTAGGAGACCAGCAGCCAATATATTTAAGGGGCATAATACACTTTAAGCTTTAGATTGTGTGTTCACTCCACACTGCCAAGAAGCATTCACATTTTTTTCGTATTACAATGGTGACAGGACTTCATTCATTACCTACTGTTCCACAAACAACACAACTTTTCAAAAATGGGAAATGTTGCCATCATCTTGTGAAAGGGTCGGCAGCACATATTGATGTGGTTGAGTCTGATCATAAGCTCTATTCTCAATTGATTGCCTGTACCAACTATCTGTGGAGGTTGGCAGTGGCTGTACCAACTGTCTCTGGATGTTCTGTGACCTGCAGAGGTTGGCAATGGCTGTACCAACTGTCTGTGGAGGTTTGCAGTGGCTCTACCAACTATCTGTGGAGGTTCCATGATGTGCATAGATTGACAGTTGTACCAACTGTCTCTGGCCAGCAGAGGTTGAAAGTGGCTCTACCAACTATCTCTAGAACTCCTTCTTGATGCCCAGCTCACTAGACATGCCCCTGCCCTTGCACAAGGAACTAAGTAATGTTACATGTAATATACGACTGTCAGAATTTCCTGTTCTCAAATTCCCCTTGTTGAGTCATGGTTTCAGTTGAAATTTTTCATTTTTTGCATATGTGTCTTTTCATTGCAGGTTCTTGTCAATCCACTGCTTTCTCTTCTCATACTTCAGTTTCTGTCCGAGATGAGGCCGAGTGTGTTCACGTCCCAGGAATGAAACTGCAGCTCACAGTGTTCCGTTATCGTAAAATGTCTTACATAGCAATACATAAAATGTGGTCAGGGCTTGTTGGCAGCTTCCAGTTGGCATTTGTTTGCCATCCTAGTGAGAGAATTCCATGACTGAAGTATGTAACATGCTCCCAACAATATAAATGGTAAGTTAAATAGATGAATGTAGGGACCAGAAGAGTTACAGGGTAGATAGGCTGGAGTGTAACGTCATAAATGAAGTGAAGGTACAGAGAAAAGTCGTAGCTTCTTATTTAAAAAAGAAACAAACTTTAAAGAAAGACACCCCAAAACTGTGTGAACAGGTCATTCTTTTAATGTCCTCCATTGATCAACCGAATGCCATTAAAATCCTGTTTCAAGCAAGAGCAGATGCTTGATCTATCTGATTGTCAGTTTGTTGGTGTGTAAAGGAAATTGACCAATAATCTGTATCAGTGTGAGCTACAAGCAGCATGTTAATGGGGACACCAATTCTGAATGTTGCAAAAAATTGGGAAAAGAAAGGGAAATATAACTTGCTGAAAACACAACAAATATAACTGCTTCTGATGCACAGTGTTAAAATGGTGCGGTCTGTGATGTTGCTGAAACAGCAGTTTTTTTATTGACATTTCTTTCAAATCTGCACAGAAATATGAAATTGTAATTATGAAATATTATTCAGTCATATTATAATGGTTCACATGGAAATGTGGTTTCCATTATCTTATTCTGCCTTTAAAAAGATCAGCCACTTACCTGTTCAGCTTTTAACTCGATGATTGTGTACATATAGGACACTGAGGTGAAGGAAATGAGTCCCATGGTTGGTGGGGCTGATGGTGTTTAAAACATTGTCCTTGTATGCCCTCACTCTTCTGTTCCTCCAATGTTCTTTCTGACCTATCTCGCCCAGCCCAAAACATATTTTTACTGGAAGTTTGGATATCTTTCTATAGCCTCAGGATCATAAGTCTGTGCTAATGTCTTCACATCTTGCATTGGCCACTCAGGTTTACCACCAAAGTGAATCTATGTACATTACAGCAACCATGACACAAACAACAAAACAACAACAACAAAACTGATGCTCAAATAGAGACATTCTACACAAAAAGTACCCCATATGTCAGCTGTATGGGATTTGATGGTGGTAGGTTACACTTAATGTCACTGAATATGTTTCTGTGATCGGGTGTAATGGGGGTAAAGGGATGTACTTTGTTGGGTGGGGTCTGATGGAAGGTGCTGTTCACAGTCATTGCACTGGTATAATCCATTGTTAGGAAACCTGAAAATTGTTAAACCCAGTATGTAAGTTGGTCAAATATATCACTTTTATTTTGCAATATGAATCAAGGGATGTTATCCCTCAAGGCCTAGCGTAATACTCTGTGTAATACTTCTTGGTGCTTAAGAACTTCCCAGCATGCCATTGGGGCACACTTCAGGGAGAGAGATATGGTTTTTTGGTACTAAACAGCTGCTCAAATATAATAAATCCAACATGGTCCACAGAGTGAGATTAGTTGTTTATAATGAACTCTACCTGAGCTCTTTTTCACCCGGAATGGGAACGCTAGAAACCCAACAACAAAAATAACAGTAATAACAGTTAGATATGGACCATAATGGTCAACACTCATGTTTATTGCTGGGATGGAAAACACGTGCCTGTCATTTTCAGGAATAGTTTTATAAGTAAAATAATCATGTTTTTATGCTCAGTCATATTTACTGAGCTTTTATTTGTGAAGATATGGGAAGCAAATGTTGCTTGTTATGGGGTATTTTTGATCAGATTTTATATATATATGTGTACTAGTCTACTAAAATGTTAAACTGTTGACACATGATATGAGTCATAAGATATGACAAGCCTTTACTACTGAAATAAGCATTCTGATCTCAAGACACAAACTTTGTAACAGTTTTTAAAATTAGAAAAACGTTTTCTTTATAAATGTTGTTAACATACCCTTAAATACTGAGCATTTCTTTAATCTGTAATGTATATTTATGAAACAGTGTCTGTGCACGTGAAACATATTTTACGTTTAGAAAAAAATTCTATCAAAGGAACCTAACCCCCATATTTTGAAAGTCCTCAAAATACAGGTTTATTTGTGCTAATATTCTAGAACAGAAACATGGCTGAAGCAGTACTGCCATCCAGGAGTCTATGAACTTCTTTTTTTTGGGCAAAGTTATACACTGCAGTATTGACTTCAACCTCCAACATGAGTCACTGCTTGTATCTTATGCCCGCTAACATATGTAATGACAGGCCATCTGTTGTGGCAGATTTTCATATTACCTAAGTTCTTACGGGTAGTTTTCATATTACCTAAGTTCTTACAGGTAGTTTTTCATTACAGCTCATGTACTTGGGCTGTACAACAAATCAGATAAGTATTACATCTGGATGTCTGCTTCATTTGCTGGTGTTTTCAAATTTCACAGCCAGCCCTTAGAGGACGTCCCCTTGTCAGTTGTTTTCATTTTGTCACAACAAGACATAGCTTTTCAATTATCATGGGCCCAGTCATGGGTTTTCCTTAGAAACACACTGCTCTAAACCACTTATACACCACTGCGTCCAATTGCGGTAATTCAGCCTCTTTCAGTGTCTGTGACTGTCAGATGTTCTTCACACAGTCACTTGATGTGAAATTGAATTGTAATTGGCCCTTCTGTTTCCTTATATTGTAGACAGTTGAAAACCCAATGCTGTATGTCACCATAACCACACTTCAACTTTCGCCACTTTCAAGCCTCCTAATTGTTTAAATTTTCTGATGATTCATTAGAGTTACATATTTTCCTCTTGGCAGCAGTATCCTGTTTACATATCTTCTGAAAGCATAATGGCTTGATTGGCTGATTAAAGTCTGGATAACCCAAGATAAAAGGCACGGAATCGATATGTGCACCATAAAAGTTACTGACTATGAAACTTCCGGTCTGGGGACTATTTTCAAGTGCCGAACTCTCACAAGTGCCGGATTAAAGGAATTCAAGTGCATGGCTACTTGCATATATTACATCTCAAAGTGGAAAGTGCAATATAACTTAGGAAATGAAATGCTCTGTGTCTGAGGAATGGAATGAGTTCAGATTTATAATTTAAAATTGTGGTGGTAAGCTAATATTTTGAGAGGTATGAATTATCATTACTATTGTACCATGCTCAAAGCAAATACAAATTTTTTACCACAAAAGAATATACGTATATATTGTATATGTAATAATATAAAGATGTGAAATATGTTTGTAAATATTACATCCAGTGCTTTATAGCACTGCATATTTTGATACTGTGTATAAATGTATAGTTATTATTAATTATATCTTGTGGACAGGCCGATGAGAGCATGTTTGTGATGGATCGGATAGTATACAAGAAGGACTGTACATAATATTTTAAAAATTTAAGTGAACAGTTGTTGTTTGTAAGCATTGTGGTTTGCAGAATTTAAAATGAAGATATTTTACGTAATTAATCATTTGATTATTGTGTGACATTGAAACTGAGGCAGAAACTGAAGAAAAAAGCCTTATGTGCGTAAAGACATAAAAAGGGGAAAGCGGGATACAAATAAAAACCATGGTTGGCAATGAATTGTTCCTGATGTGTGTTAATTGCATTGTTGATGTGAATAGAGACTTCATTTCATGAAAGAATCACAACTGTTAACATCATTTGCTGTCACTGAATTTCCTCATACTTATGTTTGGCTGTTTGTTCTGGTTAATGTCTGACATTTGTAAACTACAATTCAAAAGCAAAATTTTCCTGATTTCTAGTGGCATGATAGTAACACAGTACAACATTGACTTTCTCCTTATTGTGTGCGCAAGACGGAGCCTAGAATGTTGCCTAGCAGTGACCGACGGTGTGCGCAGTGGCACTTTTGTCAGGGGTTCGATTGTTGACACTGTCTGAAGTGAGATTTGAACCTGTGATCTCAGTGGTCAGGTGAAAGACCTTCGCCTCAGACTTCAAAGCCACCAGAACCAGCATAAACATGATTTACATGGCTTATTAAAATGGCCTGTTGCATGTATTCATTTCAGATGCAATTTCTGTCCACAGTATCCATACAGTTTATCAATTATGCTGTGCTAGGTTGGCTTGACTTCATAAAGGTGGTTTGCAAAGCACGCAGGCAATCAACTTTTCCACATACACTTACATCGCACTCTGATCATTCCATGAAATAAATTGTGTTCTGTGCGTACATACTTCCAAGCAGGTGGCTCAAAGGGCTTGAAAATGAAAGACTTTATTCTTTCAGAGACCAGCGAGCTGGCTAGTGACCGGATCAGATGCGGCTTGGCTTGGCCTTGCACACTCCCATTTAAAATACACTGTTCCATTCTTCTTGCTAGGCAACCATCTTGTGCATACACTTAATCTAAAGTCTGGTGATTCTGAGTTACTCAAATGACACGTTATGAAAATGTTATGCAACAGACCATTTTCTTTTGAAAACTGCATTTGTGATTTCTTAAAAAATATGAGAATATGTGAAACAATTCACAAAGGCTGGCTGAAGTCTCTGAAGAGACTGGTTAATGTAACATTAAACATCACTCAATCATTTGTCATATTGTCATGCCTAGCACTGATTTCCAAAAAAAAATCGCCATGTCATTAATGACCAGCCATTTTGTTGCTTATTATGTGTTTAGTTTTGCTAATTTCTTGTAAGCACTGTTGATGATATAAAATTTTCAATTTGAAGTATAAATTTGATATATTTAATGTTACACACTTTCCGTTCATTTGTCTAATACACACTAGTTTTACTTCCAACTACTGCATAAAGCTTAATTGTTTGCACTGCTACATGTTTCGGCCACCCACTGTAGCCAGCATTGAGGGGCTATAAAGTTATACAGACACAATCCACTGGCATGATATGCTGATTGTGTCTTTATAAAGTCAGAGGTCCCTGAGGATGGCTGTAGTAGGTGGCCTAATGTATAGGAACACAAAAAATGAAGTTTTGTGTAGTAAATGCAAGTAAACTGGTGTGTATCAGCACATTAGAGTTGATTGAATCACGTATTTTCTTTAAGGTATAGAAAAACTGTTCATTTTGTTGTGTACTGTAATACGCCAGTATAGAACTGTGTATTTATTATGTATTTTATCTTAATACATGACTAATTTTGACATTGCAGACACAGTAAAGTGCAATAAATGGCTGTGTAGTCTGTGTTATTAATTCCTCTGTCACAGAAATATATTAAAATTTATTAATGCAATATATTAAGAACTCTAAAACATTTCAGGGTGTATTAATGTACAAGAGCTTTTTTTTTTTTAAACACTTTCCTGTCACACGTTGGAAGTCTTGCAGTGTCGTAATTTTCCTTCACAGCTCAAAATTATTGGGAAACATTTTGACACCAACTTTAGAAATTTACATTTCCATTATCATTGCTTATTGAGTGATATAACTTTGCTGTATACTTTCTTTGGCATTCTTCTAGTAGTTACAGGACTGCTGCCAACAGATGGCAGGAGTTTATGCACTCCCACACCGTGACATTCTTGTAATGTGTATGCGGTTTAATTTTTACCAGGTAGGAGCAAGGTTGGTTATGAAAAGAATGGAACAGGGGTAATGTGGAACTATTTTGTATTGTCAGCTTGATAACTGTGATTGTGGTCTTTGATGTTATGACATCATGTAATGTGGTAGGCAGCCATGGACCACTAGTGTACAGAGGAAAGTATGACCATTATATGGTATCATAACCCTGAAGATCACCAATGAAAATTCAAATCTTGTTTAGAAAATTATGCATTTATGATTAGTAACTTTCAACTTTAAAAAAGCCTAATCATTTTATGGTCATAATCAAAATTAATAAATTAATAATTGATTATACAGTACAATGAAATCACATTGTATTTTTTTAAATAAATTATATTACATGGCTTCAGTAAAAAACAATGCTCATTTTTGTATATATGCTTAAATAGTATTGTGTAAATAAAAGTGAAAATTAATATAAATATGGTTATGTGTGAGTTTACTTCATCCTGTTCCCTCTTATTCCCCCCCCCCCCCCCCCTTTTTTTTTTGGGGGGGTTCTTTGTTTCAAAAAAAATATTTTTTTGTTTTTTTTTCTTTTTTTTAAAAAAATTTTACAACTCCCCCTTTTTTAATACATAATGTCCTT
>Ga0123352_10007206_pt1 | contig 17111 bp, 16 predicted proteins | sample TergutLab28metaG_FD_89700 | JGI IMG/M metagenome (GOLD analysis project Ga0123352, IMG submission 89700) | Labiotermes labralis P1 segment gut microbial communities from Petit-Saut dam, French Guiana - Lab288 P1 | ecosystem: Host-associated > Arthropoda: Insects > Digestive system > Gut ... | reverse complement strand
GACTACTTGTTGCGTTGTGTAGGCTGACTTGAGGCGTGCTGGTGTTATGTAGCGGGATTGTCTGTTGGTATCCAAGTGCACTCGGATACCACATCACCAACAGACAATCCCGCTACATAACACCAGCACGCCTCAAGTCAGCCTACACAATAACGCACCAAGTAGTCGCAAGCTCCTGAAGATGGACGTATTAAAGTCTGAAACACGTTGAGCAGTAGATAATAAAGCAAGTGTCATCTAGTTGGTCAACCTTTATTCAAATCCATACCGTATTTCAGCTACAAATCCTAGACAAACCACTATGAAAGGTACACGTAAAACATGTCAGAAAGAACTGGACTAAACTAGCAAACAGTATGACTGTGATAAAGATTATGAATATAAGTTTGACAACCAATATCAAGGTACAGCATCTTCCTTCAATACTGAGAGTCATTCAACCAGTCAACGTGCTTTTATGGAACAAGAATGCTCACCAACCACATTCACAATCAAAATGGATCCACTTCAATATTCATATTCCAGTCTCCAGAGTGCTCCCATCCATTCATATTTTTTACCAAAACTTGAAAGGAAATATTTCAGGTACAGGTTTGTTAACATAAACCAATAATTTGTTGCTCTGAACATGGAGGCAGCAGGTTACTTTGACATGCTGATGTCCATCTACCAAACTACACAGCATCGTACCCTAGAATACTATAACCTTCAAACAACAAATGGCAGATGTACATAATGTTAAGTGTGACATCGTTTATATATATATATATATATATATACGCACACGCACGTGTGCGTATGTATGTGTATGTGTGTGTGTGTGTGTGCATGCATGCATACAATAAAACAGAGTATGAGAGAGCTGGGCTGACACTTACCTGTGTTGACATACTCTGGGTTCACAGATGCAATCAGCTTCACATTTGGGATTCTTGAGAGGCATCTACGGCGCACATACACAACCGCAATTAAGAATACAAAAACCACTACCGCAACACCCACCCCAGCGCCTATCAGATAATCCTTACTTGACGATGATGGGTGCTGTAACAGAAGTATAACAGTGACATTAGTACTGTGAATGAACACAGACTGAAGTGTGACTTTATGAATACAATGAGAAGTGTGTCTCATGCAACATGTGAGCAGAGTAACAGAGGTGTTTTACAAAGAGTGACAGAAAGTGCCCTATGGAATAATGACAAAAGTGTGCACTATGAATAATTACTAAGTGTGCTTTACTATAACAGTGACAGTGACCGTGGTATGCCTTGTGGAAACCCACCTTTATGCAGAAGTAACGTGGCTGGGTGTAGTCCCCATAACCTGCCAGTGACATGGCACGAACCCGCAGGCTGTAGTTGCCAGGTGGCAGTTTCTGCAGCTTGTACGAACTTCCATTGTTCAAGAACTGATTGCGTGTGATGCACTCCACCATTGGGCTGTACTGCAGTATGACAAAACACACATGCCATTACACACTATTTGTATCTTCAACTGAAAGTAGAAGATACCTACCCTAAGTAGATGGGTCTTCAATCAGCACCTTACCATGAAGGATGGGAGACAAGTAGGGGTAAAGCTGTCCCTGTTCTTCATTAACCATCATCACACCATGAAAAAATATGGAGGGGTTGACATATGGCTCCATAGTTTCTTAACCTTAATACTCGATGGGGATCACCAACTTTAAGCACCAGCCACTTTACCCTAAGGTAAAGAGCTTCTGGAACCAACTGGACAGATGACTGGGTGGGTCCCAGAACCAGTCTGGATGCAATGGTAAATACAAACATTTTGGATCCTTGTGGGTACCTGAAGATTTCTTTGTCATCCAGCACACAGTCTAATCAGAATTCTACATCAGGCAGTGGACAACAGATGAAAGTGTGAGAAAATTATACATTATACGAAATGAAGTACAGAACATGGAACAAACTGGAGCAAACACACGAGCATTTAAAAGTTCTAACATAGCAACCGAGAGAAATAAATTCAGGAATTACTATGAAATGGAGGGTGTGTTCTGTGTTTTGACATGTTTAAAAGGCCTCAAATAGACCAATACTGGAAAGGACAAGGATTATGAAGGTGAGACAGGACATACACATGCAAAGTTTTGATTCCAGCAACTACTTGCCTCTCATGGTGGGTCAGCTGGGTAGTCACCCTCAAAATAGAAAATAGGATCAGTTCCAATATATTCTCACCTACTTTAATCAGGCAATGGACCAGAGGTAAATACTTGTTTAGACATCAGATCACATAAATGAGCAGCTGTATTAACTGGCTCTTCTAACAGAATGGACTCGATAGCTCTCTTTTTCATGGCAATGTACTGCAAAAGTACAATTATGGTACCTCTAACTGGGCAGTAATCTACCTCCCTTCTTGGATTGGTGCAAATGAACTAAGAAACAATGTTGCAAATACTGATACAAAACATACAGAAAAAAACCATTAAAGAATTTTATTCCATGAACAGGAAAGGACATGTTTTATAGTCCTCCAATTTTAGTGATCCGAAAGTGCACTGCTAGCCAAGGGCTAACACACCGCCTCTTTTCTATGGACAAGTTTTCTTGTTTAACACAATAATTTGCATCTTGGTTGGGGGGGGTTTTTTTTTTAATTTGCAGAAATGCCCAGGCTATTTTACCAGCTCTTGTTTCCTAAAGCTTCTACCTATTTTAATGGTATTACAAAACACAAAAAAATATTTCTACTTTTTAAAAAACACATAATTATAATACGTTACCACTGTCTGAGCCAAAAAAATAAAAACAGTTCAGCATTTCACCTGCAAAATGTCTGGGAAGAAATTCTGGGTAACCTAGCCTCGATAAAAACATGCTTCAAAATATCTCTCAGAATTTCATACCCATGAAACTGAAAGTACTACTAGAACAGAACTACGGAGTGGGACTTTTATTTAATAAAATTCACTATTTGTATGTCCTCTTTTTTTGTGGTTGATAAAGTGGGGACTGTCCCTTTTCTTGTGATGGATATATAGGAACCCTGTGATAGACAGGTGGTAGTATTCACCACTACAATGCTCCCACATTGCTAGAAATCTTCAGAACCACACAGCTAATTAGCAGGTTCACTCCTATATACATTCTTCATCCGTAAAGTTCTGAGACTTATTTAATATCTCGACTTAGGTAAATGTTGCGCAATTCCAGTTGTCATGTGCAAGTACCTGGACATTTTATGACTCGCCTGAGGTATTTATGTTAATCTGCTCAACCTCCGCTAGGCGGTAGGACACGGCAGGAAACCGTGTCCCTTGCTAGTGCAATTTTTGCTGTTAGAAGAATGGACGTCTGAGTTGAAGCGTGAGTTAACATCAAATTCTGTGTGAAGCTGGGCAAGACAGCCACAGAGACATTGCTGATGTACGGGGGATGTGGAAGCACAGTAACGTTGTGTTTAGTGAGAAATCTTGAGACACTTAGAGCTGTGTGTGGTCTCGCATTGTCGTGCAACAGAGTCCACTGCCCAGATGTCCACAGTTCAGGACGACAACGTCGAAGTGCCTCGCGCATGCGCCTGAGTATGGAGATGTAAACTTCTTGGTTGACCATTTGCCCTTGCAGGAAAAATTCGTGATGAACAATACCCCTGGTGTCAAAAAAAAAACCATTATCATCGTCTTTGTTGTCGATGGCTGCCGCCTCACTTTCTTGCAATGGAGTATCCATTGGCTGCCATTCGGCGCTTTGCCTCTTGGTCTGAGGGTCGTACTGGAAACACCATTATTCATCCATGGCAATGACACTGTTGACGAACGTGGCATCGTTCTGCGCCTCATGTAACAAATCAGCACAAATTGAAGCTCGCACCTCCTTTTGATCCTGAGTGCGTGCATGCGGGACTAGCCTGGCACTGAGTTTTCGTTAATCCAAGTCCTCCCGCAGAATTTGGTGGCAGGTCGACTTATTGATATGCAGGGCATCAGCCAACATGCGCACTGTAACAGTACGGTCTTCCCTTACAATGTCTCTGATGCGCACCATGTTGTCTTCGTTCCGTGAACTCGAAGGCTGGCCTGATCTACCAAGACAAATCGCCTATGCCACCCAAACATTCGCGCCCAAGATAAAGCTTCATCGTTGTAGGCATCACGTAGAAGCTGCAATGTCTCTGTGGCTGTCTTGCCCAGCTTCACACAGAATTTGATGTTAACTCGCTGTTCAACTCAAAAGTCCATTCTTCTAACAGCAAAAATTGCCACTGGCAAGGGACATGGGGTTTCCTGCTGCATCCTACTGCCTAGCGGAGGTCGAGCGAATTAACATAAAAACCTCAGGCGAGTCATAAAATGTCCAGGTACTTGCACATGACAACTGGAATTGTGCAACATTTACCTAAGTCAAGATATTAAATCAGTCTCAGAACTTTACGGACAAAGGATGTAAAACCATGATCAAGTAAGATATTTCTTGGTCCAAGCTCCCATATCTGCTTATGATCAGATAGGATAATGGTATGGTAAGAACACAAAGATGGCACTTTCTGTATAGGATTTTGCATGCAGTTTTCACTTTAATCATTATATAGTGACTGCAGTTGCATTTTGAAACCTTTTCTTCATCTCTGAATATTCCTGTCTGCGTTGAGTGATTTCTTTATCTTGCAATTAGTGACAAGACACAATGGTGAAGAGAGGGGAGTAGGACACTGTATAGTGCAAAGAAACATACAACTCTGTCTCTTTGCACTATACAGTTGTGCCGCATTTTGAAGATGATGCTATTGTCGAAATTCTTCTGTTTGAGGATTCTGGTGATGAAGTGATTCCTTCAGGCGGTGGTACGTGTTTGTAAGATGATGCTATTTCTTCTATGATTCTGGTGATTATGTCATTCCTTCAGACAGTGGTTAAAGTGCAACTGCAAGTGAAATGGAATTCTGCCAAAAATGTAGCCCCACCCCATCCAGGGATGTGCACATAACACACCCAAAACAAGATTAGGACTTTCAGTTTGTGACCTAAGAAATTTTCAATCTTCTATCTACAGCAGTTTAGAAGAAAATTACATATAAAAATGAAGTGCACAGTGTAAGGTACGTATAAATGTAACAATGAAACGTGTGCACATAACCACTGTTGCCATGGAAAAGCAATAAGTATTACTTATTCCGAGCACGTGTCTGTATCCTAGTTATCCAGCCTGCAAAGCACATGTGCCATATTGTATAGTCACCTGTGGCCTGTCTGGCCTCACCATCTTTTTCCATATTGTCACAAATGACATGATTTTTGGAAAAAGTTATTGAACATAAAATTCCCTGATGTTTGGATGCACAATATTTTAACAACAATCCTGCAAAATTTTAACATAACCTTAACATATACCGCCAACACTATATACTGGTGTTGTAACAGTATAGTTGCAGAGCCTTCTTTCTATCATTAACAATTTGACAAAGCTATGTGCTAATGCTGCATCTTTCAATATATTTTCATACTACCTGAGGATGGTTATAAACAAAGAAAACATGTAGAAGTGGTTCTCTACTTGTGTATAAGTGTAGTTTATTGCTAATAACTTACCTATGGCAACCCTATTTTTTTTTTAGAGTGCCTAAGTTCCACTTCCCGCATTTTACACTTTCCTTGATTTCACACCAATTTGAGGTGATTACTAGAGAAGTTTATAATTGGGGTTTAACTGTATACACTTCTAGATACCCAGAGGCACTGACAGCTCCGCATCTTTTTATCCTTAATACTAATGGGAATGGGAGACTGGGTGACCCCAAGGATGGAAGTGGTGTGATTGGAGTAAGAGGTTTACAGGGGCCAGCAACCCATATCAAAGGAAGGTTGAGGTACTGAATTTAGAGACCAGACAGGCATCTATCTATACAGTGTGGTCCAAATGTTTAAGACTGATTTTTTTAAAAATGGAAGACACATTAACTTTATTTCTAATACAAAATAAGCTACATTGGCATATATACAGGCTTTTGCGCAGTCATACAGTTTCTGAAAAGCTGCCAAAATTTCCTCTTTTTGGACCCTCTTTAATTCATCAGTTATGGCTTCTTGGATCTCAGCAACATCCTCAAAGTGGAGTCCTTTTAACTTCATTTTCAACTTGGGGAACAGAAAATAGTCTGGTGGAGATAAATCTGGAGAGTACAGGGTATGAAATAGGGTTGTAACATTTTTTTGGGTCAAAAATTGGCAAACAATTGCAGCTTTGTGGGCAGGCGCATTATTATGCAAAAAGAAAAAAATCTTGAGAGCAGAACGCAGCTGGACAAACCTGTTGAATGCGCTTCTGGAGGCGATCCATTACTCCTTTATCAAATTCAGCATTTACTGTTTTTCCCTCTGGTTCAAATTCTTTGTGCACTACACCTCAAGAGTCGAAAAAAACGTTTGGAATTTCAGTTTCTTCGGCTGAGGGGATGTCTCACCAACCCATTCAGAACTCTGTCGCTTTATTTCAGGGTCTTAGGCAAAACACCAGGTCTCATCTCCTGTAATAATTTTGTTAAAAAGATTTTTTTGTCTGCTTTGGCCATCACGATAATGTCTTGGCAATATGACTCAATCTTCCCTTTGCTCAGGTGTCAAGGAGTGTGGAACAAAACGTGCACACAACTTTCTCTTTCCCAAATCCTCTTTCAGAATGCAAAGAACTACAGTCTCGGGGACGTTCAAAGATTCTGCCATCATTCTTGATGCGATTTGACGGTCACTTTTGACCAAATCAGCAACAGCAGCAATGTTTACATCAGTTCGAGTCGATTTTGGATGGCCACCTCTCTCGTCATCTTCTACCAGCTCCCTTCTGTCTCGAAAATGAGAATACTGCCTAAAAAGGTTTATTGGTTCAGAGCCTCACTCCTGTAAACCTTTTGCACCAATACTAGTGTTTCTGTCACAGATAGATCTGCTTTGAAACATAATTTTAAGGCAAATGTTATTTCTGCCATCCTTGATGTATAAAGAAAACTGACTTTACAAGACAAGTTATAACTTGTACACGGTTGAAGATAAACAAATGAAACTTGGTGTGTGAACGGATGTTAGTTGATAGAACTTAGCCGGTTGGTCGACAGATCACTCTAGTTCTCTTATTTAAAAAAATCAGTCCTAAAACTTACGGACGGCACTGTGTAATAATATGTACCTGTCGTAAGCTGTCAACAGGATAGTGTTTTGGTATAGTTTATCAAATACAGTTGCTCATCAACCATCTGATCATTTTAGTGACATGATCATCTCTGTATGTTAAATTTACTGATATAAGTTAATGTACAATAACAATGTATGTCCATCACCTAACACCTACACCACATCATATTGCCTGAGATAAGCCTTGTTCTCCACTGTACAGAATTGCCAGCTGATCCAACTACCTATGTGCATAATATCAGGGCACGCAGAACATTGGGGGGGGGACACATGCTAACCTATGGATCAGTTACAAAGTTGTGAAAAAGAAGTTTCAATGACCCTCCAGAATCATGAATGTAAATATCTAAGTCTGACGATAGGTATACTCAAGCACCAGTTTACAAAAACAAACTCACATTTGGATTTTCAACACTCTTGTATTCAATCTGGTACGTGACAATGATGCCATTTGGTGATGGTGGCTCATCCCACTTTAGTTTCACAGTGCCAAGGCTTTCATTCAGTACCTCCACCACAAGCTTTGAGCTGTCAACTCTGTCTGCGCTGACTGCAACACAACAGAAGGTCTCACTGCACTAACTGTTACTGCAAATACATATATGTGTTCTGAACAGGTTATATTTTACATACTTATCTGAATAGAAATGTACACGTCACTGCTGGTACGGTCTTACGCTCTCTGTATTACTGTATAACTGAGATTATGGTATTCAACATTGATTTAAAAAATCACATTCATTTCCCTCCAATTTCCCACTGTTCAAAAAAATCCTTGTACGTATCTTTCAATGCTGATAGCACTGTTAAGGTACAATAATCATATACATGTTCATTCAACAATCCTGGCTCCAAATTAAACAATTATCAATATCTTGAGCATTCGTCATACTTCCAGCATTCACCTGCCTGTGTGGAATTTCATGCATACTGTGTTTATGCTTCAGTAACAACTACAAGCTAAATTCCCGTGTGGCGGTTACACAGATGGTATGGGCCAACCATGTTACTGCCACAAATGGGGCAACAAAATGCCAATGCCACAACAGAGGCAACAAAGGTCAATGAGTAAGCTATGTGTGTGTGAGAAATTAACAAAAACAACACACTTTTTGCTATGTCATCCACGACTACTAATAACAACTGTGTTTAACTGTACGCTTCTTCCTCATGAGGCAGTGTGTGATAACTTTTACAGACACACTTTCATTATTTCATAAATGCTGGTATTCATTGTGAAACAAGACGACGCAGGTTACAATGATCAGCATACAGGAGAACTCACTCAATGAATCAGACTTTTATTCCATAAAGCTGCTCATTCAATGTATGACACAATACAAAAATGTTTCACATTAATTCTTAAAGAAAATGGTGTCACATCATCATCCTATATAATAACCATAAAATCCACATGAAGACACAGGTATCTTCCAATATATGAACATATCTTTCTACAATTCCTGTAATAAGGAAAAGTGAGTATCCACATCTGTTAACTTATGTCTCATTTTATGATGTTTTTTGGACCATATAGTGTCACATCATAAGTAAGTTATGCAATGATAAACTGGCATGGCTTTGGAAGGAAGAAATAGGGCCCAAATCAAAGTCTGATCTAACTATTCACCTAGAAGAACTAAGCAAACCAATGAAAAACTTCAGTCATGATGGGCTACTTCCTTGTAAAAATTTGAAGTGGTCCACTCCAAAATCATGTCAAAAGTGCCACTACTAAACTAATTTGCCTGTCTTGTACATGTTGCAGATTTACCGAGTGACAGGGTGCGGCCCGTCTGGAAGCTCTTCTGAGAACAGTTCTGTGTCGTGTTGCTAGGTTCGTCTGGAACAATCTCGCGGCAGGCTTCAACAGAAATGCTGTACTGTGTATAGTGAGACAAGTTCTGTACCACTATTTCTGTCTTCCCATACACCACATGCCTGAAGCTGTACTCCAGCTGGATCGATGCAGCAACACGTTCCTGAGAGTGCAGGTGCATGTTCCCTTCAGGCTTGTCTGGGTACCTGCAGACCGCATGTCAAGTCACTGAATTACATCCACGATAAAGATATAATCAAATTTTACCAACACCTTGAAATTTGGTTGCCATGACCAAAGTGATACAACATAAAATACAACATCTGTACCTTTTATACGAAGTAACTGAACACAATCAATACTTCACACATTATACGCTTACATACTTGTGCAATGCAATTGCCATATTTTTTTTATAAGATCGGTTAATAAGAGAATGTCCAGTATCTACAATGATGTTGGGTGGTTTCAAAACAATGGATCTTCATGAAGCACCAACAACCTCAAAGACCAACTAAAGCAGTGCCATCAACACATTACCTTGCTGCCCTACAACATTACAACACATAATTTAATGCCTATGTCTGGTTGATATGCCGTAAGTTTTCAGCCAATACACACACAAATGTGACGAGTTATATGCACATCATACCAATGTAAGTTATGTTAATCTTGTGTCTCCCACTACCACAGAACCAACAACACCTAACATGGAGGTCACCCAAAAGGAGTGTTATGGAACTTTCCAAAGCTGCTCATTGTCCTACACACATGGAGAATAGCATGATGCAGCAGATTGGGCACTGCACTATTCAAATAGAACATGCAAACTCCAGCAGTCTATGCCGTCTGTTAGTAAAACTGCATGCCTATGCGTTTCACTATTTGAATGGATCATGTAAATAATCCAGGTGGCTTTGCACAATGCTAGTAGAACAACACATAGACAACACACTAAACTGTACACTACACTAATTTGGAACATGTGTGTAATCCCACTTGTTCTATGCTGTGCTAGTAAAATGGCACGTCTACAGACCGGGGGACTGTGCGCTGCAAAACTAAAAGGAAACGTGCATAATGCAGGTGGCTTTGCATTGGGTAAGTACAACGATACGTCTACAGTCTGGCTGAATGTACACTGCACTATTCAAATGGCATGTTAACAAGCCCCCTGGATGATGCCTGTATACATTCCAGTCACACTACCTGTCTCCATTCTGAATGTTAACACAATGTCAAGAGAACCCCAACCCGGCCAAAGTGATAATTTTGCTGGCAGCTCCAAGATAGTGGGGAATGTAAAATTGCCAAGGTAACTGGTGTTGCATTCTTACACACCTCCGAGGTGATGTTTGATAGTCCGGATCTCCAAACTCTAATTGTTCCACAAACTGAGCAGACACCATGCTGGATGCCCCTACTTTATCTTCCAACATGGCTCCAGTATCACGCTTCCGACGACTTTGACTCGGTCTGCAACAGTTATTCATGATTTTCCTCAGCTCATTTGAAGTGAACACAGAGTTAACACCCCTTCCACAAGGAATAAAACTGTAAAACTTGTTCATGACAATAAAGAGTTATCTGGGCATTACTCGATTTTAAACGATCCACAACCGTGCACTCAGCATTAAGTATGGTAGCAAAATGAACAAATTCACATATGTGGATGGAAGTAAAAATTGAGTATGAAAGTATGTTATAAACATGCAGTATGTACACTATGTTTATAATATAATTCATAAACATCACGTGCATTTGTTGGTTTTGCTACCATAGTTATGTTCCTGCACATTTCAAAATGCTGAAATGGTAAAAATTACTGACATTTCATGAGAACTTGCAACTTCCTCCAAACCTGAAAGCAGCATACTTAATACATGAAGTGTCATCACTTTTACCACGCTCATTAGGTTTGACATGCAGAAATTCATAACTCTGAATACCTATATTTGCATATGTGAATGCCCATAAAACAACACCCCTAGAAATTCATTTCATATGTTTACGCAACAATGAAATTTTACTACATTTTTTAAGACATGGTGCATAATCTCCATTTCATTTTCCACAAAATGCTGTTTATTTCATAGTTTCATCTTTTTCTGTTCAAATAATACTCATGTTTTACATAAACCATGTACTAAAATTTAAATACCAACCCCATCATTTAAAGGTCAATGTGACCACATGCAGTTATCTGTAAAAAAGTGGGTGGGCCTAAGTCCCTTGGTACTGCAGCATATTGTACCAGCTGCAACAATAAGGTAAGAAAAGAGCGAGTCTCCTTCTACAAGCTGCAGCAGTGAAGTGAGACTCCCTTGGTATTGCACGGATATAGGAGGAACTGAGGTACAACCCCACCCATTCTTAACCTTGGCACTAGATGGTAGTGGTTAACTGCAAGCTCTGGCCACTCTACCCCCAGGAAAGGGTCCCAGCGCCCAATGCACGGGAGGTTGGGTTGGACCCAAGGGGCTCAATCTGAACATTTTGGAGAAGAGAAACAGCTCTTGCCTATATCAGGATTCAAACCATGGACAGTCCAAGTAGTAGCCTAGTCATGCACCAAGTATACTACCCCAGCTACACAGTCCTATGATATTGCTACTGCATTTCAAATGTGCTCACTGTCCTGACCATGAATGATAAGTATGGTGAACCAAAGGAATAAATTATGGGGGAAAACCAAAGTGCTTGAAGAAAAAACTGACACACTGCGACTTTTACCAACACAAATTCCACATCAAGTACCACAGCACTCAAATCAGGCCTTGGCAGTGAGAAAAGGGCAAGGAACCACATGATATGTGACGCACCGCTTGATGTATAGCAGGTTATGGAGCGAGTCTTCAAAGTGGATCTGTGCCGTCACCTCCATCTCCTTAAGCTTTGTTGCCTTGTTGCTTTTATCATCCTCACAGAAACATTTGTCTGCATGCTTGTCCTCTGTACCGCTGACTGCTGTAGGGGGTGTCGGTTTCTTATCAGGTACCAATGCTGCAACACAGTCATCACAGTATGTAAATAACAACAGCAAAACCTTGATCTGTCTTTTCTCAAGGGACAATACAAACTGAACAATATTTACACATCAGCCTTAAAATATGCCATAAAAAAAGTTATAAATCTTCCACTTTGGTCTACAAAGTAGTAAACTGGTATAAAGTTATGTTAATACCTGCATGTGAATCACTTATTTCCAAAGAAACTGTAATCAGTAGCTGTTTAGTTGAAGCCATACATTTCAGATGTAGTAGTAACAATTCCAAGTTCAAAACACTGTTTCCTATGCCTGCTAATGTGCATGTAAATAAAGATTTATGTGTCTCATATGCTATGTGCACTTCCCCAACACTGTGTACTGGTTCATGGTCATGTTCCCCTCTCCACATTCGCCACTGCTTCTCCCACCTACACGGTCACCACACAACTCATCAATGTTGGGGGGGGAATGGTAATGTTCGCAAAAAGTAGGTTCTCTTACCATCTTTCTTTTCTTATATAACCTACCACACTTGTCAATTTCCTCCTGGATTTCCCTTTTCTTTATAACAGTGGAGTTTAGTTTGGATGTGGTGTTAATCTGAGACATTTTGCTATGCCAATCTGTTTCTCAGTCAGATTTTTCTCTACTTCCCCAGTGATCTTCATTGTTCACTTGTTTCGTAGGGTGCCACACAGCAAGCGATGGTATACTGCAGGCCTGAAGCCCAGGAATAAGCAAAATATCGCTGACAAACATGCTGAGTAGCCCAATAAAAAAGTTCGACAAACTACAGTACCCATGTGTTGCCTCTGCTGAACTGCCATGGTTGGGCAAAATTATTTCAAAACTGTGTGTATATGCAAGATGTTTTCCACAATGCTAAACAGCATGTTATATAATTAAAGCATCGATTTTGTGGTCCTGACAAAGATGCTTTTTATGCTTATGCACACCCTATATACACAGCATATGAATAATTGAGCATCATCAATGTATATAAATGTATGTACATACATGCACCTGCAATGGATGCTGCTGCACCCACTGCATTCATGGTTGGGCTACAGGCCTAGTGTGTAGGCCCTATGTACAAGAAATAATAGTAGTAGAACAACAGTGTATCATAATAAAAATAACACTAAAGAACATAACCATTACATGCCAAAATCAATGAAAAGCAAACAAATGTATGTTTCAGGTTTGCCACCTTAAAACTTATGCCTCCCCACACCCCAGAGGCTCAACTAACATTCCCAACTTGGGTGACACAAGGTGACATGTTTAAAGTAGTGTCATGGCTGCCAAGGTAATTATCAGTGTAGGCTGTTCAGCACTACTATTAAGTTCCAAAACATCATATGCCTTTCACTCTGTTAACTCTGAAAAATCAGGGAAATCTAGCAACCTCATCTGCCATCATCATGAACAAAAATGCCCTTCCATGATAAGTAAGGTGATAAACTTCCAACCAAGTCATCTCTAAAGAAAGAAATGCTACAATATTTGCAAAGGTACGAAGTGCTATGCACATAAGGAATTAGGGCATTCACACTCATCTCTTTAGTTGAAAAGTTCTGCCACAAGGAGACACTGTACCAAACTGATACATGGATGCACATGGCCATATGATAATTCATTTGCCACTTTATCTGCAACTGGAATCCGTAGTGTGGCAACCAATTAACAACTAAGTAACATAAGAAACCCCAAAACAGAAGCAGACACATCCATAGAAATACTGGAAAAACTTGTGCAAGAAGTGATCAGGTGTATGACGAAAGATAATTGAGCTGGTTGCCATCAACATGTAAGGAGAAATTGAAAATCTATACAGCAAAAAAAGACACATCATGGACAATACTGGGGATATTCACAATTGATTCAGGCAACAATGACAGCAGTAATGAAAATAGCAGTGACAATGGTAGTGATAGTGATAATAACTGTGTGCAATAATTTATGTCTGATTTCGTTCCCCTACAGTGTATGTACATGGCATGACGTTGGTAAAAGTGTACAGCAGGAAGTTTCTCCTACCTTGCCTATCCAGTTCTTATGACTCTCCCTGGCATGCACATAAAAGTGATTTATTCAATGTTAATTAGAATAGGCCACTGCACTTTACACTGCAGAATGTATGATACAAAGACTGAACAAGTTTCACTGTGGGTATGCGACTCTTAGAGGGTGTGCGTTTTTTTTAGGTGTGTTATTTAACGATGCTGTCAACTGCTGAGATTAGTGTGACATATGAATAAATAAGCATGAAGCACCAGTGGAATGATACTGGCAGGGAAAACTGAAGTAAATGGAGAAAAACCTGTGCCAGTGCCACTTTGTCCAGGGCAAATTTCACATGGATTTTTCTGAGGCCTCTGCAGGGACAACCTAGCGACAAACTGCCCGAGCCATGGTATGACACGCACACACACATGCGCCTGAGTTAGACAGCGATAGTATGATTCAATAAAGACTCGTCACTAACTGTTCTGTGTCTCCTATGCTGCAAGGTAACATACTCACATCTTGACCTACAGGCCATAGCATTATGGGCATGCCACAAGTAGGCACAAAGTATATGTAAGCAGATGGGTGGGTTAACTATGCACATGTCCAGTACACTGTTACTGAGTACTATTCCTGACTCACAATCATCATTCATGTCTGATTTCGTTCCCATGTAGTGCAGGTAGGTGGACTGATGTTTTCAGGATACAGTGTAGCATAAAGTTCCTCCTATCCAAAACTGGCAACTTCTCCTGTCATGCCCACAGTATAGTGTGGTGCCGATTTAGTTATAAATGACATGAAACACCCCTGACAAATGGCTGAGACTAATGGCCCTGCCTAGGAACATCCCTGATTGAGCTCACTCCACTATATTTTCACTCAAAAGTGACTGAACATTCACACAAAACATATGAATAAAGGTAGACCAACTTGATGACACTCGCTTTATTATGTCAATTTACTGCTCAACATGTTTCAGATGTTAATACATCCATCTTCAGGAGCAAAACATATGAATTTACAGTGCCCTTTTAGGTACTACAATTTTTTACAAATAAAAATGATGTGTCCAATGGGGGAATTCTGTCTCCAAAGGAAACCCAATGTGGCTTATGAATTTGCAATCTTCACAGGGACATGTCACAGCATTCTGCAACAAGACCTGAACATGTAATGGATTGCCAAAAAATCTGTCTGTCATCTGCTGGGAGACAAAAATAAAGCAGAATCATGTCAGTGTGTGCCAGGACCTTCACAGAGTTCTCAAACAAAACCTATAATTCCTTCTGAAGCACACTGTGACTTCTCTTTGTCTGAAACTTGTGCTGCCACAAAAGGGAAGGGAATTTCATGACATCACAGGCTACACTTGTACAATTTCACACAGAAAACATTAACAAATGTTTTCAACAAAGGTACAATCAATGGGGCTGCTGCCTGAAGTCACAAGGACTACTGTAAAGAGGATGGCACATAACGTCAGGTAAAGTGCCCTAATATCCAGAGTAATTCATAAGAAACGGTCCACTTCAGAACCTAATGGCAGGCTTCACTTCTTGATAATAAGTCACACAAACATGGGTCCACTTGTGGATGGTTATGGAGATGGAGCTGTACAAATGTTACAAATGGTCGTGGAGTTGTTTGTGGTAAAAAGAAAAAACAAAGCAATAAAACAAGAAATTAACAGGAAAAGCAGACTGTGCTATGTAAAAAATTACAATTCCATGCTGATAATGGATTCTTAAATATGAACCTTGGCCTCAATGAACACAGCAGCTCACCTGTACATCACAAGCATTAACTTGTCTAAGTGCAGCATCAAACATGCGATCACGAAATGCACCTCTTGCTTGCATACTTCCCTAGCATATCAAGAACTTCACCCATCCTCACACACAAAATTCAAGTGTTTAAGCCTGGACAGCTGGATAGCCAAATTGTAGCCCACCATGACCAATCCATCAGCCTGGGGAATACCATGATGCACTGTGACAGCACAGGAAAAATTTGGGGGGACTGCTGCCTTGCTGGACATACATATGATCTCATCTGGCCAAGGTGTGTCACCTAACAACGTTGGCAATTTGTCTTGCAGCAATCAAAGTGAAATTTCACCTGTAAGACAATCTTGTGCGATAATGGACCCATCAACTCACTGCAGAGGACAACAAACACACGGTCTCTGGTATCAATACATGCCGTCTTTGTGTAACCTCCACATGCTATTGTTTGCATAACACAGTCTGATAAAAATCCACCTCATACTAAAACCAAGGGCCCAAGTGTACTGTGCTGACAATATTTTCTTGCGCAGTAACATCTTCAACCACATTATGAGACAAAACATAAAGGTTAGGAAGTTACTCCCCCCACCTTCAATATGTAAAGAAAGATCTTGCAACACTCTCTGGTTACAAACAATAGGATCTGGAAAACCTCTGCAATTCACTAGTGGCAGAAACCACATTTCTAACAGAAAATCCACAAACACACTACATCAGACAATGCAAGGGACATACTAAACAAAGCACAAAAAACACCAGCTGAACACTATGTGATGTAAAAATCAACTGCAATGGCTGGTTATGTTCAACCACTGTTCATGCCAAGGACAAATTTTGCATAATAATTGTTTCATTAATTGTTATGTCAAATTTCTTTCATATTTGTTCAATAGTTGTTGCATAACTTTGCACCCCAGTGCCTGGGTTAGAGATTAAGTGCGTGAAGATGACGTAATTGGCGCCAAGTCTTTGTGTCAGGCACATGATGTAGCTTTGCTTCAGTATGCCACATCACTCCATGCTGCAATGACACGTTAAATTTGTGTCCTACACAGACAGCCGGAAATCTACAACTACAGTTCTCAATAGAGACAAAACATGTGCAAATATATACAGGGTGTCCCAGGAGGAAAGGACCTAACTTCGGGAGAGTGTTCCTTAGGTCAAACTATACCGATATAACCCAAAATACCTATATCCAAAGTTCAGTGGTTACGGCGTTATTGGCCAGAGAAAAGTGTGGATGTCTTTTGTGTCTGCGTACTGTACTCTGTCCGTGACGTCATACTAGTCATATGCACTTGCCTTCAACGCGCTAATCCTGCAGTAGCTGTGGGGTGTGAT
>Ga0123352_10007202_pt1 | contig 17112 bp, 12 predicted proteins | sample TergutLab28metaG_FD_89700 | JGI IMG/M metagenome (GOLD analysis project Ga0123352, IMG submission 89700) | Labiotermes labralis P1 segment gut microbial communities from Petit-Saut dam, French Guiana - Lab288 P1 | ecosystem: Host-associated > Arthropoda: Insects > Digestive system > Gut ... | reverse complement strand
TTTTTCATTGACATAAAATCCTTCCGATCGCACTATGGCCCTGGGATCGACTCAGCCTCTAACAGAAATGAGTACCAGGAGCATTTCCTGGGGGTAAAGGCGGCCGGTGCGTAAGGCTGACAATCTTACCACCATCCTGTGCCGTTTTCATGCAATCTGGGAACCTTAACTTCCTGGAACCCTCTGGGCCACTCCAGGCCTGTAACGGGCTACTTTCCCTTTTCACACACCTAGGCTATATGGTACAGTTTTAACACAGTGGTTTTATAATATTATGGGACCACCGTCGTATATGCGGTCCGTCGTTGACTGGAACGTCGTTATGCGGCGCATATCCGTATTCGTTTATTATTGAAGCAAGATGGAATCGAGTCTTGTTGTACTACTTCCGTAAATAGATAGCTGTAGATGCGAATGGTGCAATGATGGTATGACAACTGGCAAGGAGAAATCCAAAGTTCTCCGACAAAAACCTGTCCGTGTGCTGGTTTTGTCCAACATAAATACCATAAGGACTTCCCTGCAATGGCTATTGCATCGGCGCAGTGATAAATACTGACGAAAGAAATTTTCACATTTGTACCGCGCATTTTGCTATTATCAAAGTGTTTTTAATTACCTACTGATGCACAAGAGAATTGTTGTTAAAAGAGTATTAAAATTTAAATTAAATTACAATAGCTCCAACATGTTTCGGTGTGATCAAAATGTGAACCAAACGTTTTAACACTGTAACTTTAGCAAGCTCACACAGTACGCTCCCTGATTATGGTGATCACACCGAAACATGCTGGAGCTGTTGTAATTTTAATGTAAATTTTAATACTCTTTGAAAAACGATTCTCCTGTGCGTCAGTTGGTAATAAAAGACTTTGATATTGACGAAAGCAATTTATATAGTTCCACCGCCATCTTACTATATTTTGATATAACAAATTGTACACAACTCTGACATTTTATAAGAGCGTGTTTTCAGCTTGCCCCTGCTAGTCTGGTTCTCGCGTTTTAGATTAAAAAAAGCACCTTTGCGTCATCAGATAAAATCCTCTTACGGCAGTTTTCGCTGTACTGATCAGCACTGCTGTAACGACATTCTGTGTATTATATTCGCTTATAGCCTGCGTTATAAACCGATATGTGTGTTAATAAGTACAGATTTCACCGAATTATACCAAGTATTATAAGCATTTGCCTTTACAGAGATGTATTACAGGAACTGATGAGTTACATGTGTAAAAGCACATGTCCTATTTATAATGCGACACAAAACAAAATTCACACAACAGTTAACAATAATATCGCTCAATATTACTCCAGATCATTTGGCGCTGTGGTGTTATTTAGAAACACGGTGTCGAAGAGAATATTTGCACCCAGTATGGAATAGGTAACAGGACATCAGAGGCAAATGTGTAATAAAGACATTCATACTGTGTTCTCTTCGCGACGCATTATGAGGGTTTTAAAACGGGGGAGGATGAAGCGGACCCAAATGTATCTCACATCAGAGAAATGAGAAATATGTAATTCATTCAGGAGAACTGAATGTGTGAGGAACCTAACTGTAGATGGGAGGATAAAGTAAAAATTGAGCTTAAATGTACTGCGTTTGAAGTGGACGCGCGGTCTAAGGCTTGGGTCTGCGGCCGATCGCTTGCTGGGATTGCGGGTTCAAATCCCACCGGGGGCATCAAAGCCTGTATCTTGTAAGTATTGTTTGTTGTCAGGTAGAGGATTTTGTGATGGGCTAATCACTCGTCCAGAGGAGTCCTACCAAGTGTGGTGTGTTTGATGAGTATGACTGTGAAGCCTCGATAACGAGGAGGCCCTGCCCCACCAGGGACTGTTGCGCCGTGGGAAAAAAGACAGTGTCTGAGGACGCGCGGTGGATTCGTCTTGTACAGGGTACGTTTCAGCAGCAAGTTCTTGTGAACACGGCAACGAAATTTCGTGTCCCATAAGGGACTTGGAATTTCTTGACCTGCTTTCTGGAAGCAATTCAAAATGATAAATTTGTTTTCACTGAGTAGGGATCTCAAAGCGGCAAGCTTTCTAGAGGTGTACATTGTGAACTGGGCTGCAACACCGAATGTTCTGCCGGGTACTTTGTTATTTTCTTCAAATCCTCCATTAGCTTCTCGAACCATGTCATGGACATTTATTTCCATATTATTTGCAGTTAATTCTGCACAAATTAAAATACCATTCGACGAAACACCTGGTGTTATGCAACCCAAACGTCAGACAGCGTGACGTCTTTGAGCACTTGTGCTAATGGTTGACGCTTCGTTGTATACTCTCCAACGAGGTCGATGGTCGCCATTTTTAGCAGCTGTAAACGCAGATGTGTTTATCTGGATTCGAAATTACACGAGTTTGCAAGAAAACACCGAAGCCTTCTTCATTTTTACCCCTGCATCCCACCCAATTCTGTCCTCACAGAACACGGTGGCCGTGTCAACCCACGCCAAGTGTCTACCCGTGTATCTCCGGTATGATGTGAATGTGGACATGCCAACATCAAATTCCATGCTGACCTGTGGGTAGGGAACGGGCACTACAATCTTGTCGGTAGAGTTCACGGGTGCTCTGAACAAGCTGAGATAGGAAACAGGTTGTTGAATAAAAACAGTAAATAGGCCGTATATTGATTTAATTTTGTACTTACCTTCGTATCTTCTTGTAAAGGGATTAGCTTTATTTGGGGACCTTTCTGGGGATTTTTATACTTGGACTGCCATTGTGTGGCGCGGTATGATACGTGCGTCACTGTGACAAGCCACACCCAGTCGTATTTTCATCTATTTTTAATTCTTCCGTGGGTGCCTTTTCAATAATATATTATTGAATTACATCACTAACGCTGACCACAAAGACGTGATTTATATTTCCACAAAACCACTTACTATGTTCGGCTGTCCACAGGCTTCTTCAACTCGCCATTCGTTTGCACATAACCCATTCTTGCATCATTCCCTTTAATGGCCGATGCTCGTTTCAGATATAATTTTATCAGTAGCTGCCGTTACTGGTTTTTTATTTGTTACGGATACACATATCGATCTGCTCTTTCGCTTTCCTCTGAACCTTTCAACACACGGGCAAACATTTCCTTGTCTCTTGCAGTTATCGCCCCAGTGGATTGTCATTCTTCCACACATTTCACTGCTTTTCTCTTAGGTTGCCTGACAGTGGAAATCGGATCACTGATGCCTCTTCTTAAGATTTAACGTCTTCAAGACGTTAGAGGATTAGATTGTGGTTGTCGACTAAATTACCAATTCCTGTTTGCTAGGTTGTGACAAACATCATTTGAACCTGCTGCCTCAGTTTTCAGGATATACATTAGAACTCCGCTTACCCGAGCGCTGGTTATCCTGATTGGCCCTTCGGGTAAATTTGTCGAGAAGTCTACAAAACTAACTTGCCTTGAAATTACCGGTTATCTAGAACATCAAATCAGGCATGGTAGAAATGTTTAGGCGCACGTATATACTGTAAATAGTAACATCCGAACTCCAAACTGCCGTATTTTCAAAGAAAACTCCCATTATCCGGATTTTCTGCATTTCCGGAATGCTCGCCGTCCCAATTCATCCGGATAAGTGGAGTTCTGCTGTAATGAAGATGGACCCAGCAGGTTAATCCGTAACGCCTAAAACATTTATCCGGCTTCGTGTTTTCATAACCCAGAAAATAAAAGCACAGATGCTTATACTTCGGCGGATTTTTAAAATGAAGTAGGCATGTCGCAGGGACAGTATGCTATTTGTTACTATTCACAAGACAATGAAAACCAAATGAGAAGAATGACAGGAGGCTTATTTTGCTTGTAGCTACTACATTTGTCTGTGTTAATGTCACCTGTGTGGTGAAATGAAATTACCTTTACTTTCTTACTTCGGCTTGTCGTTCTGTTTCATAGTGCACAATCCAAAATAATGCCACTGCCCTTTGGACGGCTTGGATTCTGGTGTATAATTGTGCACCACGTCCGCTCCACAGACTTGCCTATATCAGTAAAGAATGCTGTCTGTCTTCGCGGTAGGGTAGCTATCACACCTTGTTCCTATTCGGGAGGTTCTGGGTTCAAATCTGGACCCTGTAATCGGCTATCCTGACTGATATGTTCTCTGTTCGCCTCACTTGTATTAGGAAAATGTCGGAAATGTACTTCAAATTGGGTAACGCCACTTCTTTTCACGCCCTTAACAATTCATTTTTGACTAATTAACCCATAATTCGACATTATACAGTCCTGTCTTCTGTAAGTGACATGAAATAGACCATTACTAATTGTACAGAATGCAACATATGCTTCGTGTAAGCGGTCAGGCATATTTCCGTTTGACAAAATGAAAGTTTCCTGAACACTCAGCGTGGTCGTACTTTCCAGGATTTCAGCCGGAGCTGACCACGCGCTGCTAGCATCAGCGTTTACTGCAGTAGCGACGTCACGTATGGTAATACAGCGATTAGCACTCATTAGTCTTTCACCCAGCTCATTGTTTGGTTCGGTAACAGCAGTTGGCTGCACTCATTAAAATCCACCGCCAATTTGTACACAGACAAGCGTGACAGGCGTAATTCTCCTGTTTTTGCGCCAGTCTTCTGTAAATATTGGCTTGTTTTGTTTTATTCGTTTACTAAATACTTCATGTATCATTATTCAGCACAGAAGGAATGTTGCCAAAGGCCACCTAGACTGTACTGTCTGTTATAGTGACTTCCCTACCAACGATTATTTTTTTACAATTTTTGTCAATACTTAGGCACTAATTTTGCATCCTCAGTTATTGTTTGATTCTAGTCATTCATTACCACGAAACGGCCCACACAGTGCAACGGTCAGTATTGCACGATATATTACATACAAGAATTAATCAGGCGCTTGGGCTAACTACTGTGGTCCTAGGCCACTCTTGAGAAACTAATAGTCCTGGCCCATGCGGAAACCGTAGGTACATTTTCGTTCTTACGACAGTACTCTAATGGGGTCTATCCTGAACCAAATGTAATCCCATACGTTCATTTATATCCTTAAATTCATTTTAATATTATACTTACATTTACGACCAGATCTTCCAAATGTGTTGGCTCTTCTCTTCAGGTTTGCAGAGTACAAGATCTGTTTTTTTTTCTCATACTCGCTACACAGTACGCTCATCTTATCCTACTTTATCTGGTCACTCTTTTCGTGAAGTGTGCAAATTACCAAGTTCCTCATTATCCATTTTTTTTCCATTCTCCTGGTACAAACTCTCAGATCCATATATTCTAGTCTGTGCCCTGCCTTCAGTTTGTAGACTGCTTTTTAAAACATACGGATATTCAGAAGTCGCGGGGGAAAGAGAGTGGCGACAGAGTTTCTTCGCTCGGAGCAGCTTTTTTAAAGTTAAGTTTTGTTTGTATGTTGATGCATTAAGTAAAAAAAAATCACTTTTAATTAATGTAAAAAATTCAGACGACCATATTTAAATTTATTCAGGCTATGGGTACTAAACGGTACGGTGCTTGGCATGAAACTGCTTCTATTTGAAGCAGGAAGTGTATTTCTATTATATATATATATATATGAAAATTCAGAACCAAACTCACGATGGACATACCCCGTCTCCATTACAAAGAAGAGTCTGGTAATATTGCTTAGGGAACTGATTCCTCTTTACTGTAATATTTATGTGAAACGCATAAATACACACTCTGTGAGTAAAATGCTGAGCTTTCTCTCGTTGAAGAAGGTGGCGAATACAAATACCGGTGTGCTTTAAATACAGTCGAACTCGGTTATAACGTCATCGAAATGACCAAACAAATTGTATTGTTATACACGAGTGTCGGTGTAAGCGAAGGGTATGGTAAAAGTGAAGGGAAAGTATTTCAAGATAAAATACAGGCCTGCCGGTATGTCACTTTGTGTTAACGCTGTGATCTATTTCAGATTTATATTGCGATTAAAATTTAGAAGTAATTAAAATTTCTCTTCTGTAATTGTAAATTTCCATACAGGTTTGTGCTAGGAAATACATTAACTTAAAGTTAAAATTTAGTAAGAAAAAGAGTTATCGTAAGAAGAGGGCCCCTCACCAATACTTTATCATTTCTCTCTTGCTTAAACCACTTAAGCAGCGCCTCATCGACGTCACTTCGTGTAGGGTCATGAAATCGCTTTGATCTCGATTCGTTCTGTTCAAACACACTAATAATTTTGGTTCTGTTTGTCCAAATCATTTGGATCGTAGAAGTAATGAAACCAAATTCCCGACACAAGCTAGCTTCATTTTTTCCATTTACTATTTGTCGTATGACTTTAACTTTTCTTTCGACGCTCAAAATCTTCCTTTTATTCGTGATGATAGCCATGTTGTCATCTTACCATCCTCCTGTTAATTGCAGGAGTGCAGGGAAACTTTGCTCACAAAGTGAACTATCGTTACTATTGTCATTTTCAGGGCTGGAATTATGTGGTTACGTGAAAACGTACAGGGTTTGCCTACACGATGTGGAGTAGATGGTATAATTCTCGAACTGGCCTACTTCTTGGAAAATTATACTGGAACTGTGAATTTCAATGTCATTATATCCGATGTGGATGCGCATATGTATGTCGTACTAAGCAAGGCAGAAAAACACGCGCCTTATGGGAAAATGGTTGGTATTAGAGCATGTATTACGCTATAGCCGAGGTGTCGCACATATCAAGGTTGTTATAATCGAGTTCAGCTTTATTTAATTTCATCCTTACCCCTTCAGACATACTGGACTGGTGACCTAGTGATGATGGTATAATTATGGTATGTGGCATGTAGGAAGTGCCGCTGTCAGGTTGTAGGTTAGGTAATATTTGAATGTATTTATGAAGTGAGTTATTTGATGTGTTGAGAGTCTCTTGTGACCAGCTGGTTTAACACGACGTTAAAACAGTTTGATGAAATCATTATTGTGAGTTCGAACTCCGATTTGAATCGGATTTTATGGACGAAAGCCGATTAGATATTATCGAACACTGCTTCTGTATAGACGTGTTGTCCGATGTTATATCAATATGAAACTCATAAAACTATTGGTACAAAATCAGTATGATCTGTGATAAATATATAACGACTAAAATGCGTTGTGCATGACGTTATTTGCCATCGTATTCCAATTACGTCATCCACAATTACGCTAACCGTCAAAACTCTGTATTTGTCATTTTCATTCGCTTCTGGCATTAAAATATATCTGTTTAACGCAAAAAAGTTCCAGACGAGTTTAGGCCTCATAAAATTGCGCAAAAAATTTTAGTAACTCTTTCAAGTTGAGGCACAACACTCCGCCACAGGCTCTTCCTCCCACCCAATTTTGTTACGATCCAAATTAATATTATCCCTTAATCTATGACCAGGTTTTAAGGCGTGGTATCCCCGTTGTGCTTATAGAATACATAATGAAAGAAATACGACCAGGTAAAGCACAACTTTTATTGTAGAGCTTGTGACCATCGTTAGGTTGTAGTTATCAGAAATGTAAAACGGAGAATTATAAAACTGTAGCTACAGGTGTATAGTTCTACTCCATTACATTTCTGATATGATGTTTTGCTGAGCGTGCATCTCAGTATAGTCTTAGGAACTGACCAACTTAATGCACAAATTCTTGTTTTATAATAATTTATTATATCCCTCTACATGTTTCGAGCACTATGTGCTCGAAACATGTAGAGGAATATAATACACTTATTATAAAACAAGAATTTGTGCACTAAGTTGGTCAATTACTAAGATTTATGATACGGTTATATAACTCTTCTTTTTTACATTTCTGATAATTACAGCCTGATGAAGGCCACTTTACGTAGCCGAGAAATGTAGCTGATAATTTAATATAGTATGCACCGTGCAACTTACGAGAACTAATTTGCGTAACCAAATTCACATGCACAAAATATGTTCACAAGACGTTAGCCAGTCTTCTTTGTGTTTCGGCACGTCACAGGCGCCATTATCAGGGAGTCTTCTCAGTATCCACCATAGCGCGCCCTCGAATACCTGACAGACTGCTCAAGGCTACAACCCACTCTACTCCTTAGCATACACATACAACTGTCTATACGCCGTATCCTATTTCAACACGAACACGACGCTGTGTCAGTAGGTTTCTACTCAACGTATAAAGCACTTATAGGACAACACCAGGTACTTTATTCTAGTACATTGCATTACTGACCGTGTTATACACTCAGGAGTACTTGCAGCTTATACAACTTTCGGCCCCCACGGGACTCAACCGGCCTTTGGACTTCGAGATGTTTCTGGATGATTACGAACGGCTAGTGAAGACTGCAAAGCCTGTATCCGCAGTCTACACGGCGCTCGACGGAACATCTCCCCTAGTGTTTTAAAATTTGTGTTTTGGATAATAATGTGTTTTACCTGAATTTTGTTGTGTGTGCAAGTGCATACCTGTTTTTAGTTACTAAATATAAAACGATCTATCATTTTACTATATGTACCGTGCATCGTATATTTTTTGTTATAACCAACTAATGCACAAGCTGAGGGTGTTTGAGGACATGGTGTTGAGGAGAATATTTGGACCTAGGAGGGACGAGGTAACGGGGGAATGGAGGAGATTGCATAACGAGGAGCTAAATGATTTGTACTCCTCACTCAACATTGTGCGGGTGATAAAATCGAGAAGAATGAGATGGGCTGGGCATGTGGCGCATATGGGTGAGGAGAGGGGAGTGTATAGGGTCTTGGTGGGGAAACCGGAGGGAAAGAGACCACTGGGGAGACCTAGGCGTAGATGGGTGGACAATATTAGGATGGATCTCCAGGAGGTGGGATGTGGGTATGTGGACTGGATTGGGCTGGCCCAGGATAGAGACAGGTGCCGGACGCTTGTGAGTGCGGTAATGAATATTCGGGTTCCGTTAAATGCGGGGAATTTCTTGACTAGCTGCAAACCAGTTAGCTGCTCCAGAAGGACTCTGCACCATGGAGTAAGTAAGTAATGCACAGTCATCTCATGAAAGTATGTCACAACGGTCTTTTTATGTAATCTATACTCGACACTTGACACAAAGTGTCGAAACGTGTAGAAGTATAACATGGCTACAGAAAGGAATCCCTGATGATGGCACCTGTGATGTGCCGGTACAGGTTGCAGACTTGCTAACAAGTGTTGGACGTATTTTGTGTATGTGAAGTTAGTTATGCAAATTATTGAGCTGTTGTCACAATTGCTACAATAAAAGTTTAGATTGACGGGTGGTATTTCTTTCATTAAGTTTGCTTTGGTCTTCCAGGCAGTATCTTATCTTCGGAATCTCGCGGACCAAACTTTCGAACACATTTCTCATCTCCGCCTGCGGAATACGTACCGCCTAAATCATCCTCAACTTGACTGTAACAGTACTGCCTGGGGAAGCGTATAGATTATTAGGTTCTTATACCTATAGCAAAACCAACCAGATACACCAGTGTATCAAATTTATTTATTTTAGAATGGCACTGTACATGTTTCGGACGGTCTTTCCGTCCATCATTAGGAGTTCAAGACTGTACATACAGAAACAAACAGATGTTTGATAGCGGGTACCCGCTAGCAAGCAGACAGCAGTATCTGTTTGTTGCTGTATGTACAGTCTTGAACTCCTGATGATGGACGGAAAGACTGTCCGAAACATGTAGAGTGCCATTCTAAAATAAATAAATTTGATACACTGGTGTATCTGGTTGGTTTTCCTGTAGGTATAATATTACGGTGCACGACTCTATGAACGTCAGATTATTAGAGTCTTCATTAGAATGCATGGTAGCCCATCCTCCTCTCAATCAGGTCTAAATACTCGCTCCAGCACTTTGATCTGAAACACTGTCAGTCCGTGTTCTTATCTTTGAGTGACAGACCAAGCGTCACACCCCTATTGTCTGCTGCATTAACATGTGGGATATAAACTCCATCATAAGTTAATGAATACCTCACCTTCACGTTGTGCATGCACAAAGTTCTTGCAATCGTATTTTTTGGGTTTCAGTTGTGGGAACTTTGTCAAAATGTAGATAGTTCATTGTCATTTCTCTGAATTGTTGAACGTCTCAGCGACGACTAAGGCTCGATTGTTTGTTACAGCATATTTTCTCTGTAACCTTGAAGTTTTTCCCATGTGGAGAATGGAACAAGTCGTGGTTCATCATATGCTGGAGAGTGAAATGTTTTATTGACCTTGGGTCTTGGTCCTATTTTGTACCGTACCAGTTCCTACTGCCAGTCCCAGTGGCCGCGCGGTCTAAGACGTAAGTCTGCGGCTGCTCGCCTGCTGAGATTGTGAATTCGAATCCAACCGGGAGCATGGATGTTTGTCTGTTGTGTGCGTTGTCTGTTGTGAGGTAGAGGTCTCTGCGACGGGCTGATCACTCGTCCAGAGTAGTCCTACCGACTGTGATGAGTCGTGTGTGTGATATAGAAACCTCGTTAATAAGGAGGCACTGGCCCACTGGGGAACATTGCGCCAAAACAAACAAACAAATCAGTTCCTTCTACAGACTGAATATGAAGGTGATAGTTTCGATGTTCCGTTCATTAATTAGATTCCTACAATTTATTGAAAAGACCATCTAATGTGCTTCGGTTTTATGAATGTAATTCTATTATACAATTACCACAGACATGTTTCGGCCACTCATGTGCCCATCTTCACGGTGGTGAGTATTTTTTTTTAACATTTAACCGGAATTTTAATCTAAAATGTGTGGTTTTTAACTGTGATTGATCCCGACTGTAAACATTTTTGTATTCTTGCTCTTACCACCTTTGTGATGGCCACGTGAATGACCGAAACATGTCCATGGTCTCTACGTGATAAAATTACATTCATAAAACTAAAGCACTTTTGTTGGTGTTTTTAAACAAATTTGTGAATATCAGGGGTTCGAATTCCGACAGGACAGGGATTTTTACGTTCACTACCATTTTCAGAGTAGCCTTTTGGCTCGATAAGCTTCCTGTTTAGTGAACAATAGGGGCTTTCATACTTGGAGTACATTGTCCGCTGTTGGAAGCGATAACTCACATCTGTCATTTGGTGAGTTGTGTGTACGGTGGCTGGAGAATTATTTCAGGGTCGGTCGGTCGAAAGGCGTCTTCACCTGATGCCGCAGCACAGACACATTGTTATCGTCACATGTTTTCCTGTGGTCGGATTTAAGTTTTAAGTCACATTTAAGAAGACGAATGGGCCTTGATTCGGACTGAATACACGAAAAAAATAGCCGAAACTAGAAAAAAAATCGTCTGGATTGTGATGTTCTGGGCTGTGGCACCACTTAACCTCCAAAGTGTCCGAGAAAGATTCTGTCTGCATCTTCAGGGTGGGAATGGCGCTGTGGCCCTCCAAATCACCACAGCGCTAAACTGCCTTAATATTTTAGTCGTTTAGTATAACCTCCCATCAGGGAATATTATGTGTTGATCTTACAGAGACACTTCATTTAGCACGGTAGTTTGAGACACTTCACTGAGTCTATTGACACTGATTATTAATTTTCTTGTGACTCATTAGGTATCAATTATGAACTGCACTGAACATTTTCCCACTCCCGACTATTGTTCTTTTTATAGTCCGGCGCACAAGAGACCGAAACCAATTTTTTTTTCCGAACCCAGCTTGGGCTGGCTTTCGGAGCACTTGCCTTGCCATATAACAGATATCGTCAATTTGTGCTGTACCCGAAAATACAAATCATGGTTTTGTTGTATAGATTAGCGGGACAAAAGCCGCCACTAACTCTCAGTTAGGGTAACCGAATTCTCGCGAAGAGTAAGGCCATGAACCTAACAATAACGTCTCACTCGCGATGTCTTACGACCTTGAGGTCCGTACCTCCCATTGTGGCACTTTAACCTCGACCCAATGCGCCAGCATCCATTTCGCCCGCATTCTATTAAATTTATAATTACTTCAAACGTAATTTTGCCTAACTACCCACCGAGCTTATCTTTGGTCTGGTCATGAACCAACGATCACTGGTGACAGCGCTTATACCCTTAACATGGACTCAGCAGGTTCCTTCGAAACACTGGTAACCACGTGACTACACAGTGCCATAAACCAGAAGCCCCAAAATCAAACTTTCGTCGCCATATAAACCTCAGCAAATACAGGGAATCACTTGTTAATGCTGATCGTCTCTTGTGCTTCGTGCTGCCACAATGCTGAAGAGCAGCAGCAGGTCAATATAGGATGTTGGATGTGCAGACAAAAGGTCAGAGAGGCGGATGGACGGGCGAGCATTCGAAACCAGACAGCCGGACTGATGAATTAATGTCTGCGATCACTTGCATCGCAGTTGCATGCAGAAATGGTTTGAATATTCATACTGAATTTAGTGTTTATGCCGTACGTTAATGTAATATATGGCAGTTACAACCAGCTGCATCGTCGCATGAATGGATTACACCGCATGCGTGGGCGGGTCACGTAAACGTCTTTGTATGCGCATGAAGTAAATGGGAAGATCAAACTCGTTCGTAGTCTGAATGTGTCACAAGGTGTATGATAATTAGCATATTCAATAAGCTGTTTTGATAATCAGACATATCCTGAAAGTTATTACGAAAAGCACTTTAAATGTTCATCCTCTGATAAGAACCATACAAACAAAAGAAGTACCCATCATGAAGAAGGCCGTCATCTGAGACGTGACGCCACGTAGTCTGGTAGAGGTTTACTGACGTTTCGGAACAAACCATTGTCTTGTTTTTAGGGAAGAAGCCGCACAGAGAACAAGGGAATTCCACCGGACTGACTGTACGACGTCACTTCCCTTAACACGATATATTCTACGTAATCACTGCCTTGATAAGCTGAAAAAGGCGTATTTCTGTCAATTGCGATAGTTCGACACGATTTGCAGCAGTATATATGCTTGTTCGTTGCTGCACTGGACATATTTACATACGCCAGTGCAAAGGAAGAAACACGCTACGAAGTTGGCAGTTTGCCATTTCGTATTGCAGTTAATTCTTTGTCACCTCTTACATATGCTTCAGTATTACCAAACGTAAAGGGAAAAAGGTAAAGCAATCCCATTACAGGCCTGGACAGGCCCTGATGATTCCAGGGGGTTGAGGCTCCCAGATATCAAGACAATCGGCACATGAAAGTGGTAAGGTTGTCAGCTCCACGCACCGGCCGCGTTTACCCCCATGAAATATTCCTGGTACTCATTTCTGTTAGAGGCTGATTCGATCCCAGGGCGATAGTGCGACCGGAAGGATTATGTCAATGAAATATTCCATCATCGGTAATCGAACCCGCGACCTTCCGGCTTATAGCGCAGTGCCTCAACCAACTGCGCCACCGCGTGCCCCGTAATAACAAGGGATTCTTGGAAATGTACAGTATGTGAGGGCAAGCGTACATACAGTGGCGGCTGCGTTACGTCTGAAGATAGTGTTGATATGGGAAAGTGACGAACCCCACCTGAAGTCTTAATCGCTTACCGACTGGGTTGAATAGTCCTCAGTCCGTGCTGGTGAACTTCACAAAATTCGCAGGGCACCCACTTGGTAACCGGCCACACGTAGACAAGAACTTCATATTCTGCGTCTAGCAAACAGTAAGTTTGCTGGGACGCTACTGGGAAATTACATATTAATCCTTGTACAGGAGAGTAAGCAGTTTATGTACGAGTATATGCAGTTCGTAATTGTGACGTATTTTTTGTAATTTGTCACGCATAATTTCAAAGATTTTAAAAACTCTTGTTTTTGTATCAAGAAAGCTTCATATGAGGTTTGTAGGCTTGTTTTGGTCCATCTCCACACCAAGTTTCACCCAGTTTCTATGATTCATTACTTACAGTTATCGAAGGAAAAACAACGTAGTTTCCACGCGACTGTCTCGTTTTTGTTTTACAACCTTCAAAATAATTTAACAAGTGTTGTACATACGTATTTTTAAAGGGAGAGGGACTTTTATTTAACGACGCTGTCAGTTACTCAGGCTATACAGGTGTGCTGATAAGTCCGTGGCCCGACCAGGAAGAAAACAAGCTAATGTTTCTGTCAGAATGGCGTGAATTTCCTTCGGCGCCTTGCCTTGCAGGAAAAAAAAAACTTGACAGCTCGCGTCTCGATGTTGTAATTGCGCGCGTCCCTGACATGCTTCCGAGCTTGTTTCCTTCCTGGTCGGGATAAGGACTTATCAGCACCCCGGTACTCGTATACAGTCAATGTTACATGAGTGAAATATAATGAAATGTGCGGAGCTTTTCTGGCAAGTACTGGTATTGCAATACCGAAGTACCCGAAGAAAAGTCCTTCTCATTTCCAGTTTGTCCATCACATGTCCGTTGTAGATATGTATTGAGACATGTTGAGAAATGGAAGAAAGGTCCCTATTCTTGGAGCATCGTTCCACAAAAATTTGTGGGGGAATGGATGTAGAGCACCGCACATTGCTGATTTAGGTTCTAAACGCAAAGTCATAGTTTCCGATTCACGTTGTAGAAAGGTTTTCTCGTACAAGATGTCAGCTCCTTGATATACCCATAACTCTTACAGTGCTAGTTTCAGTGTAGAAGTTCGCAAGGCTGAGAATTTGAATGTACGAAGGTGGGTGGACTGTAATGAAATGGCTTTCAGACGAAGTTCTGTGAAACTTATTTAGTTAAGAAGTAATTAGGGTTGACACACATACACACACACACAGTGTCGGTAGAACAAAGTTATAATTTTCCTTACAAAAGAAAGCAAACTACCCCACTCACCGTTTAGAACGTGAACCACCACCGTCTTCAGGTTGGCGTTTGAAGGGTTGCAGGTGTATTTCCCCGAGTCAGGAGTGTTGGCTCTCTGTATGAGCAGGTAGCTGGTCGTGACGTCACCTTTCTCCGTAATTACACTCACCCCACCTCGTGGAGAATCGTAGTTGATTTCCTGGAATAATCACGAACTTAAGCCTGTAAATGTCCTTTGTGCAGCTGGACATAGTGCCGATGGGTTTAGAAGCTTTTAATTAGAAGTTCTTGTGCATTTCTATTTCTTTTCATCCATCCTCCCTGCTTCCGGCTCAAGGAAGCTAGTTACCCGCAGTCCTCATACCGACCTTAACGATCCTGAATTATTGCAGGCTACAGAACTGTGTAACCACTAAGTCCTATGAAAAATGCAGCATAATTAAGCAAATGAATTTAAATTGCACGAAAAGTGTTCTACAAGTGAAAACAAAACCAGATTTTATATCTTCCAGACTTATGTAAAAACCTCTAGATTAAAATGTGCAAGACTGCAAATTTATCTTTTGTTTTTGTTTTGTTTCTCACCAGAACATAGTATGAGATTTTTTGAGAACAAAGTTTTGTGGGAATTGACTGGGTATAAGAATGAGGAAGTTAAAGTAAACTGGAGAAAATTACACATTGGGACTTAAACATTTGCAGTTTTCATGCTATTTGCGATGGCCTTACTAGGTTGGTGAGTATGGCTCCAGACATTTTTATTCTAGGTACCAGTTGGAGATGAACCATCAGGTTTACGCTTCGGCCGATTTCCCTCTGAGACAATAATCCCAATAAGCTCATTCTATAGCAGATGAATTGGGCTCCATAACCGATAGGAACGAGATGGCAAACAAGAAAAGCAGCGATACTGCAAAAAATGAAAATCCAGGTATTTCAGCCTCTAGTCTGTTACTGTACTGACTGAGCTGTGCGGTTAGTGCTGTAAAATAAAACACGATTCCTTTGAGAGTAAGCTTTGCTATTTTTTTTGACATTGTCCGTTGTCTTTGGGTAAAAGAAAGCCGCGACGAATAAGCACTCAGACTTATCTTACTATAACATCTTCAGAATTCTCTGACGTTGGGCATGGCCGTTGATTTCAGAATTTTCTGACACTCTGTAGCCTATAATTATTTATAAGCACTGACCTGTGAGTTGTGGGTCCAATAGATAGCGGGGGGTGGCTCCGGGCTGTGCTTAACCACACACGTTAGGTTGATTGTACTGCCCTTGTTGATATACATGTTCGGCTCACCGATGATGATGGTTATGGGTTCTGTGGGGGGGAAAAAAAAAGAAAATGTAGGTCCAAAAGCTGTGAACGTTAAATTATTCGATACTGCAATGCGTTGCTCTGGACTGTTGGATATGCTGCGCCTGAGGGTGAAGTGCTTCAGCATGTAGCGAGAATGAATGTATGCTCTGAGCAGAGGGAATAGACAGAGGGCTAATTAAAGGCGTTATTTGACGGAAAGCTCTGAGAGTAATAAAATTTAAAATTGAAATACTGTACATTCTTTTATATAACTTTTAATTTAAGAAACAAAACGACTGCAGAGCCTCGAAACAAGAAAAAAAGTACTGTACAACACAAAATTAATGGAATATCCACATAACTGAACATTAAGTGCATCAGTTGTTTGTCAAACAGAACTGTGAGTTTAAAAGTCTGGAAGTCCCTTGCGTTCGACGGACAAGTGTTTTTTTTTTGTTTTTTTATTATTAGGTAACGAGATGAATCATCTCAAAATTAAGTGCGTTAGTGAATTGATGACGAGTGAATCATGAAAACTCGCAATCAGAAATGCTGGTATCCTTCAGAAAAAAAAAAGACCTGTAATACATTTACAAATATCAAACTGACCAATATATTTTAACGATTCGAACTGTTTAATTTCATTCTTTGTGTCTCACAACAAATGCAGTACACTTTCGACGCCTGTGCATTATATGGTGCGCGCCTGAATATGGCACTATTTTTTTTAAATTAGCATACCAACTAATGCACATACATAAAATTTCACATTAAAACACTTAAAATAGCTCCAACATGTTTCGATCCTAAGATCATCTTCAGGGAGCTACACTGTTCCTTGCTAAAGTCACATTTTAAAAACACTCACTGATTAATTTCCATACACTAACAGGGTGCTGTGGCTTACGCAATAGGACATGCTGCCACAGCACCCTGTTAATGTATGGAAATTAATCACTGAATGTTTTTAAAATGTGACTTTAGCAAGGAACAGTGTGGCTCCCTGAAGATGATCTTAGGATCGAAACATGTTGGAGCTATTTTAAGTGTTTTAATGTGAAATTTTATGTATGTGCATTAGTTGGT
>Ga0123352_10007201_pt1 | contig 17113 bp, 15 predicted proteins | sample TergutLab28metaG_FD_89700 | JGI IMG/M metagenome (GOLD analysis project Ga0123352, IMG submission 89700) | Labiotermes labralis P1 segment gut microbial communities from Petit-Saut dam, French Guiana - Lab288 P1 | ecosystem: Host-associated > Arthropoda: Insects > Digestive system > Gut ... | reverse complement strand
TTTTCCATATCCTTTTTACTCTTATTTATTAGTGTATATATTAAATAACTTGCCACTTTAAAAAAAGGTCCCCTTACTTTCCAACAATTTTTCCCCCCCCCCCCCCCTCCCCCCCAAAGGAGCAAATTATGTAATGAATCTGATGAAAGAGACAGATTGGCCAATGGCATAACAATTTTAACTTTGCTCAACTATGAAGCCCAGTAACTGTACTCTGTTTCCCACACAAATCAGGAACCATTGTGTCTCACATTACTGCCACCAGAGAGAAATATGGCCAATTCTAATGCCACATGTAATTTTCTGAAAAACACACAGAAGTTTTCATTATATCCAGCTCCTCAGATTTTGTCTGGGACACTGTACAGTACTGAATGTATGAGAAATTAACTGCCCAGCCTAAAGTAAAGTGGCAGTTTCTATAAGCTACTGTCATTTGAAAGTATTAAATCTGACCTGAAACTTAGTGGCAAGTCCCAGCTCACAACCTTATAAAAATCCGTACATTTAACATAAAATAGATCATGACATACCAAAACCAAAGTACCCAGTAAAGTGGAAACTCACAATGTTCAAAAAAAGCAGATCAGTGTAACAGTACACATTAATCAGACCACCAACCAACAAACACTTCTCTTGTCCGAACTTTATAAATTACAATTCATATTATATAGTAACTAGTTAATGCTCAGCTTACAGTCTTCAAATAATGAGCAAAAAAGATTTCACAGAGGACATAACGTTTTCACTGATTTAATGTGAATGTGAACCTTACACGCTTTCTTTCAGTCGACACAAGAGCAAGGGGTGTCCTGCCCTGGCTCCCGCAACGGTTGCTCGCTGCTCCATACCTCACAAGCAGCTGAAACACTCTGGCCTGCTGATGCAGTGCAATATCGTTTCTCAGGGCAATGTAATGTAGTGCAGTGTCACCTGGGTAGTCCCCCTTACTTACGAGATTAATGTTCCTCCTCTCTGCTGCTTGGAGGAGGAGCTGCACCAGCAGAGGATCACAGGATTCCTTGATAGCCATATGCAGCGCAGTCAGACCACCAGAGCGTTCCTATAGGCAACAGGTAAAATCGACATAATCTTAAATGCCTTGCACTTGCTCAACTGCTGATATGTAAAAATGTATTTATTTATTTATTTATCATCTGTTACCGTATAGTGCAGGTCATTTTCACAAACATAAGTTTTCAGGTTTTCATAACAGGTGTTGTACAGATGGTTGCCTTTTGGGTTTCTTATGCCAGGACACAATAACTATACAGAATGCTTGGTATATAACCAAATAGGCATAGCAAATTTTTACCTCGTACCTTCCACAAGCATTTCTCAGTGCACAAGAAAGTGAGTCTTGAAATATTAACAATTTCCCCTCAGAAATTACCCTTCAATTCTTGCAAATAAAGTGGATTACCCTACATTTTCTCTTCTTCAGTAGATTACCTGAATTACCCAGAATTAATGTAACATAACGGTGTTTTCTTCTTTTGGGATAAAGATGGGTCCTATGATATTGCATGTATTAACTGCACTCTGAGGTAAGGTAAAGCAATCTTCATGAATCGCAAGTGGACTTCAGCAACATATGCATCTGTTACAGCGGCAGCATACATCCTGCATAATGCCTCATCCAAAAAAGTACAATTTTTTATAATTTCATTTTTCTACAGCACTGAACCTATAACTTAGAAGTTTTCCAGTCTCCTGTATATTGTTCCTTTGCATGTCACTCTTGATGCAGGACGATCTTTACAAAATTTCTGGTAACAATTCCACCATGACACATGTACTTTGCAGAAGTACTGCTCAACAGAAAACACTTCTCACATGCAGTAATATACTGTGTGTGAGACACGAGCTTCTAGTGCAGATAAAATTATGCAACTCTTGGCCAATGCACCTTCCCTCAGTTCACATTTTCCCTATTCTGAGAGAACCAACTGATGATACACTCTGCACTACACTGCATAAAAACCCAGAAGACTACTATTATTGCAACACCTTCAAGATGTGGATAACTATGTGACTGGTCAATGCCTTGCTTGCTATTATGTTCATCCTGTTCACAAAAACCCCATTCTTAGACAGTTATTTTCCAGTTCACATTTTCATATTCTGTTCTCATGAATCTAATTTGAAAGTATGTGGCCTAAAAGTACTCACAGCTGGTCTCTTCCCTTGAAGCTGCCTAAACTAAATTCTGTATGCAGTTCTTCTTTCCTAATGCATTCTCATGCCCCATTTATTGCATTCTTGACTTACTCATTCTCATGACAAAAATGAGGCATACAAATTGTGACACACACAGCAAATATTTCCTCAGCGCTTGTTCTGCATCACCCTACATCATATGCTTTGTCACTACAGATTTTACAGTATGAGCACAGAATACATAACAAACAGCATCTCAGAATCTTAAACCACAGAAGGGCAAAAGAGAAGAATGGAACACACCTGCGCAAGCACATCTGCTCCTTGGCTCAGCAGAAAAGCAACTGTCTGGGAACAGTTAACTTTCTTGGAGTGTTTTTTTATTGCCATGTGCAGTGGGGTTCCTGTAAGGAACAGCATATCACATCTGATTGTAATGAATTCATATTTTTAAACTGTACTAAGATACAAATACTTTCAAACATCTGTGATGAAAAGAAATCAATACACTCTCCCCCCCCCCCCCCAAATATTTATTTAATCTTCTCTATATTTTTGGGGCAACTATGTGCCCATCATCAGAATTACTGTATTTATGTGACACTGGTATTCTTCACTCTGTATGGGTGGCTGTCTGGTCTGATGCAGCAGACCAGACAGCCACCCATACAGAGTGAAAAATACCAGTGTCGCATAAATACAATGAATTCTCCTGATGATGGGCACATAGTTGCCCTAAACATGTAGAGAAGTTGAAATAAATATACTGAGAAGTAGTGTGCACCCAGTTGGCTTCATTTGAAAAAGATTATACAGGGATGCACAGTCAACAAAACATAAAAAAAAAAAAAAATCAATATACATTAAGAACAATAATTGCATTCTTACTTCAAATATTCAGTCAGTATACTCAACAAAAAATGTTCAAAACACATGCAACTGATGATGTAATTCTCTTATGCATGTTATCTATAAATCCAAAAACATTCAAAATTACTAACCAAAATGCTGTATTCATGGTATATAGACACTGTGACCCTTATAAAGTCTAACACCCTTCTGGCACAAATGGAGCATCTTTCTGGCTACGATGTATATTTCTTTACGCATTTCACTTCTGGCCATGTCGAATAGGAACCCTGTCACCACAGCATGGTGTGTCCTAAGGTTGCAGTCGGAGGACTAAGCAGCCAAGATATGAAGGACAGATGCAAATGTACTGAATAAGCAGTTGTGGACAGCCAAAGGGGTGGTTCTCCATCTTGGGGTTGGAAGCAGGGATAGTAACTTCTAATCACAAAAAGCAGCATGTTAGGCAATACTAACTGCAAGCCTCACACTTTCATCACTTCTCTGGCACAAGCTACATAATTGCAAATGGACTTGAAAATTGAACCTCAACATTTCAGGGGTCTCTATCATAAGGTGCATTGCAGGTGTTTGTGGAAATACAAAGTGTCAGATGGGGCTGAAGCTACACTGAACCAGCAGGGGATTATACATTGTTCTACTGAAAAGATGTCTTTATCTCTGCCCCAGCAATCAATGGCCCCATTATCAGTTTCAATATTAATGACAGTAAACAGTCAGTTCTCTGTTGGCCTGTATTATAATTCAGGTACATAACATTATACTTTATCATCCTGCTGTGTTAATTTGCAACACAGAAGAATTTAAATACCATAAAATGCAACTAATGGACATTACACACTTTACTGTGGCAACACGTTTCAACATAATGAAGTGGCCTTCAGGCCATTAATATAAAACTCACAAAAGTGTTACAATTGTATTACATAGTATCAATAACCCAGATCCCAATTTTTAAAATTAAACCAATACATGTTGCAATGTCAGATTTAGTTTCATAATAGTTAAAACATGGATTAGAACATTTAAAATGTTAACATGTTAAAACAATCACAGTTGTATACAATACTTTTATGAGTTTTAAATTAATGGCCTGAAGGCAATGGAATTATGTTGACACATATTGCCATACGAACATCCATAACATACAACAATTGCGTCTGATGGTACCTAAATCATCCTTTGTTGCAGACATCTAAACAACAATTCATCCCTGCACATAGACATATAAGACCGCTATGCCTTCTAACATTCAAGCATACTCAATCACAGCAACAGCACACCACGCATGTGCCACTGAATGATGCCATCTGTAACACAAGCCTTCCTTCACGTTGCAACTCTAACCATTGCATTCCCTGAAGATTCAAATCTTCTGAGACGTTGACAGTGTGTTGTCGGGCAAATATTTCCTGATGTTTTGACGCATGTTGTTTCCTTCACCTTCATCGTTAAACAGCAACTACATAATGACTTTGAAATGTAAGAACTACTTGCCTGGTGACACCGTCAGTGACACTGCTGCGAGAACCTCAAAGCTCAAATTACAGTCCATACTATGGAAACCTAATGCACCATCAGTTTTGTCAACAGAAAGCGGTGTAAAATAAGAGATGATAACACATTCCTACCTTCTCTGTGGTTATGCTGGTTGATGTCAAAGTATGAGGCATGGTTGCGATCTTTCATACTCAGAAGCTCAGCCAGTACATTCACATGGGAGTCACCTTTAGCACACAACAGGTGCAACAGAGTGTTCCCTTCATCATACTCCTGTGAATTTAAACAAAAAGATACTGAAGAGATATATATATCTTTAACCATTCAGTAAATACGACTCCTTCCGATTTCATGGTTCAATTTTACCATGATGTCTTTATAAGATTCCTTGCAATTTGCCACATCTTACGACTAAAGAAATGTTTTGAATATGCACCCATAATCAAATGCCAACTCACTTCCACAGACACTCACCTCATTCACAAGCAGACCCTTTTCCAGCATCACCTCTGCTATGAAACGTGCCACTAAAGGCATATGATGTAAGAACAAACAGGCTAGACTCAGTGCTGACTGGTTATGGGCATTTCTAGCTACCAGAGCTCCTGGAATGTTCTTTAATCTGCTGACCATAACATAGATTTTCTCAAGCTTGTGTGGGTGTTCATTAACGATAAGGATCATCAGCTGCCTGGAACAGCACAAAAACTTCACTCAAGACAAATTAATATACAAACAAAATATATTTTTATATCTAAACAGGAACCACTTGTGGTAAGTGACAGCCTCCTTACAGGATGGGACAGTTACTTCAAAGGTCACCTGTTCAATGTGGGAGTAATAAACGGCAATGCATGTGAAATGTTCCATGAAAGTAATGAAGCAGTCTGACATGTCCTGTGCTGTGTGACAGTTGGGTTTTAGGAGAAATAGAAGACTAACATCATCTAAGACCTCATTTCATTCAGCCATGTACTATAAAAAGGTCCCATTAAAAAAAGCCCCATGCTTTATTCAAGGAGCAGGGCAATTACAGGGCTAATTTTAGAACCGCTGTGTTAACAGACCATGCAGATGATGGCAGTGCAAGGGTGAATCAGTACCCACTCCTTCAATAACTCAGGTGTCTCTGCCTTCTGCTGTGTATTAATTACAGCAGTGTTATGAAAGCAGTTCAAAACTTATGATTTGTGGTAAGATGTTATGGACAGACGCATCTTACAACATATGCAGCACACTGGAACATCAGTTTTTAGTATAATGTTAACATTTCTCATATTTAGATCATTTTCGAGAACTAAAGTGCTCAATTTTTATCCCACCTTCTGCCCTTCAAAACGAAAGAGAACCTTCTGTAATCACCACATTATTTGTCCACCTGTGACAATGGCAATACTGCTACTACAGTATACTTCAGCAGCATTTATATACAACATTCCTTGTGGCCTAAAACTGCATCCAGCTCCACACCCCTTGTTGCTGCCCACTGCAGACGTGCAACAGGCTTTTCTTGTAAATAATTTATAACATTTATACCACTCAACCTCAAAAATGCTCACCATCCTTGGACTAACCTACAAATTGCACAACCAATAAACTGGTCACTTTATTATTATATATTGCAGTCAACACAACTATAATAGAATATAATACTAATGCAACATGTTTCGACTTACAATAGTCATCTTCAGGCTAAGCTAAGAACCGTTATTGCTTTACAGGGTGGTTGTGCGCATTTGGGATCCAATATGGCTTACAGTGTTTTGCTGCATTATTTTATACCCAATGTGACTTATATTTACTGTGCTATTGTAAGTAGGGTTAAGTGTGTGGCATGTGCAAAGCTACTTGTGTCCGTTGTTCTTCTGCTTTTGGAGCTCTCCGTTGGAGTGGTGTGGGAGTGGGGGGTTTTTCATCCACTCGTACTTCTGTATGTTTCTGCTTTCAGTTTATGGGGCGGTTGTGCCTCGTTTTTAGTTTTGTGAGGTGGTTGCCGATTTCCTTGGTGTAGTGGTGGGTTGGGTTGGGCTTCTGTCCCTGTTGGGTTGGGCTTCTGTCCCTCTGTAGCTTACCCTTCTTGCGGGGGTGGATGGCTTCCCTCGACATGTTGCATTAATATTATATTCTAGTACAGTTGTGTTGACAGCAATATATAGTAATAAAGTGAATATATAGAAACACAACAGGATGACTTCATTCAAATCAATAAACTGGTGTTCAACTCCCCACAGGGGCATAAGACTTTTCTCCTCTCCAAAGTATCCCCACAAACTCTTCGGCCCACCCAGCCTCCTATCCAGTGGGTACCAGGAATTTTTTTCTCAGGGGTAAAGAGGATCATACACAAGGCTGTCCACTCACCTCCACCTACTGCTGAGATTACAAATGCCTTCATACTATAATTGGATACTATTACCTTCCTTTACCTGTACCTTTGCCGACAAGATCTTTTTAAAACTTCAATATGAAGGAGTTCAACACTGTATCTCTTCTAGAAATGTGCATACCCAATTATGGATAAGTGAATGAATAATGATTTTATGTGGTCCCATGTGGTCTAATGAGATTGTCCCATCAGTATATCCAAAAGAATATTACTTTTTACTCTGCCAGAACAGCACATCAACACAGCTCAACCAAAATGAAAGAAAAACTTACGTGTCACCATGTTTATCTCCCCTTGACAGCTGACCATCAGGCAACTTAGCGAGTGTCATCACTACACGATCTTTCATTGCTCTGTCCACTTGTGCTGCTATTCGTTCTCGAGCCGATACAGCCACTGTTTCAGGAATAACAGGGCCTTGCTGGATACTGGGCGGACGAGGTGGCATATATGGAAAAGGATGAACATTGTTCGGAATGATTACAGTTTGGGTATTTGTTGAAGATGCTAACTGAATGTTTTGGCATCCTGGTTTTACTCTGATGGCAGGTGGTACTGGTTGTGTCTGCCGCACATTGACAGTCGGTTGTGCTGGTTGGAAACAACTGGTGGACTGTACTGGCTGCGAACAGGTGGCTGGCTGTGCTGACTGCAAAGAACTGAGTGACTGGGCTGGATGCAAACAGCTGGCTGGCTGTGCTGTCTGCAAACAGTTGGTCGTCTGTGCTGGATGCAAAGAGTTGGTTGGCTGTGCTGACTGCAAACAGTTGGCCGTCTGTGCTGGATGCAAACAGTTGGCCGTCTGTGCTGCCTGCAAACAGTTGGCCATCTGTGCTGGCTGCAAAGAGTTGGTTGGCTGTGCTGGCTGCAAAGAGTTGGTTGGCTGTGCTGACTGCAAACAGTTGGCTGATGGTGCGGCCTGCAAATGGTCGGCTGACTGTGCCGACTGCAAACCGTTGGCTGACAGTGCTGGCTGCAGACGGTTGGCTGACTGTGCCAGCTGCAAATGGTTGAGTGGCTGTGCCGCCTGCAAACAGTTGGCCGTCTGTGCTGCCTGCAAAGAGTTGGCTGGCTGTGGTGGCTGCAAAGAGTCAGTTGGCTGTGCCAGCTGCAGACAGATGGGGGGCAGTGCAGGTTGCAAAAGCCCAGCATGTTGAGCTAACAGCATACTGGTGGCTGATTGCACACTGACAGCTGGGTTTGCTGGATGAACTGACTGCGCAGTAATGAGAGACTGCGCTGGCTGCACCAATGGCAACCTATTGACTGAATGTGATGGTTGATAACATGTGTAAGGGTCCGATGCCAATGGATAACATGGAGGACCACAGGTTACATTGGAGGTCACCAATTTATTTGGACTCCCATCATTCACACTGTGTGCACAGCAAGGTGGAACATCATTCAGGTTAACATATCCTATTTGCAGGTTTGACTCAATTTTCCACAACTCATTTTCAGTATCGGAATCTGATCTACAAGTAACTGAATCAGCAGGACTTGGCACTGGTGAGCTCAACGGAGAACACTCAGATGAGTAACGACTGCCGGAGGATGGTGATGAAAGGCTGGCGATAGATTCTGTCTGTCTATACAGCAGAGAACTGGATGATGGCCTGGGCCAGACAGCATCTGGACACAGCTCATTTTGTTCAGGAAGGATATTTGGTGAGTAACTCGGATCATCTCTCACCTCTATGTACCCTGGCTGGCTGTCATTCCTACAAAGAAAACCTACAATTATTGACAGACACACTTATCTCATCATTGTTAAGACATCATCATGTTTTGTTAGTATGCTCTCAATCATCGTGACTTATTCTTAATGTCTAGTGCAACTGATGTCTTAATGATGATTACAAAAAGCAGCAAAACAAGCAATGCAAATGTGTGCAGTGAACAGATCAAATTGCAAGAAGCTATAATAGGCTTTAGTTATAGATCATACAATGTTTCAGAAAATCTTTGCAGGATTACAACATGCAGAAACTTGGAAGACAATGTAGACATAAAAAAGGCATGGGGAAGTACAAGAAAAATACTTAAGGTTCTGCCAAAGAGGGTCTAAGTTATTACTATGAGTAAAAAGTGGCATGATGATGAAATGATGGTTTGATCAGACATGATACTAAAGATGATTATGAACACAACACAGAGCAGACACTGTTTACATTTTATTCTTTTATGGCAGACTGAACACACTGCACCCATAGCAGTTTGTCAAAGATACCTGGCTGCATGTAATATATCACTGTATATGACTGAAACATACACTAATACTTAAATCATGCAACATACAGCCACAGTATATGATATACAGTGACATTTTGATATAAGATTGCAAAGTTTTATAAATGTGGATAGTAACAGTGCATTATTGTTATTGTTGTCTTCATCACTGTTCCTGTTGTTGCTGCTATTATTATCATCATTATTATCATTATTATTATTATTATTATTATTATTATTATTATTATTATTATTATTATTAACTGCACTGAATTGGTGGTGGTGGCGGTGACTAAACATTTGTACCACAAAACCAAGTATCCTGGCATGGAAATTGGTGTCAAGTGTCTGCAGCCAAGAGGTGACACCTCATTTTATGTAAGTGTCTGCTGAAAATTGCTTTCCATCTGGGTACTTCCTGAATGGCCCAAAAAGATGGAAATCCCTGAACCCTGTACTGCTTAACTAGATCTGCAAGCAGTTATGGTGCTACAACTGGGAAGGTTATGGCCAAACCTCCCTACCATCCCAATCTCATGCCCAGCCAATTCCACCTCTTTTAACCCTGTAGGTAACACCTAGCTGACAAATGATCTGCAACAGATACCAACGTGAAGCAAGCTGTCACCTCCCGGCTACAGACACTTCACACCTATTTCTTCCATGCTGGGAGAGAAGCCTTGGGGTCGCACTGGAGCAAATGCTTAAATGGTGTCTACACGAAAGTCTGACGCGTACCATTTGCTACCCATGTGCCATGTGCACCTCAAAGTCAGAGTAAAATCCCTGGCATCTGAGTGTTACCTTATTTTGTTAAATTCCTCTGTATATTAATAATCTCTATCATAGAGTGCAGTTTAATACTATGGGATTGCTTACTGTACAGCAGACACCATAAGGTTCAATGTTGCTGCCTGCTCTGCTGAGTTAGTCTTGTTAAGTCCCACATACAAAAAACTCTGGTATCACTTGTGGATTTTGCTACTCACGTGCTGTCTGTACTTCCTCTATCCACATTACTGCCATTACTATTCAGCCACGAATCAAGATCCTTTTGCGACACGACTGGAAGTGGGCGAGACTCTTCACCATACAGAGAGCCCTGTGAAAATGGCAGCAAAAAGTTGTTGTTTGCTTCTGGTGAAGACGATGCTTCACCAAACGGGTATTCTGGTCCAGATGGCAGCAAAACATTGTTGTTTGCTTCTGCCAACTCCTATAACGACATTTGTCTATGTTATTATGATATCAGTAACAAACAAATGACCTGCTATGGCATCTGCAACACACCCCTTACAATGGGCCATTTAACTCGCATTTTTATGATCTTGTTCCCCAAGATCCAGTTCGATACTATTTCCTTGTCTACGTCTTGCTCTCAGGGCCAGGAAAGCACAGTCGGTATAGCAACTCGCAACGGGCTGGACGGTCTTGGGATCGAATCCCGGTGGGGGACGAGATTTTCCACACCTGTCCAGACCAGCCCTGGGGCCCACCCAGCCTCCTATACAAGGGGTGCCGGATCCTTCCCGGAGGTAAAGCGGCCGGGGCGTGGCGTTGACCACCTACCTCCATGCAGCGCCGAGGTTAAAGGAAGAGTAGAGCTACGCATCTGCTCCCCCTCCAGGCCTTCGTAGCCTGTTCTAAGGTGAACTTTACTTTACTTTTACGTTTTGCTCTCCCAAGTGTTCTCTTTGTTTCCAGTTTTGTAAAGTTGAGATCTCAACATCTGAAGGCTTATCCTTCTAACAGAACTTGTTTAAATTGTCGTTCTTGTGTGTGTACGAATTGCCTGAGGATGGCTTCACAGAAAAGTGAAAACATATATGAAGAATAAAATAACACAAATACAGTAGCTACTCCATTACCTGTGTTCCTTCAGTGTTGTCCAAAAATGAAATGTGTAATAATGTAAAGTATTAAGAAGTTGGGTGCAAAGAGAAAGGTCAGGCAGGATGCCATTTACATTGTTTCACCAGCTTAAAAACACACAAGAAAGGTAGCCCACTTTGAGGTGTATGACTTACATTAATGTTGAAATGCACAATCGCAGATGGGGACAAACTATACAAGCAGTCTGTTGGAGCAGGAGACTCTGCTACGATGCCCCCTCCATTACACCGAAGTTGTGATGAAACTTGCTACATGAATGGAAAGATAACCACATTAAATAAATGCAAGTTACTAATCAGAATTAAACTTCTTACATTTAACAATGAAGAACAGTTTCTAGATTCAAAAATTTGTTACATACTGTGAAATGCCCACATGAGAGGCCAATACATCTGTGCGAGCTGTAGACACCATACAAAAAGCTACCAACGAAAAACCATTAAGATTTTCAAGCTGTTACACATTTCTTCTGCTGTGTGAAGACTTCACTTCACTCCACAAAACATAACATTTTCTCTGCTTGCATAATCCACTGAGATGTCATGAATTTTATTACCTCTCACGCCTCCTGGCACATCCACATATACCATAATGGAATCTTCCATCATTTATAGCACTTCATAGTGCAGACATGCAGCTTACATAATCAGGTACAATACAGTATTTTAATGTCTGTACAGGAACTGTTCTGTCACTGCAGATACAAGGTATTTCTTTGTACACGTGCAAAATGAAAAATACAAAACATGACACTGCCCCTTGCCATGAATTAAGCAATAGTTTTATTACAGCATTTAAATACAACTAACGTGTTCTTTTAATTAATTTCTGCCCTGCACACAACACTTAACACTTTAACTTTGCCTCCAGTACAGAAATTGATCATCAAGCAAACATAAAAAAAAACTTAAAATCGTCATCAAATTAAAACACAACCAAAATTAAAACTGTCAACAACTGAAAACACACCCAGTAATATCAATGCGTGATTGAAATCTCTCTGCAGAAATTACGCAAAACTGTGAAAGTCACCGGTCAGCTTGCATGCAAGTAAAGATCTGAACTTGGCAGCACCCAAACGTAAGTCAGGTCCACTACTAAAACCTGCTCTGCAGTTGTGTTCAGGATTAATATCAGTAGCAACACAAACATTGTTCTGAGAATTGGTGGAAAATTAAAAACATTCCAAAACTTGGCTAAACTTAAACACGAATAAATAAATTGAATAAATGAGAGAATAAAATGACAAAAGAGCTCTACTAAGACTCTGGCAATGTACCAAGACAATGCAAACAGAAATCTACATTTAACAATGTAAGACGAAAATATTTTCTGAGACAAAATAAATCAAGAAATTTATTTTAAAATATTTCTGGTCAAACATTATGAGGATATTTTGCTTTTTATATACTGATTTCCTCTAAAAATATTTCTATTGTTTGTCACTGTCAGCATACAGGAACTTCTGGCATTTTAATTTCAAATTTCAAATCCAAATATATATGGATAGCAAGAGTGCTGTGCATATCCTGACACAGTAAAGGTTCAAGTTAAACAGTATGCCATGATATCTCCCTTGGCACCCCAGAGAATTGGAGAACATGGTGACGCAGTTGCCTGAGGTGCCGTGCTAAAAGCCAGAATGTCACAGGTTCAATTACCAATGGTGTCAATGGTATTTTTCACTGACTTAATCCTTCTGGGCCCACTATGTTCCTGAAGTTGACTCAGCCTCCAACAGAAATGAGTACCAGTAATATTTCCTGGGAGACAAAGGCAGTTGGTGCATAGGGCTGACAAAATTACCACATTCACATGCTGAATGTCTAGATATTTGGGATCCCCAACCTTCTGGGACCTCAGGGCCTGTCCAGGCCTGTACAGGGCTTGCTTCACCTTTACCTTTACCCCAGAGAATGAAAAAGATATCACCTTTAAATATGTAAATGAGTATGTCATTCCATCATGGATGATTTAAATGTTTCATACATTCAATCACTAAATCACTAGATACTTACTGGATATGGCGGGTCACCACGTACACGGGGTCTCTCGCTGCCCATTGGACTGCGGGCACATAAGTCTCCTTTACCATCTCCTGATTGTGTGATTGCCAAATTCTTCAGCTGATTTTCAACATCAGAAACTGAATCAGATGGAATGTTAATGTTTAAAACTAGCTTCCTTGTCAATTCGTCCTTATTTTCTGTGCATTCATTGTCGCTGTCCTCATTGCTGCTCTCTTCATCCGACAGATCCCTCTGCTTCTCTTGTCTTTTACTGAAATCTTTCTCTCTCTGAGTGACAATGACTTTATTTGCAATACCGATATCTTCTTCATTTTCTTTATTTTCAGTCACAACAATAGTTTTATTCCTGTCACTGTCAGCACCCTTTGATATTTTGGTCTTGCCACTTTCAGCACCCACAGCCATCTTGCACTTGTCACTGTCTGTGTCAGTCACGAATACAGTGCCAATTTTGCCACTACAGTCATCACTTGAAGGCAGCTTGCTAAAACCGGAAAGAAAAAAATGATAAGTTGAGAGGATGTGGTTTGAGGGTTGAGGTGTTGCCACTTTCTTACAGTGGTGACAGTTCAATCAGGCTGTAATGGCAGCTGTACCACAATTCTCAATGTGATTTGCTATCCAGTGCCATCACTGATTCAACACATTCTGAGATGTTTGAGGAACATTCTACAACAAAACCCACAAATTTTTTATGTTTATTGGACCGTGCATCATCTTGATAGTTGAATACAGATAGACCAACTTGATGTCACTTGCTTTATTATTTCATTATTTAATGCTCAACATGTTTCGAATGTTAGTACATCCATCCTCAGGAGCTTTCGACTTATTTGTTGAGTTATTTCATGGGTTGTATTGCTCTGGTTCGATGTGTGTTGGTGTTACGTTGTGGTTTGGCTGGGGTGGTGTGGTATCCTTATGCAGGCTGAAGCCTGCATCCGGATACCACGCATCGAACCAGAGCAATACAACCCATGAAATAACTCAACAAATAAGTCGCAAGCTTCTCAGGATGGATGTATTAACATCCGAAACATGTTGAGCATTAAATAATGAAATAATAAAGCAAGTGACATCAAGTTGATCTATCTTCATTCAACCACAAATTTTAACTTGTACACATACCTACGATTCCCTTTCACGTTTTGAGGATGAACAGTTTTATTATGTGGCAAGATTTTATGGTTATTAGTGATGACTACAAAGATTACTGTCTTCAGGATGGAGGCAGTACATTCCCTCGAAATGTTTAAAAATTTCTACCAAACTACAGCTTCCACATTCATGAAGACTGCAAACTTCAGTTTTTGAAGTTTAATTCTCCAGCAAAAGCACAACCTCCTGTCCTCATTTCTCCATAATGATCTACTCAAAACCACAGAATATTCTCTGGTGGAATTAGACATCTATAGTATGTTTTTTGTTCCGTGCACTGTTATACAATTATGTAACGTATAACAACAAAATGCACACTTTTCAAATTAATGTTTTCATTCAATTCTTGGCGTCTTCTACTTGTTTCAAAAATTATGCGTTCATCATCAGGAAGACCATTTGTACATGCGGTTTTTTATGGTATGTTTTTCATGCATTTATGTGAACAGTCTAGCAGGCGGAAGGTTGTGCTCAATGCTGAGTGGAAGGATGTGCTCAATATCAAGCACATCCTTCCACCCGCTAGACTGCTCACATACATGCGTGAAAAACATACCATAAAAAGCTGCATGTACAAATGGTCTTCCTGATGATGAATGCACGATGTTTGAAACACGTAGAAGACGCCAAGAAATGAATTAGAACATGAATATGAAAAGTGTGCATTTTGCTAATTTACATTACATAATATCTATAACACTGTTCTCTGTTCTTCCTCTGTTACTGGATACTACGTCCAGAAATAATGCATCTACTGCATCCTAAAACAATTACCATTAGGCTTTCTTTCAGTTTACATGAATTTAAAATTGCCATCACACCAATTCACAACTGTAAACAGCAAACATTTTCTCTTCACTGTAGTGTTCTAGATTACTGGGAACCAACCAGACTTAATGAAATTTGTATCAACGGCCACTTCCCTGTACGGTCACTTCCATCTAGTGCCTAAGTTCAGTATCATGGAGCCATACCTCCTTTCCCACTGTCTCCTTCATAGCACAGTGCTTAGTATACACTAACAGCTGTACTTTAAATGAGAACTGACATTGTCATGACAGAAAAGAGGCATATATGGGAATAAGAAGGGGTGGATGAGGAGAAATGGCAACTGTCACATAGATCCAAGCACTGCAACAGCTTAAATCTACAAGGCTGCTCAAGCTCCAAAGCCAAAGTTACACATCAGAAATAAGTTATGAAAATTACAACAAAACTGAAAAGCAATAATGCTGTTTATTTAAAGCGGTATATGTTTCTGCTGTTAACTGACCTCTCCCAAGTCTCTTCAAGTTCTTTACTTAATCTTTCAAATAATTTACTGATCTGGAAAGTACATGGAATGGGCAACTTTAAAATTTTACTGACTGTTTTTGAATTAAATAATATCAGTGCTAGATCAAGCAAACTATAAGCTCTGAATGTGCTGAAACATGGGTCTGGAAAACATTCAACTCCTCCACATGAGATTATGCTATTACAGGGCAGTAAAAGAAGAAGTCTTCTGATATATGACAATGTGCCTTTGGGTGAGTAATTCCTGGAACCCCAAGGATTGTAATGCCTTAATCCTGATGTGAACCCAACCCATGATGATAAAGGCAACCACCCACACAGCATCAAATCTAATAAGATAAGAATCCGCACTTACGCAAGCAGCTGAATGTTGAACTCAAGAAGGACTTCTGATACTTCACAGAAGAAATTCTTGAACATTTTGGAATGGCAAATTAAACTTACTTTGGGACAATTCTGTCTCTGTCTGTTGATGTTAGTTCAGGATGACTCTTCAAATTCAGTTTGCAAATTTCATTTTCTCTTTTGTGATTTACACAAGGGCAATTGTGGCTGGACAGATCACCCAACTTCTTTTCTTTCTTTCCTGCAGTTTCCAACCTCATTCTTCAGTTGTATCTTTCATGTACATTCTTCAAATCTGGTAACAGAAGAATATTAAAGTATACTCCGTTATGTGGTACACTGCTTGGGAAGAAGAGAAGAAAAGAATTAAAAGAAAAAAAGAGAAAAGAAAAAGGCTCTAAATACCTGAAACAGTAGTACAAAATACAGAAGTCAAATTCCCATTTCAAAATGCCCCTCCCCCCCTCTCTCTCTCCCCTCCCCCCCCCAAATGGAAGATTTTCAGAGGATAGAAGATTTATATAGTGACCTTCCAGATTATGGCACCGTGTACACTAGAAGGCGATCAGCACTGTTTTGGAGGAACATGTTGCTCCATTTTAAACGTAAAAATAAGGGGACCTGATATATATGTTTGACACAGAAAATGCAGAGAAGTTGGCCTGTGGATGGCAGCACAGTTCTGGCAGGGCCAGCAACACTGCCATTTATAATTCTGAAATGAGTCATCCCAGTTGTGTGCATATAAACAACAGGTGTAGGTATCAGTCAATAACACAACAATATCTAAAAAAATGTTTAATAAAGGATGATAATAACTACATGTTTCGGCCTATTCCGGCCATCATCAGGTTTTCATCCGAAAGTATGGTGGTAGTGCTTTACAGGATTGGTATGGGAATGTCACTTCCCTGTAAGGTGTTTACCAATCCTATAAAGCACCACCACCATACTTTCGGATAAAAACCTGATGATGGCCGCAATGGACCGAAACATGTAGTTACTATCATCCTTTATTAAACATCTTTTTAGAAATTGTTGTGTTACTGACTGATACCTACACCTATTGTTTACTGCTATTTATGTCAGGTTATGTAAGGTCACTGTCAGCACCTCACACTACACAGTGCAGTATTATTAATGAACAATGAACTGAAAAGGATGTGGAAGGAGACTGTCAAACTTCAAATATCGGGAACAACTCTAACAAGTCACAAAAAAAAAAAAAAAAAAAAAAACAAACAAA
>Ga0123352_10007200_pt1 | contig 17113 bp, 10 predicted proteins | sample TergutLab28metaG_FD_89700 | JGI IMG/M metagenome (GOLD analysis project Ga0123352, IMG submission 89700) | Labiotermes labralis P1 segment gut microbial communities from Petit-Saut dam, French Guiana - Lab288 P1 | ecosystem: Host-associated > Arthropoda: Insects > Digestive system > Gut ... | reverse complement strand
GTTTTGGGTTTATATTCCACACAAAATTTTCAGTTTGCTTTCCCTTATTTTTTTTTTTTTTGGGGGGGGGGGGGTGTTCTTTTAGTTGAACAGTGCTCCCCATGCACAAAACTTCACTGCAGTTGTGTAAATGTTTTGCTTGGGAAAACACAACATTATATTTACTTTAAAATTTATTTTTTAAATTGGTTCCACAATTTCAACTTTCAAAAGTGCTGTAAATAATTTTTTTTTACAGTGCAGTAGTTTGTGTTATTTTCCAAAATGCAGGGTGCTCTTATATGCAGAAACATTCATTATTTTGAGAATGACTGTGCTTTGGCCTGAGCCAGTGCATGATTTTTTTTTGGGGGGAGGGGGGGGGGGGGATGAAGCATTGGCCTGCATACCTTAGATTTCGGGGTCTTATGGCATACTGGAAATGTGGAATATATCCTTGGTTAATGTTATAATATAGTATATAACATAAAATTATTTTGGGTGCATAATTACTTTGCTGTGTAGCATTATCTGTCCTGAATTGCCTTTTTTATTTTTATTGCATATCACTTCATTTGTTTTAGTTCTAAAACTTTTTGAAACAGGTTTTATTAACACAATTGTACATTACTGCTTGTCACATTCTTGTATTTTCTGTTGCAGTATTTTGACAAGTGGTGGCTTAATTTCACGTCTTTAAAACTTTATACTTTCCGTTACAGATACAGGGGCCCCTTACGTGTTATATAAAGACGGAATGGATAGGCCCCAAGGGCCGCCTGGACAGTGGGGCCCTGGGGCACCTCAGGATGGGGGTTATCCACCACAAGGATCATCGTCATCTGGTAGTCCCCAGCAGGCATGTGGTGGTCCTGGTGGAGAAGCAGATGGACCTGGTTCTACTGGGGCCAGTGGACTTCCACCCAGCAGGGAACAGCAGCAACAGGGAACAATGACATCTCCTGTTCCCTCACCTTATGCTCCACCGCAGTCAGTACCACCTGATCCTGGGCAAGCACCGCCTCCCCAAGGACCACCACATGCCCCAGGAGAAGAGGACCCATCACAGCAGCAGCAAATTCAACAGCAGCATTCTCCTGGCACCCAACCTCAACCTCCCCAGGCCCCACCACCACCACCACCACCACCACAACCACCTCAACCACAGCCACATAGTGATGTGGATCAACAACAGCAACATCAACAGCAGCAACAACAACCGCCACCGCCGCCGCCACCACCGCCGCCACAACAACCCCAGCAGCAAAGACCTCCACAGTGTTTCCCACCTGCTGGAGGTCCTGGTCCGGGTCAGCCAGACATGCAACAACAGGCATATCCAGGCCAGCATTATTTTAAGGATTCTCGTGGTCATCACGCGCCAGCCATGCCTCCACACATGCTGGCACCTGGCGGCTTCACGGCCCTACACTATCTAAAGCAGCCCGGTGTCATGCTCACTTCACTTGGACCAATGGGGACGGGGGGTGGTGGGGAAAGTGGTGGACAGTTGGTAGATGGCGGTGCTAATGGACATCCATATGGTGTAGCTGGCACTAACATGCAGGATATGAGAGCTGCATCTCTGCCTGACATCATTCAGCAGCAGCAGCAGCAGCAACATCAACAGCAGCAGGGCATGGTGGGGAAGGCAGGAAAAGGTGGAACAAATGGAGAATTGAGGTTGTTCAAGTGCTTGACATGCGGAAAGGACTTCAAGCAAAAGTCAACGTTACTCCAGCACGAACGAATTCACACGGATAGCCGTCCATACGGGTGCCCTGAATGCGGGAAACGGTTCCGGCAGCAGTCACACCTGACGCAGCACCTGCGCATCCACGCGAATGAGAAGCCCTATGCATGCGTGTACTGCGAGCGTACGTTCCGGCAGCGCGCGATCCTGAACCAGCATCTGCGCATCCACTCTGGTGAGAAGCCCTATCAGTGCCCAGAGTGCGGGAAGCACTTCCGCCAGAAGGCCATCCTCAACCAGCACGTCCGCACACACCAAGGCGAGCGACCTTTCTCTCTGACTACCACCACGCTGCCGGTCGACCGATGCATCAGCGCTAAGTTGGCCGCGCTCTTAAAGATCTGTAGTAGTGCTGCTGCAAGTCAGACACGACTTTGAAGCGTCAACTGCACGATCGAGTAAATGCAATTTGCAAGCCAAGTATGGTTGTTACCAACATAACTTCTCTGGCTTAGTTGTGCCACTGTCAAAATTTGATGTTTGCCTTGTGTGCGGTTGTCGTCATGCGTTTTGGCCTGGAGGATATAGCAAAGTCCAAATTACATTTTTTTTTATATATTGTAAAACATAATTATCATTTGTAGTGTCATAAATGCAATGAAATATACTTAATAACTGTTGACATATGGCACCTGTTAATAGTTGTTTTGCTTTTATGCTTTTCATATGGATGATTAATTTAAGGTGTTACTTATTTTACAAACTGGCATGTCAGACAAATTGTAGGTATTGCTACATAGTGGAGGGAGCAGATAGGTATGTGTACCATGCATTTTGATGGGTTCTCAAATTTATGGTCTGAATTTGGGGTTTTGTAGTGGGGAAGTTATGCTGGCACAATTATACTGTGCGTATTGCTTTCTGTCTCAGCAGGTAAACTACACTGACCAGAGGTATGAAAGGGTTCAAAATTGTTTTTCCTCAGCTACTAAAAGTCAGGATAGAAGATCAAATGTGCCAGCAATTGGTGCCATAAAACGTACCAGTAGTATTGACAAATTTTTCTGTCTTGCTACTTGCTTCATTTGTTTATTATTAAGAACATGAACATTTAATGTTGATGCATGTTGTGTTGGCTCTACAAGGTTGGTTTGTGTGTCTTGTTGTGTCCTTACAGATGTGAGTCCCCATCTGGTGTTCAAGAATGGCATGACACCAACACTTTGGCCACAGGATGTGCCATATCCTCCTGACGCAGAAAAGGATGATGCTGCATCGACGTTTGGAGGAGGTGAGGATGGGAGTTCACAGCAGGCAGATCAACGGGGCAGTGGACAGTGTTTCTCCCCTGATGCTCTCCAGCAATACCCTGCATACTTCAAGGACTCTAAGGGGACAAACCATGCAGCATTTGGGGGTGGGAACTTTGCGGCACTTCAGTACCTGAAGCAGGGTCAGGGTGGAAAAGGTTGCTTGCCTGATGTGATACAGCATGGACGAAGTGCAGGTATGCCCTTGTACGTGCGCTGCCCAATCTGCCAAAAGGAATTCAAGCAGAAGTCAACACTATTGCAGCATGGCTGTATACATATAGAGTCTCGACCATATCCGTGCCCAGAATGTGGAAAGCGATTCAGGCAGCAGTCGCACCTTACACAACACTTACGTATACACACCAATGAAAAGCCATACGGTTGTGTGTATTGTGGCCGCAACTTCCGTCAGCGCACCATTTTGAACCAGCATTTGCGCATTCATACAGGTGAGAAGCCATACAAATGTTCGCAGTGTGGTAAGGACTTCCGGCAGAAGGCTATTCTAGATCAGCACACACGGACACACCAAGGTGATCGCCCATTCTGCTGTCCCATGCCTAATTGCCGACGTCGTTTTGCAACAGAACCAGAAGTAAAGAAGCACATTGAGAATCACATGAACCCTCATGCAGCTAAGTCTCGTCGTAGCAACAGTTTGACAGAATCGAAACATCACCCTGTGGGTGCCATGGGTGGTGCAGGGGATCGTGGACCCTCTCTGCTGTCACGAGGTATTCCCCCCACAGCAGTGGTTAAACCAGAACTGTATTTCCCCCAGTGTTATGCACCAGCATTCAACCATCAGGCGGCTGCAGGCCCTGGTGCCCAGTTTCCTGGTAACCCTAATCCTGCACCTGGAAATGGGGAGTTCAAACCTCCTACAGGTCTGCCTGCACAATGACTAGCCGCTGCCTCGCTCCAGAACTGAAGTTATGCTTGGCCCAGTGGAGACGCATCGCCATGTGTCTCACACGACTTAATGCCAGTCTTAGACTGGTTTAGTAGTATGTGATAGAAATAATTTGCCAAGATTTTAAATGCAGAAATAGGAGATGTGTACATAATATTAATTATAATATTATAGTGTCTTGAAAGAAGGAGGAAGATAAAGCTGTGTTATATATAAATATATAGATAACTTTTATATTAAAGCCGTAATAACGCTTCTGCTGAAACTTTTGAAAACAAACAATGTAGATAATACGAAATATATATATATATATAAATAAATAAATATATGTATATATATTACGTGGTATTTGTGAGGTGCTGTTGCAGGCAGTGAGCAGAGCAGGTGTTGTTTATCAACAGTGTTCAGATTTTTGGTAGCAAGATATTGTTACACATGGCAATTGCGTATGGAGGAAATTTGTCTTTAGGTTTATGTATACAAGGGATTTTGAAATGGAAAATGGTGGCAATATACCATCTTATAAAATGATGTTAAACGGTACATAAAGATGATTGCATACATACGTAAGGTGATTAATTTCATGCTGTTACTAGTTTGATCTCGTTTTGGCATCAGTTGCAGAATTGTTAAAGAGCATGGTTTTTACAAAGTCTTGTACGTAGTGCCTATAGCAGTATTGTGTTTTATTTACTCTTGTTTGGAAAATTAATGCTTTGTCTCTAAAATCAATTTTTTTTTTCTATATTTGGTGTGGAATGAAACATTCCTGTCCATTGTTGCCATATGAAGAGAGAAGAATATATATGCATTTAAAATACGTAAAATTTACACTTTGAATGGTTAAAATATTCATGACCAAAGTTATATTGTCGTGAGAAGATGTGTGGCCACTACATACAGGGTTCTGGCTTTAACAGAAGGAGTGTAGCAGAAACTTGTGTAGTTTACTTATTCATAGATCTGCAGTGCATTGGAAATACTTGCCATTTAAACATATTTGAAGTGCACTGGAGTGTACAGTGTTTAGTTAAAATGTATAGAAAGTTAGTTTTGCTTTACTTGTTGAGAAACCTCTGCAGCCACTGTTGAGATTTACCGTTGTATGTAAGTATGTGTGTTGCTCACATGCATGACATGTTTTTAGAGGTTGCATGATATAGCACCAGATATCTCCAGCATATCATGCCAAAGATAATGTTTTCTTCAGATTCAGTTTATATGTTGAAGTAGTTCCCATGATTGAACATAGGTCAGTGCCATTACATCACATATTGTGTGTTTCCATGCATGAAGTTTTTTATGTTTATATTCAGTGGTTACAAAAGAAAGTACAATGAATTTTAGCTTGCCACATGGTTGCATTTTAAGTGTTCAGTTTTGTGGTCTGTATTTTGTCATTTGTTTAGCTTTATTGTGCTTTGGACAGTCCAGAATAGAAAATGTGGATGTTTTTGTTTATTACAAAATTCCATTCATGAACGTCTTCCCATTGCTGTCTGTACATTACATTTTGAAAGCTTGGACAGCCATATTTGTACTCTGTTCCTCGGATGAAATGTGGGCTGGGTATTGTAGTCGGTATAACGGCTGGCTACAGGCTGGACGGTCTGAGGATCCCGGTGGGGGTGAGATTTTCCGCATCTGTCCAGACTGGCCTGGGGCCCACCCAGCCTCCTGTACAATGGGTACCGGTTCTTTACCGGGGTAAAGAGCGTCCGGGGCATGACGCTGACCCCTCACCCCCTTCTAGTGCAGAGGTCAAAAAAAAGTGGAGCTATGCCTACCTCTACTTCCCCTACGGGCCATACGGCCTGTACAGAGCCTTGGTGCCTGTACAAGGATGCACTTTACCTTGTTACTTTTACCTCAGGTGAAATAAATTGTTATGGTGGATTGTAATTGAAAAATTGCTGTCTGGAAGCAGGATTTGGTTAGAAGGGCATAATCAGCAGAAAACTTTTATTTGTTGGTGTTCCCAAATTTTGGTAATATATCCAGCTTTGATGTGAATTTGAAATGATGCTAGATTGTATAGACACTGTCCGACTTCCACCATAGTTATGTTCCAAAGGATCTGCTACTCATTGAACATACAGATGGTCAACTGTGTGTGTACATACATGGCATTCTGGTTGAAATCTGAACTCCCAACACACTGGAACCTGATAGGCCACAATGCAACTGCCTCAGCATCTGCGTTATCACTCAGCATTATTCGGCTGCAACTTTCACATCATTGCACTTTCATTCCTGCAAGGAAAAATTAGGCTCGTGTTTAAAAAATGTATTCCCCCCCCTCCTTTTTTAATCACGTAAGTCTGAAATTGCAGGAGTGTGTATGAATTGAAGTAAAAAAACACAAGCAGAATTGTGATTGACTACCAAGAGATGTGTATGTGAAATAATGATAATTGGTGGTTCAATTGTGATGGAGATAGGTAGTGAGATCCGTGTTTGTCCATAATTTTGTTTGTGTGAATCTAAGTAGCTTGTAAGTATACTTAGGACACGTATTCCCAACTTAGTTTATGAATACGTTGTGACTGGCAGAAAAAATGTAGGTGACCAAGGAGAAAGTGGAGAGAGAAATGCCCGGCAGATGGAACAAGCCGGTGTGGCTTATACCATGTTGATATTGAGGATAAACCCAACCTGTTGGATATGATTAATAGGTTAACATTGACTCCTAGCAAATAGGATTGCGTAAAAGTAGTGTATTGTGACATTTAAATTGTTGTATACCTTTCATGAATCATTTTTTGTGTATATGCCTTATTTGTATGCCACTTTGGAATTTCCGTGATGTTCTGACAGATCTGCACACTAAACCCAGTCCCGCATATTTGCGAGGGCATATTCTTGGAAAACTCCTGGAATACTCGGTTCTAATATATTAAATTAATAACCAGGAGGACTGATAGATTTTTTCTCAGGATCAGGGCTGTCATGTTTCACCATATATTTTTGGGTTAAAATGTTCACAGTTTCTAGCATTATTTTAATATTTGTGTAGAGTATGGTTTTGTAATGAATATTAATGAATTGGGGTTGACAAATGCTTAAATTTCAGTAGCCCGAGTACAGACTGCAGCTAACAGAATAATATGGATACTCTGTAGAAATTAAGTGTACATTTTGTGAAATGTTTGATAGGTGTATGTTTTTTTACTACTTTTATCTTTTAAGGAACATGGCATATTAGCAAGAAGGGATAAAAATTCACATATTTTGGCCAGAGCAGATAATGAAAGCTGCACTGAATTGGCAGTTTTAGGGTACACACCTGAAAAGCTAGAGTGCGTTTTCGAAGTGCAAACCAAGAGGGCTTAGTGCAAATGACTCCCGGTAGTTACCAAGAAGAACACATTGACAAATGTTTTTGTTCTTGGCATTGAGTGTGACTGCAAATAGCAGTGACAACTAAAGCATGGATATGAGTGTTTGCTGTACTTCATTTTGCTTGACTGTGGGAAGTATCCTGGTAGATAGGCTGGAGATGTCTGGTTTATGTGTGTAAGAGAACTGTTCATGGTAGGGTACTAATGTGTGATTGTTTTCATATACCTGTTGCATTCCTGTTCGCCTGTTCAGATTTATATTTATGTGGATTGTACATGATTGTACCAATATTATGTTGGATATTGTTTTTTTGAGGTATATTTGATACAAAGGACATTGTGTGAATTGGCTGTGATCTGTGTGATTGTCCTTTTATTCACAAATTTGTATTCATTCTTAGGTACCGTCACAAGGTTGCAAAGTGTGACCCTTAGCTTTGTCATGTCCGTCTGTCGATCCATCCACAGGGAACATCTTGCGTCTCACTGGATGATTTTTCTTGAAATTACATATTGGAGATTTTTAGTAAAATACTTCAGGAAGATTTGAGTTTGGTTAAAAGTGGACGAAAACACTATGTTTATGATCTTTCACCATGAGCATAATTCATAACGTGCATATTCTGTTCTTTGTGAGGTATGTGTTGGTACCCAACAGAGCCAGAGAAGCTGCCATAGTTACGTGGTCCTGGTTGAGGAAACCTAAACAATAATTCCCATGGGAACAGGACTCGATGTCCGTAATAACACAGAACAAAGATGTTATTTTTTCCATGACATCATCCTCGTTTCTTCTCTTATTGATTAGGAAGTGGATGTATTTTAAGTTTGTCATATGCTATACTGTTACAGATTTTCTGGAAACCGTGTGTTGCTTTCAGTCTGCTACGCATGTAACAGCAATGAAATATTGGTGTGTTAATTGTCCTTATAAAGAAATATGATATTTTCATAAAATGGATGTGACCCGACAAGCCAGTGTGCGGTTATGTTTCTGTAGGCAGATTATTAAATACTGAATCTATGCATGAGATCCAGAATAAAATTAGGACATTAAAACCTAAACATATAATGATGCAACAATATGCCTTCACTGCATTGGTACTTTACACGTATTGTTTTTAACAAGTTTAATGCTGGTAGGTACTGGGTTGTCAATGTTTTAGCCTGGTATTTGAAAGATATAAGCTTCAGATGGAACATTTACCATTTATGTTAATTGGAGAGTATTATAAAGAAGTGTGTCACCTTAGTGACAACCATTTTCTGAAGACAGTACTGGCAGCTGTCATGAATGTCATGTATGTGAAATATACCTCAGACACTGGGCAATGTCAGACATAATATAATAATTGAAACATTGTCAAAGTCTAATGGCTTCTGGGATGTAATAACAAGTAGTCTGGTAGATATTGCGAGTTATCTGGAGGAACCTTCATGACAGAAACTTCCGACGTGAAGATGGATTCAGCATGTTCTTCAGAGAGGCTACTAAATTCTAACAAGACTACATGGCATCGTATCCCAGCAGACAGGAGACTTCATAGTGACCATGTAAGAACCTGACCTTGTGCATCGTAAATGTTCAGAGAATCGTAGTTGATTGTTGGTCACAGACACAGGTCTCTCACTTGAAAAATGTGCCATACAACTTCATACAGTTCCTTGGGAGGTATAGTCATGCTGAATGTACCAGTGATATTATAGATTTCAATGGAACAGGAAGTAGGAATAATGAATGGATTACAGTACGGGACACATTTTAGAATGGAAGTGATACTCAGTCTTTGTTCTTTGTGAAACTGGAATGCGTTGGATGTCCTTTGGTCATGCCACCTAATTGTTACGAGTTTTAATGCCTGAAACACTGTCTCTCAGTTTGGTTAGGCATCACAGGAACTACAGTAGTCCATCAATATACATGGTTGATGTTTTTTGGAGTTTAAATAAAATTGCTTCTAAGTTGATAGTTTTGTCAGAGCCACCAGCTAGTTCTTACATGTACGAAGGATAGTGCCTGTGTCATGCTCAGTCTAGACCTACGATTGCCAGATAAGGGTTCTGGGTGCCTGTGAAAGTTTTAAAATGTTTCAAACCATTTTGTGATTGTTTTCTGATGGGCGGCACATAGCATCAGGCCATTTCTGATGGGCTGCACATAGCATCAGGCCATTTCTGATGGGCAGCACATAGCATCAGGCCATTTCTGCTATGTGAACCAAATCTTTATTCAGTGCTGAGGTGTAAATGTTCAGGATGTGTTCAGTTGCCATGTTTGGTGAGGGTTTTGGGTGTAAATAATGGTAACATTTTCTTTTTAAAAAAAAGGCTTATGTTGTGAAGTAAGGTAAAATCAATTCTCTTTGTAATGAAGCACCATGCTGTGAAGGTGTGTGGTGCGTTGGGAGATAGAGGTCTACACATTCATGACTTAAGCACCTGCTTTATGTCTCAGGTTCTTTTCTGCCATGGAAAAAGCCCCTGGCACCTGTTGGTTTGAAGCTAGACTGCTGTTCTATAATTCCTTTCCTGACTCGAGTATGACCGGTTTCAGAAAGTAGTGGCTGGAGAATGAAGCTTTGTGTTCAAGTGTGCATGGGTAACACCAGTAATGCTTCCACTGCATAAACATGCTTTTTTAAATTTTGTTTAACGGTGAAGGTTTTTTCCAATTCCGTGACAGTTCAGCTTGTTCCCTTGCCTGCCTTTGTCACAACCCACAATTTAGCAAAATAATTGTAGGTAGTCTGCAGCCTTAATAAATGTTTTCTGTTTTAGACACACACACTCAAGAATGCCATGTTTCAGTCTATTATAACTGCTCACCAATTCTTCTTGAGCCATGCTGGTGGTTTGGCATGGTATTGTTTGTGTTCTGAGTTTATTTAAGGTTACCATCAGTAGTCCAGGACATAGCTTTGGACAGTGGGATGACAGACAAATGTTGGTTTAGGAAGGTAGTGGAAGGAAGTGTTTGAGGTCTAATTTGAAGTACCATATTGTATTGGTATTTGTCTTTTGTTACTGAGGGAAACCACAAAATTCCTTAGCCCCGATTGCCAGTCTGTGGGTCGGAATTTGAAGTTGGGACCTCTTGAATACTAGGCAGGGATGTTACCATGACATTGGAGTTTCTGTTTACTGTTTAATTTTAGGTATGACTGATGCCTAGCAACATATAATTTGGATCTTACGTATATTGGACCGTGCATCATTGTGATAGTTGAAGAAAAAGAGACTGACTTGATGTCACTAGTTATTAAGTTTTATTTCACTTCTATGCTCACCATGTTTCGGGCATTATACATCCATCATCAGGAGCCTGCGACTTTTCTATTGTATCACCACATTGGCCATGTGTTCTTGTTTCGATGTGTGTTGGAGTTTCAGTGTGGCTGGGTTGGGGTGGTATGGTTCAGCCTGCCACACAGATACCACCCCAACCCAGCCACACCAAAACTCCAACACACATCGAAACAAAAACACACGACCAATGTGGTGATAACAATAGAAAAGTCGCAGGCACCTGATGATGAATGTATTAATGTCTGAAACATGTTGAGCATAGAAGAAGGGAAATAAAAAAACTTAATAACTAGTGGCATCAAGTTGGTCTCTTATTCTTCAACTATAAGTTGGAGCTTGTGTTTGGAAGTGACCATTTTATGCAGTATCTCTTTGTATGAGTAGTATGTTGTGAATAGTAGCAACATTGTTTTTTGCATTGTTGTGAGTTTTGCAAGGAAGCTGCTATATTAACTGAGTATTCATGTGGGGTCCTTTTTTATATTGTATTCTGTTGATCGATGCGAGTTCTGCCATGGTACATTTCCCTTGCATTGTTAGGATGCACTGTGGAGTGTATAACATAGCATCTCTCTTGACTTCTGCCATGGCTTATTGTCTTTGTGATCTGTGTGTTTTCCGTCTTCAGCTTTAAAGTTGCGTAGTTTTATAAGAAAAAGCAGACAAAACTTCATTGACATTGAATTTTGTGCAATAAGAATGGAAAGTGCTATGTTTGTTAAATTCATATTTACTTTTCTGCTGAAAGATATTCATCGTTTCAGAGTTTAGTTATGTCATTTGTTGTTAAAGTTAGTTATAGATTGTATGACAAGGTCATTCTATGTGGCAGTGCGGAAAGCAATTAAATAAGGGCGCACTGCAGATGAGAGCCGTCTACCATTTTAATAGTATGTTATGACAATTTAATTTTCATACAACTTCATACTGGATTCAGATGTACCTGTTTTTGTAATACATAATTTTACATGTCCTTATAAAATTAAATGTCAGTGTACCTGTGTGTGTGTGTCATGCGCATGTGTGTATCCTTGCATTTGTTTGCTTCTTGGTTTGCATGCATGTGTATGAGTGTGATTTCAGAAGAAGAAGAAAGGTTTTTTAAATCACATGAATTGATAATTAACAGTGCAGTCAGAAGCTGAGTAATGTTGATCCCTATGGGTAGCTGCATTTTGTGTACAGTTAGTGATTGTTCTGATTACAGAATTTTGTACAAATATGCATCCAATTTTCAGAGTGAATTTTCCAAAAGTGAGATACAGAAAGAAGCTTTTAATCAGTTCATTTCAACCTTTAGTGGCATGCCTGATGTATTGCCAGTCATATTAGTTGCAGGTAATTTTATAAAAAGTTAAGTGTGTTGTCACTGTTTCAGAGTTTGAGTAAATAATGACACTTGCATAGTTGATTTTATACTAAGCATTCATATCAAAATTCATTGGAAGCTCTTAATTGTAGGTTATTGCGGTCAGCTATTGTTGAGACCTGTACAAGAAGTTCTGTTTTTTGAGGCAGCTGTTGCTATGTTTTGTTGTGTATGCTGAAAACTGATATTTTCAGTGTTTCAGATTTTGCAAGAAAATGCGTGAAGTTTCAAAATACATTCATTTCTTTTAATGAAATATGTGATGGTAAATGTGTAAACCTTTGATATAATTCAGTCAGAATTTTGTCGATAATTATTATTAGATATACTGTGCCAAGTTTCGTAAAATCTATGATCTGATTCAGGAAATACAAGCCAAAGTTGCTAAAGGTTCATTCTTGAAGAAATTTGTCAGTTAAATGTAAAAATCCTCCTTAATAAATTAAACTTCATTCATGATAGTATTTTGTTACCTGTACTATTGGATGGGCACCCAGGAAACATTTGTAGTCATAACGTTTTTGGATTGGCCTTCCCACTGTCCATCTGCTGAGTTCTGAGGATGTGTTAATTTACCCCATATGCAGAGATGCCACTAATTCAGACACTGTATTTATTTGGTGGAACTGTAAATAACAATACTTACCACTTCACAGTATTCAGTATATTAAGCAACAAATGTTCTGAATAAAGTAAAATACAATTCATTGTAAATATTGCCTCCTACATGTTTCGACTATGGAGTGCCATCTTCCGGGAGACCTAAAACAAACACAAATCCAACATGCCAATCCGGGTACTGATCGCCGTCACTGTCTTTATGGAAAGCCCTCACTGTGAGTGTGATCAGTACCTGGATGGGCATGTTGGATTTGCGTTACTTTGTTTTAGTAGACTCACTGAAGATGGCACTCTGGTGCCAAAACATGTAGGAGTTGATACCATGCATTGTATTGTATTGTACTTTATTTAGTGCATTGGTTGGTTAATATTTTGAATATAAGAAAATGCATGGTATGAGTAACATAGAATTAGCATGGTCACAAATTCATTGTCATGCCCTCATACTGGAATACTGGAATTTTACTTGCCATGCCAGTTATTTTTCTATGAGAACTGGATTTTGAACTTTTACCTTAAAAACATAAGTGGAAGGGAGCAAGTTAGAAACAGTCAAAGTTGCCTCCATGTTTGCTCTGTTTTGAGATTTGACAAGATAAACTTAAAACTTCTTGGCCTATTAGTGACATCTGTAGGACGACAGTTATGTTCATGTACACAATGGCAAAAGTCAGTTACTTGTGGGCATTAGTATTGTCATTCTGTGAACTGAAACTAATTACTTTCATGTTATGTATCCAGTTATGTTGGATTTCAGTAATTAGAAGTATTGGTATTACTGTCTACACAACTTTGGTTATGTAGGTTGTAAGTATGTTTCGACCGACGTGTGGTCATATTTAGGGTATCAGAATTGTACAAGAATGTGAACTGAATATAAATTGCGCAAATATATGTAGTTTAAATTCAGTTTACATTGTTGTACAATTTGAATTGCCTGAAGATGACAGCATGTCATTCAAAACATGTAGCTTAATGTGAATATAATGCCAACTAAGCCTGGGTACCAGGCCGCGAGAGGTTCTCCTGGAATTTGTCATTTTAGTTTTCCAAGAATTTTTCATGAATACATATTTTATAGTGGATATATTCTGAGGAGAATAATATTGATGAGTTTGTCGAAAAGCTTGGACCCAGATGTTGGCCTGAGGAAACCAAAATATGCTAGAAGATTTCATTAATCCAGTGATTGATAACTAATTTAAATGTAATTTTATATTTTTCAACATGCAACACCGTATACGTAAGTGTACTAATACTGTTTATGATTATGCCATAATTAATTATTAATACTTATGTTAGTTTAATGTATGAACTTAAAAAAAATTGGAAAGGTATTTACGAGCAAATATGTTGGGACTGGGCCCTCGTCTTATGAAAAAAGAATTTACCGGGCAGCAGTCTCACAAAGGTTGAGAAACACTGGTGTAGATGATAGAACCAATACTTCCATTTATTAAACTAATCAGGAAACAAGACCGGCAGTGAATGTGTTAATATTCAGTGCTGTGAAGACCTGAGATGCTGAATTAGCTACTCCTATATCTGTATTGCAGCTGTATTGAAATTTATTCACATGAATGGCTTCCATGTCTGTGTATTCTACATTAATTTAGAAATGTGATACATTTCCAAACACAGTTGATCAGCCCTGTTTACAGCCTTGCAGTTGAAAGGTAGACGACTCTCTTAATTTTACCATTAATTGGAATGGGCGTCTATAGTTGCCTGGAAACATAGTGTCCAAATATGTAACAAAGTAAACATTTATATACTGAAGAAAGTGAAATTATTAACTATTTCAGAGAATAATGAATAAGCTCCTGTATTGTACATGCTCATTTTGTTTGAAACTGTACGGGCGTCCAGTTTAAGAACAAAACGTGTGAGACACTGAAAATAAAGCACACATTAAAATGTGGTAATTTTCCCCGCCTTCTCGTACTTTGATATTATGGTACTTCGTTTGAGTTTCTTCACTTCAGATATATGATGCTTGTTGTTACAGGCAGTCTTTCACAAGAGAAGTGTCTAGGGGATGAATATTTAATAGTTGTGTCTTGTATTGAACTTTGTTCTTTGAGTTTGTGGTCCATTTCAGATACTTTTGGGATTACTGTTTTACATAACATTGCAAATTTGCACTAGGAAAAGCTGTCAGATAATATAATGAAAGTACTGCTGTGGCTTAGTAAAAGTTCAGCCACTGGATTACATCACCAGAATAAATTCATCTGTAGGCCTTGCTAGGTGGGGGAGGGGGGGGTCAGACATAATTAACTGCAGTAATTTTTGCTTAAATATATTTTTCAGATAATACTGAGATTCTTTAACATGATTCTCTTCTAGAGAAATTTGTCATTCATTATGTGGACCCCAAGTAAGGTGTTGCTGGAGTAATGGTAATGCAGATTTCATCCAGTTGCAGGAAGCACATTTCTGTAAGATCTGTTGTGATTAGTAATGTTTTCCATTTACTTTTTAAAATAAATTTTCTTGAGCTTGTTACGCTAATAATGTAGTTTAGTTGCATCTTGAAACTTTCATTAAGACCGAAGGTTTATTTTGGAAATGTGAATGAATGTATATCTGAGTTCTCAAGTTTAAGCCAGTGGAATGCTGTTTGAATTAATCCAATCAAATGCCCACTAAATTAATTTCCTAAGACTGCAAAATAGATACCCCAAAATCACAAAATATCTGTGTTGGCAAACTTTGTTCATTGGCACATAAAATTTTAAATTTATTGGAGCACGTTTTACAGCCAAAAAAAAAAATATTTTCGGTATGTTCAATTGAAATTTTTAGTTTCAGTAAACAACTTTTTGTGACAATGGGTTTGAAACAAAACATTCGTGTCCCCTCTGAACCACTAAGGAAAGTGTGATATTTATTGCAGATATGAGAATATGTTGTATGCAATTTGATGTGTGTAAATGTACTGATGGCACATGGTACCATCATATCATTATCATCTCGGTCTTCTGCTCTGGGATAATGAAGCACATTACAGATGCCAATTCCCTTCGGGAGCATGGGCAGAGTTGGACAAGCTGCAGAGATGTACAGCATTAACTGGCTGTGCTGTCCCAACTAGTTATGCTATACAAACAAATGAATGTGTATGACTTCTGGTATTAAAATTATAGAAGATTAATGAAAGTATGAGATTGTTTCCAGGCACTCCAAAGATTATTTTGAGATGTGTATTATTGTACTGTTTTGTAACAGATTCTCTTGCAATTTATTTGTTCATTTATATGTTGAACATAGTTGAACACTTCATAATTGTGGTGTGCAGTAACGTCTGGAAGCGCAGTTTCATAGCTTGAATTTCTTACAGTTGGATGTATTTGTTTGCATGGGATGATGAGAGTGGTTTATGTGGTTTTTGTCAAGAGTTTGTGTTGAGATTTTATAATAGCAAAGGTGGCTGTGGAGGATATTTCTGATAACTCCCAGACTTTTTTAATACTAGTAGGAGCTTTTTTCATACATTGTACATTAATTTTAGTGTCACAAGATGCTGTTTTTATAAACATGTATTTATTATCTTAACAGCCCTGACCATAATGACAGTATAATTTGTCTTGAATTTTGTTTTGTGTATATTATGTTTTCCTGAAAGGATTTTTTTTTTAAATTGTTTGGTTTATAAAAAGTGATAGGATATTTTTTATTAATAGATGTGATTTAGAATTAAAAGTGGAATCTGTTGATTGTGCAATGAAAGAGTTTTTGGTTGTTCTCTGGACATCGACATTATGTGAGTCATGTCCAGCAAATATTCCTCTGTGGCATGTCACAAAGACTTAACTTTGACTGCACTCTTTTGCAGTTCTACATAGTGCATTGGGAAAAGCTGTATGTGGGGAAACAATTTTTATACATCAATTTTCCAGATTCTGCTACTACTACTACTACTACTACTACTACTTCTACTACTACTACTACTACTACTACTACTTCTACTACTACTACTACTACTACTACAGAAGTTTTTTAATTGCACTCTGATGAACTGGAGTTTTCTGCTGGTTCATTGGAGAGCCTACACGTGACAATCCTTTGCAGCTCTCTACACTCTTGTCTGTGTTTGACTGTTTTACTGTGTGTTTTTTAAAGATAGGTTAATTATTAATTTTCCTTACATAAGTATAAATATATATATATAATACATGCATATACATACACATACAGAGCGATACGAAAGTGCATGCATGCAGTTGTTGATGCAGTTCCCAAAAGTAATGAACTGATAGCTCTCTGTGATAGATAGTGCCTCCTTGAATATTGGGAGGAGGCCATAGTGTAATGTTAAATCTCGTATTGGTGCTGAAGGGTATTGACTGTGTATATACTGTGTATAGTAAGTAGTAGTCACATTGGACACCAACTTTTCTAAATTTGTCTGTAGCAAAATGTGAGACACTTGGGGGAGAACAAAGTTTTGTAATGGAATCATTTGATGATTCTGTTGGTTTTACTTGTACTGTGACTTTTGATTGAAAAATGTTTGGGTTTGCGCTTATTAATTTTTTTTTTTTTTTTTTTGGGGGTGTTTTTTTTTTTTTTTTT
>Ga0123352_10007196_pt1 | contig 17118 bp, 16 predicted proteins | sample TergutLab28metaG_FD_89700 | JGI IMG/M metagenome (GOLD analysis project Ga0123352, IMG submission 89700) | Labiotermes labralis P1 segment gut microbial communities from Petit-Saut dam, French Guiana - Lab288 P1 | ecosystem: Host-associated > Arthropoda: Insects > Digestive system > Gut ... | reverse complement strand
TTTTCGATAGGTGCTTTTGCGGAAAACCGCACATACCCAAAGGTACGTAAGGCTTTTCCGCAAAAGTGCATAGCGGAAAATAAGCCGAAAATATGACGGAATGGAATTATCGAACACACCCTAGAGGGCTAGACGATCAAGGATAGTATTTTGAGTTGAAAAATGCCCTGATTTGTGCGGGGCATTTTTTCATGTTCATATCAGCTATAAATTTAAGTTTTTAGGTGTTTCAGCCGATATAATCTTACAATGGCATATATCATGGAGGAAGATTATGGTTATTGGCGGAAATATACCATTCGTTAACATTCAAGGGAAAGTTCAAACAACACCCGGCACGAGATCAGCAGGCAAGCCTGTAAATGCCCTTGCAAGAGCGCAGGCTAATGCTGTTAATGATGATGCGTTCAATTCCCATAATCAGCCGAAAAGTACATCAGGCAGCCAAACTAATACTAAAAGTATTGCCGATAATTTAAAGGCACTAAAAGATATGTCAAACAGAATAGACCACTTTAACATCACAAGGCAGCAACATGCCGATCAGGCGCAAAATGCAAAGGAAGCAGCGGCGCATGACCGCAAGATGCGTATAGCCTTTGAAATTGCTGCAAGGATAATGCGTGGTGATAACGTGCCTCAAAGTGATAAGGATTTCCTGCTTGAACATAGCCCCGGATTGTTTAAGCTGGCTATGTCTGCCCGTAATCATAACAATGAAAACCCGGAAGATCATGATGCACTGGCAAATGAAGAAGGTAAATCCTTTACAGGCAGACCTTTAAACCTTCAACACGTAAATCTAATTTGAGCAAACATGCTCAAAGGCTCGTCATTGCGGGCTTGACCCGGAATGACAGGGCTTAGGCATATTCGTTACTAATTAGACTCACGTGAAACCTTCAAACCTTCAAACCTTCTACTTGCACATTTTTAAATCTTGATATATAATCCAACTATCAATTATTATGTAGTCAATCCGCTTGAAAACTATCCAAACAGGACTAACTGATTTGTATTTTCGGATCGTTTTCAAGCGGATTGATTATAGCAACAAGGAGAGATGAACCCTTTGGGTCATTTATTTTTATTAACAACGCTTTTCCTGCTGAATGTTTTGTTTGTTATTGCGGAGGATGCCTTTTCGTCATCTAGCACCGTAAGAGTTAAACGACGAGCCGACGAGGGATGCAGGCGAGCCCAGAAGCTTTATGATGCCCTTAAAAAAGACCTTGATACTAAGGCAGTTTTGCATGTAGGCGGGATACTTACTGTTATAGTATTTGTCGCTTATACAGCTGTTTGGGCAAAGGTATATTTTTCTTTAACTGCATTATTTGATGAACCTTACAGTTTTTTGGTTTACTTCCTTTCTGTTTTGTTGTTCTCATATGTTGTTATAGTTTTAACGAACCTAATTTCGCTTATCGCTGTAAGAAACGAACCTGAAAGAGCCGCCTGTGCGCTTATCGGGTTTATTTTAGTGAACAAAAAGCTTTTAAAGCCGTTTGTAAAGCTATCATTGCCTGCGTCTATTGAAAAAGCTGAACAAAACCCGGAAGTAAAAGAACAGGAAGATTATGAAGAAGAAGCTCATGATATTCTTGAAGCATCCGCAGAACAAGGTATAATCACAGAAGAAACGGTTGAAATGATAAGTAATGTTCTCGATTTTGGCGCAGAAACAATTGACGATGTTGTAACACACCGTAAAGACATTGTTGCCCTTAATATAAACGCAGGGGCTTCTGAAATTATGGAGGCAATTCTCGATCAAAAATATTCAAGAATCCCTGTATATGAAGAAAGTATTGACGATATAATAGGCATACTTTACATTAAAGATTTGCTAAAACATATGCTTTTAGGCAAAAGCCTTGAAGAGCTTAACCTGCGGGATGTATTAAGAGAAGCAATTCATTTGCCTGCTTCAAAAAAAGCAAGCGAACTTTTTAAAGAAATGCAAATAGAGAAAACGCATATGGTAATAGCTGTTGATGAATACGGCGGAACAGCGGGAATTGTTACAATGGAAGATTTGATAGAAGAAATTATGGGAAATATTTCTGATGAATATGACAAAGAAGAAACGCCGGAAATAGAAAAGATTGAAGATGATGTTTATAGGATAAACGGAACGACAGATTTGGAAGATGTTGGAGAGCGTTTTGACATCCCGCTCCCTACTGATGATTATGATACATTCGGTGGGTTTTTAATAAGCAAACTTGGCTATATCCCTTCGGAAAATGATACGCCCGAAGTTGAATATGAAGGATATTTGTTTAAATGTGAGAAAATAATTGACAGGCGAATTGATTCTGTGCTTGTTTGTAAGATGCCGGAACAAGGTGATGAATAATTTATGTTTAGCTCAGCGATAATTGTAGCGGCAGGAAGCGGTAAAAGGCTAGGAAGCTCGCTTCCGAAGCAATTTTTAAAGTTAAACTCAAAGCCTATTTTATCGCATACGATTGAAAAGTTTGAAAACTGCTGTTTTATAAACGAAATAATCGTTGTCGTTCCTTTTGATTACTTAGATCATGCTAAATCAGAAGTTGTTAATTGTTACAAATTCGAAAAAGTAAAAAAAGTTATTCCCGGCGGCGATACTCGTCAAAGCTCTGTCTTTAATGGGCTTAAAGAAGTGGATGATACTTCGGAAATAGTTGTAATACATGATGGCGCACGCCCTTTTGTATCAACGGATGATATAGCAGCGTCAATAGAATGTGCAAAAACAGAGGGCGCATGTATTATAGGCGTAAAGGCGAAAAATACGATTAAATCTGTAGAATTGGATGGTTTCGTTGCAGATACTCTGATACGTGATAGCTTGTACGAAGTACAAACTCCGCAGACATTTAAAAGAGAATTGATTACGGCTGCCTATGAAAATTCAGAAAAAAACGGATTTTTTGCAACAGATGATTCCGCTTTGGTTGAACGTCTTGGGGCTAAAGTGAAGATAATAGACGGAAGTTACAAGAACATAAAGATAACAACAGAAGAAGACTTGTTGTTTGCAAAGATGATTCTTAGCGAAGCAAAAGATGTAAACTAAGGGAGCATATTATGATAAAAATAGCACCGTCGATACTAACGGCGGATTTTGCATTTATGGGCGATACAATAAAAGAACTTGAAAAATCAGGTGCGGATTACATACATCTTGACGTTATGGACGGGCATTTTGTCCCGAACATAACGTTCGGCAGTGCATTTGTTAAAGGAATCAGAGGCGCAACAAACTTACCGCTTGATGTTCATTTGATGATTGACAATCCGACGGATTATATAGACGACTTTGCATCCAGCGGTGCTGACATTATAACTGTGCATACAGAATGCCGATCAGCACTGCATCTTAACCGACTGCTCGTTCAAATTAAAAACAGCGGCAAAAAGGCGGGAGTTGCGCTGAACCCCGCAACAAACCCTAATGTGCTTGAATACATATACGAATATTTGGATTTGATATTGGTGATGTCCGTAAATCCGGGGTTTGGCGGACAGAAATTTATTCCTGAGGCTCTTAGGAAGATTGAATATGTGGCGAACAGGGCAGCTCAGATTGGGTATAAAATTGAAATTGAAGTTGATGGAGGAATTAACCTTCAAACCGCAAAAAGTGTTATAGACGCCGGGGCTAACGTGCTAGTGGCGGGTAACGCAGTTATTAGCAGTAACAATATGAAAGAGACTATCACTGCTCTTAGGGAGGGTGGTTTGTTGTGACCCCTACGATAACGAATATCCAAAAATATTCAATAAATGACGGCGACGGCATCCGTACGACGGTGTTTTTTAAAGGCTGCCCATTACGCTGTATTTGGTGTCATAATCCGGAAACTTGGGAATTTCAGCCCCAGCTTTCATATAACGCTGAAAAATGCACAAAATGTTTAAGATGCGTTGATAAATGCCCGCATGGCGCTATATCAACAAAAGGAGAGACACCATCTTTAACGGTTAATTTCGATTTTTCAAAATGCACAGCTTGTGGAAACTGTGCCGGTGTTTGCCTTAGCGGGGCGATAGAAATCTGCGGCAGGCAATACTCTGTTACAGAGCTTTTTGATATAATCAAAAAAGACATCACGTTTTACGAGCAGTCCGGCGGCGGTGTAACGTTTTCCGGCGGGGAATCTATGTCACAGGACATAAATTTTATAACCGAGCTTGCAAAAAAATGTCATAAACTTGGAATCAATGTAAATATTGACACATGCGGCTTTACGGACTATGATAATTTCAAAAAAATACTCCCATATGTTGATACATTTTTATATGATATAAAAGTGATGGATAGCGATAAACATAAGGCAGTCACTGAGGCAGATAATAAACTTATTCTTGAAAATATTAAAAAATTAAACGCTGACGGAGCAAAGATTCATGTTCGAATTCCGCTTATTGAAGGGATAAACTGTGATGATGAAAATATAAGCTCGACAATCGAATTCCTAAAGCAAATAAATGTTTATAAAGTTACACTTTTGCCGTTTCATTCGATAGGTATTGCAAAGTATGAAAGACTGGGGCTTTCGTACAGTGATATGCCAATGAAAGAACCTGATAAAGATACGCTTAAACGCATATCGGACAAGTTTTTGGAGAATAATTTAAATGCTGATAAATTAAGTCTAGATTAGTTGTTTTTATTGTGATATAATAAATATCAACAAGTGGAGGCTTGAAGATGAGTTTGTTTAAAAAACCAAGGAAAAAGCAAAACAAGGTGAGTATATTACCAAATTTCGTTCTTTTAGACAGCGCAGAGTTGGATATTGACTTGTTTATCAAAGATTTTCAAGATGAGTGGGGAATAAAGATTCCGGCTATGGATGAAAATGTGGAAAAAGATAGTGAATTTCCTATGATAGTTGTCGAATTTGATAACATGAAAATTGTGGTTAGTCTTATGCCCGCACCTATTCCAAACGGAGAAGCCGTTGATAACGCAAAAACAAATTTCCGTTGGCCAAATGCAGTAGAAGTGGCGGAAAGTCACAAGGCTCATGTTTTGATTATCGTTATGCCGCTTGGAGAACAGTCGCTTTTAGAGGTTGCTACATTACAGACTAAGCTCTGCGTTACTTGCTTAAAACAGCCAAACGCAATTGCGATAAACGCCGCAGGAACGGTTTTTGATCCGGATTTTTATAAAGATTCAGCGCATTTTGCGTTTGAAAATAAAGCTTTCCCTATTATGAACCATGTATTTTTTGGACTATACAGCAATGATGACGGAAAGACCTTTTCCGGCTACACATATGGTTTGAGCAATCTAGGTAAACAGGATATCGAAATTTTAGACAGCAACCAAAACGCAAATGAAGTTCTTGAATTTATGGTGGATATTTCCACATATATAATTGAATCTGACGCAATATTAAAAGACGGCGAAACTATCGGCTTTACTGCTGAACAAAAAATTCCGATTACTGAATCGGATGGCATTGCCGTTGATGGTAAAACGCTAAAAATCGGCTTTTAAGAGATTTAGGGATTTAAGGCTTTAAGGCTTTAAGGGCGATAGCAAAGGCAGGTGGTTTTAAATGAACGAACAGATAGAAAACGGAAGGTCGTTAATTGAATTTAATAATCGGCCTAAGTTCAATTGGGCACTGTTCTTGGGACTTTGTATAGTAGCACTTGCTATATATTCAGCGGGGGTAAGAATTGCTGCGCATATGCCCCATTCATTGCAAGGGCATTTTTCCGGCTCGTTAATGGCGGGAAGTAACCCTGATCGTGAATTTATGTCCGAATGGGAAGCCGCTGCTTTTCTCTCTATGGGGCATGATGAATTTTTAAGCATTTTAAATTCCGGCGAGCTTGAAGGAACTTATACGGTTTTTCAAGTAGAACGTATGGTATGGGGGAGACCGTTTGAAAATTATGATGAATGGTCTGTGACTGTCAATCGTGACGAGATAGTTGAAGTTCCACAGCGTATGGACTACGATATTGTTACCGCAGACCACCGGATATTTAGCCGGGAAAGACTTACAGAATGGCTGCTGCATCGGATAGATAACTAGGGCGTGTTCCCACTATCTGAAACGCTCATCTTTTTGAAGGTTTTGCGCCACTCTTCGTTAAAAATTCTTGAAATACGTTCAGTATTTCTGCAAATTTTTGCCTCGATTGACACAAAACCTGCTGAAAATCTGTGCATTCCCGATAGTGGGAATGCGCCCTAAATTACTTTAAGGAGGTTTTAAAATGTCCAATGAATTAAGGGGAATGAACGACAGAATTAAATCACTTAGAAATCAAAGCGTTACAACCGAGCCGACTATTGATTTAGAACGGGCTATGAGCTTTACGGAGAGCTATATAAAACATGCAGGCACTGTTTCTGTGCCTGAAATGCGTGCTATTGCGTTTAAGCATTTTATGGAAAACAGGACTCTTTGTATTAATGATAACGAGCTGATAGTTGGGGAAAAAGGAAGCAAACCTCAAGCCGCACCAACTTTCCCGGAGCTTTGCTGTCATACAATTGAAGACCTTCAGGTTATGAACGATAGGGATATTATATTTTTCAAAGTTGATGAAGAAACTATGAAAAATCAAAAAGACACGATAATCCCGTATTGGGAAAACCGTTCTACCCGATCTAAAATCCTTAACCATACATCTGACCAATGGAAAGACTGTTATTACGCCGGAATGTTCACAGAATTTATGGAACAAAGGGGACCGGGTCATACAGTTGGCGGTGATGTTTTTTACAAAAAAGGCTTCTTGGACTTTAAAGAAGATATCAAAGCGGCGATAGCAAAACTTGACTATATCAACGACAAAGAAGCTCTTGATAAAAAATCACAGCTTGTTGCTATGGACATTGCTTGCGATGCGATAATAGCTTACGGTAAAAGATATGCGGAATACGCAAAAGAACTTGCCGCAAAAGAAAAAAACGAAACTCGTAAAAAAGAACTTCTTAACATTGCTAAAAACTGTGAAGTAGTTCCTGCAAATAAACCGGAAACGTTTGAACAAGCGATACAAATGTACTGGTTTGTACACATAGGAGTTACGACAGAACTTAACCCTTGGGATGCATTCAGCCCGGGGCGGCTTGATCAACATTTAATTCCGTTTTATAACAAAGATGTTGCGAATGGAATTTTAGATGATGAAAAAGCGAAAGAACTGCTTGAATGTCTTTGGGTTAAATTTAATAACCAGCCGGCTCCGCCTAAAGTTGGCGTAACGCTTAAAGAGAGCTCAACTTACACAGACTTTGCGAACATTAACACAGGCGGAATATCACCTGATGGTTCTGACGGCGTTAACGAAATATCTTATCTTATACTTGATGCGATGGATGAAATGAAACTGTTACAGCCAAGTTCAAACGTACAAATAAGCAAAAAAACGCCTACAAAGTTTGTTAAAAGAGCATGTGAAGTTTCAAGAGAAGGTTGGGGACAGCCTGCGTTTTATAACACAGATGCAATTGTGGCAGAACTTTTAGCGGCAGGTAAAACCGTTAACGATGCAAGAAGAGGCGGTGCAAGCGGCTGCGTTGAAACCGGCGCATTTGGAACAGAGGCTTATATTTTAACAGGATATATGAACCTGCCTAAAATTCTTGAAGTAACGCTCAATAACGGATTTGATAAAGTAAGCGGCAAACAGCTCGGACTTAAAACAGGCGAGGCGAACAGCTTTAAAAGCTTTGAAGACCTTTTTGAAGCATACAAAAAGCAACTTGAGCACTTCATCGACATAAAAATAGAAGGCAACAATATTATCGAAAAAATATTTGCGGAAACTATGCCTGTACCGTTTTTATCAATTGTGACCGACGACTGTATACAAAAAGGCAAAGACTATAACACAGGCGGAGCAAGATATAACACAAGTTATATCCAAGGTGTAGGGATTGGAACTATAACCGATATATTCGCATCAATCAAATACAATATTTTTGATGAGAAGCGTTTTACGTTTGATGAGCTTATGTCTGCACTTGATGCTAATTTCGAAGGTTTTGATGAGCTTTTAAACACTGTGCTTAACAAAACGCCAAAATATGGTAATGATGATGACTACGCTGATGATTTAATGGTTAAAGTTTTTGAGCTTTACCGTGATACCGTTAACGGACGACCTAATGTTAAAGGCGGCACATACAGGATAAATATGCTGCCGACTACTTGCCATGTATATTTTGGCGAAGTAATGACTGCTTCTGCCAACGGAAGAAAGGCGCATAAGCCACTGTCTGAAGGGATTTCACCCGAAAAAGGCGCAGATGTTAACGGCCCGACTGCTGTAATCAAGTCCTGTTCAAAAATGGACCACATAAGCACAGGCGGCACGCTTTTAAACCAGAAGTTCACCCCGGCTGTAGTAGCAGGAGAAAATGGCATTACTCAAATGTCAAACCTAGTGCGTTCATACTTTGCACTTGACGGTCACCATATCCAGTTTAACGTAATCGACCGCAAAACTCTTATTGATGCACAAAATAACCCGGCTGAGTACAAAGATTTGATTGTGCGTGTCGCAGGGTATAGCGACCATTTCAATAACCTTAGCAAGGCTTTACAGGATGAAATTATTGGAAGAACTGAGCAGGAGTTTGCGTAGGTCACACTTTCTCCGGTAAATATTTTTTGCAATAGTTGGATATAATATTGACACTTCGGAAATTGCGGAGTATAATAGTCATATAACCAAGGTTGAATAAGTATTGCGAATATATCGCACAAAACACAGACACCTTGCGGAGGAGAGCTGCAAGGTGTCTTTTTGTGAGGCTAGTCGTCCATTTCATCTCTGTCTAACCATTTGCAAAAATAATAAACAATTAATCCTGCCACAACAGAGACTACAAGGTTCACGAAGTATTGCATAAATATATCACACCTCCAACCTGTTGTCAGATTTGGAGAGGACAACCGTTATAAAAAATTTAGGCACTTATATTTGGGGTTAATCGCAAGCTACAAAACAGCCTTTCTAACATAATGCAACATTAACCTTTGTGCATCAACATCATAGTAATTACGCATATATTCCCGCCCGCTTTGGCTTTGTTCTGATTTTGATAAAATACCGGCGAGAATGCCTTTCCCTGTAGCTGTGCGGCTTTTTTCTCCATCAGTTTCTTCATCTTTTAAATACCCATCTTCTAAAAGCATTTTAGTAATTTTTTGAGCAGATATTTTTTTAATGCCATTTTTCATAAGTGATATGTTAACTCGGTCAATAAATAACGAAACAGGAACAGGCTCTTCAAAAAACTCAAATTGCTCAGTTAGTTGACATATAACATCTTCGACCGAGGTTGGTTCTTCCGGCTCAGTCTCGGCGTCCGAAGCAGTTTCAATATTTCCGGAGGTTTTGTAGCTGTTAATCGCTTCCAAAAAGGCAGCTCCGTATTTATTAAGCTTAACCTGTCCAACGCCTGTAACATCAAGGAATCCTTCCTCATTTTCAGGCAGTTTTGCACACATATCAAACAGAGTTGAATCCGAAAAAATAACAAACGCAGGAACTTTTTCTTCATCAGCAAGTTTTTTGCGCAGCTCTTTTAAGCGATCGAATAATCCGGCATCAATTTGTTTATGCATAACTGCTGCGGCTGCTTGCTTTTTAGAAGCTTTGCGGTTAGGGGCATAATCTGCTGTTTCCGGTTTGTTTAACACAGGCATTAATAGAGATTTGGGTGTTTGCCCATTTAACAAAAAATCATTTGCTCTCTCGCTTATTAACACAACAGGGTATTTACCGTCGGTCACTAACAAATATCTCTCTTGAACAAGAAAATCAACGATAACACGAATTTCTTTAACATTCTTATCAGCCATTAAACCGTAAGATTTAAGCTCGTTAAGCCGTGCATTTAACAGCTTTTCGTTCTTGCTGCCCTTAAGGATTTCGATAAGTGTGGTTATCCCAAACCGATTGCTTATTCTGTGGGCACAGGATAGAATTTTCTGTGCATCTATGGTGACGTCAACATTTTCGTAGCTGCTGCTGCAATTACCGCAGTTATCACAGGTTATATCTTCATTATCATCAAAGTAATCAAGTATGTATTGCCGCAGACAGCTTGTAGTTTTGCAATAATTTTCCATCTGTCTAAGCCGTCGATAATCAAGAGCTTTTGCTTCTTGAAGCTCGTCTGCTGTTAACGGGCTGTCTTCATCTGTTTTATCAATTAAAAATTTGTTGATAGCAATATCTTGTGCGCTAAATAGAAGAACACATTCGGAAGGGCTTCCGTCTCTTCCCGCACGCCCGGCTTCTTGGTAATAGCTTTCCATGTTTTTTGGCATGTTATAGTGAATAACAAACGCCACATTGCTTTTGTCAATACCCATACCAAATGCGTTCGTTGCCGCAATTATGGGTATGCGATCATATACAAAGTCATCCTGAGCTTCTGCTCGTTCATTTTGTGTCATCCCTGCATGATACCGGGTAACAGAAAATCCATCAGCGTTTAACATCCGGTTAAGCTCGTCAACAGCCTTGCGAGTTGCACAGTATATAATGCCGCTTTTAGTTTCATTTTCCTGTAAATAAGCGGCAAGTTCCATATATTTATCACGAGGGCGGCGCACTTCAAAGTATAAGTTCTCACGGTTGAACCCTGTTGATAAAGTAAATGGATCGTCAAGCTTTAAAAGTCGTATTATATCTTTTTTAACAATATCGGTAGCTGTGGCCGTAAACGCCGCAACTACAGGCTTTTCGTGCAGAATATCTACAAAAGCTTTAATGTTTAAATAGCTGGGTCTGAAATCTTGTCCCCAATGGGAAACGCAATGTGCTTCATCAACAGCGATAAGCGATATATCAGCGTTTTTAGCAAAATCCAAAAAATCAGGGGATTCTAAACGTTCCGGAGCCACATAGATAATTTTATATGACCCATTTCGTGCGAAGTTAAGTGCTTTTTCTGTTTGTGAGGCGGTTAATGATGAGTTTATAAAAGCGGCGGGTATACCATTTTGTTTAAGTGCCGCAACTTGATCTCTCATAAGCGATATAAGCGGAGACACAACAAGCGTAATACCATCAAACATAAGGGCGGACATCTGAAAAATCAAAGACTTCCCCGCACCGGTAGGCATTACAGAAAGGCAATCCCTGCCGCTTGTAATAGCAGATATAACCTCCGCCTGCCCGGGACGAAAGCTGTCGTAACCGTAATATTGTTTTAGAAGGTTTAGGTCTAGGTTTAGGTTTTTTAGTTGGTTGTCCATTATTATCACCGGGTTGATTGTAGCATATTTGAGGTTGCTTTACTATACAATGCACAACACGATTGTATTGCAAGGATAGCGATGATGCTGACGCAATGTGAAAACATTCTCTGATTTAACACAATATTTCAAGTATCGCTTTTGCCAATATTGCTGAAAACATAGGCGGTACAGCGTTTCCAATAATTTTGAAATCCAAAGCCGTGTTGGAAATGAACTCAAAATCATCAGGAAAAGTTTGTAATCTTGCAGCTTCTCTTACGGTTATTGAACGCGCTTGGGAATGGTCAGGGTGGATATGCCGTAGCCCATCTTTATAAAGATGGGCTGGGATAGTATTGCTTGGCTCGTCCCAACGCAAAACATAATATTTATGAATATTGGATTTCCGCCCTGTTATCTTGGTATACAGCTTTTTGAGTGAATCTATAGAAGTGTATTCATATGTACCGCTTTCGATGTCGTTAGTCAAAAGCCTAAAGATATCAATTTCTCTATGACTATTGTAGCGCGCCATATGGTTCAGAACATTCTCATCATCGGACAATGAATGAGAAAGCCTTTTTCCACTATGTTTAATAGGCTCTTCGAGAGGAAAAAGTTTTGGCAAATCACCAATGGCTTCTCTTACAGTTGCTTTTTTAGTTTTCTTGTACTTGGGAAGTATCTCAACATAAAAACGATTCACGACCTCTTTTGCATTGCCGCCGAACAATTCACTACGCAAACCAAAAAGAATAATCCTTTTTCGGTTTTGCGGTACACCATATTCTGTGAAGTCAATGATAGCATTGTTAAAATCATCAAGTAAAGCATAACCTGCGTCAGCAAATTCTTGCTGTATGCGGGCAGCGATTTTTTCGCCGTTCTCACCGGGTCTTGCGCTTAACATGCCGGGTACGTTCTCAAAGACGATAGCCTTGGGGCGGTAGTGTTTAACTATTTCAATATAATGCTCAAACAAGTAATTACGATAATCGTCACGCATACCGTTTTCATCACGTACCCGACCTGCAACAGAATATGATTGGCATGGCGGACCGCCAACAATCACATCTACATTACCGCCGTATCCGGCAACAAGAGCCTCTAAACCTTCGGAACTTCCGTACTCGCTATCATTCCAACCATTCAGCAATTCATCAGTACGTTGAATGTCAAAACGAAGTACACGCTTATCAGCACATTCGAGCTTCCACTTGGTTTTAAGGCGGTGTCTAAGTGCGTCACAAGCAACCTTATCCCATTCCACGCAGGCGATAAGGTTGTATTGCCCGCTTTGTTGCTTGAAACCTTCTGTTAAGCCGCCGCAACCTGCGAACAGATCAATTGTGTTGAGCATCCTGTACCTCCTGATTATTACTGGCTATAACTTTATGACTTCACGCAACATTAAGCCTAATTGGTAGCCCATTAAGGGCGGAACAGCATTACCTACCTGCCTGTTCTGTTGTGTTTTTGAGCCGAAGAACACAAAATCATCGGGAAACGATTGTAACCGTGCGTTTTCTCTGATAGTGGGAACACGGTGGTATTCATAATGAAAATGATTTCTATGTCCTGTGTCTATCGTCTTTGAAGGCTTGTCCCCGTGATAGCGCGTCCATGCTTCATTAAACCTCCTGCTTTCACCTACTCCTTGCGGCAAATCTTTGTGGTTGCCGCCTTCGGGTACAAGTTTAATAGTATCTATTACAAATTGCTTATGCCTTGTAGCTACGTGATTGTACAGTGCCGTGTTGTTTTTACGCATTTTGCGCTGATATTCAGATTGCGGTTCAGATGTATAGACATCTTCTTCAAGTCCAATCCAGTTATCACTTGCATCATTAGGCTTGCGTGATGGTAGATCGCTTAATGCCTGCCTACATGTTATATAGTTTATTGGCGTGTTTGTTTGTTGTGGAATTTTCGGTAAACCTATATCTTTTCTAACACCCACAAAAAACAAACGCTTTCTCATTTGAGGAACACCGTAGTCGGCGGCGCAAAGGATTTCTGAAATTACATTATATCCATGCGCCTCAAGTCTATGGATAACTTTATTCTTTACTTCACCTTTATACAGAGCTGCCATGCCCGGTACGTTTTCTATTACAAATGCTTTTGGATTATATCTTTTAATAGCTTTAATAACAGCAAGATATAAGGTGTTTCTAGTATCGTCAAAATTGCGCAGTCCGGTTAATGAAAAACCTTGACACGGCGGTCCTGCAATCACTACATCAATACTTTTATCTACAATTATTTCATCTATCCGGTTAAACTCATCAGGGCTTGAAAGATCAGCAAGTAAAGATTTTGCGCCGTTATGGTTATACTCAAATGTTTTCAGAGCAGTTTCGTCATTATCGACACCAAGCAAAACATCAAATCCGGCATCTATAAAGCCTTTTGATAGTCCTCCGCACCCTGCGAATAAGTCAATAGCGGTTGGCTTTTTTTGCACGTTACAGCCTCCCTGATGTTAAGAATAGACCGAAAACATTGTCGCGGTGGTAGGTCAAGTTTTCAGGTGCCGGGCGAAAAAACGGGTCATTTGGCAGGTATATTTTCTTTCCATTAAAATATAAAAGATAATCGCTTGATATTTTATCGTGGACAATGATTTCGTGATTATCGCTTATGGTAAAAAACCCCTTGTCAAAAGCCCAGTGAAAATCTCTCGATAATGCCAAACCGTTACTTGGCACAAACGGTCCGCCGTGGCTCTTTGGGCGGATATGTGCCGATTCAAGATTAATAAAATTTTCATAACGAATTACTTCTCGAGTAACGGCACACAACCACTGATAGCCAACCATTACAAAGTCACGGAACATAGTAGCATTGAACAAAGACTCCATAGTTGGAATATCAGTGCGTTCTAATTCATCTTTAACTGTTTTATCAACGGCAACAAGGGAGTTCTCTATATTTCGCAAACGCGCTTCTGCCTTACCTTCAAAATAAGAAATTACACCATCGTATATGGCGTGTCCTTGTCTGCTCTGCCTAACATCTGAGTTTTCAAGTGCGTTACTTAACTCTCTGTATAACTCAGAGTTTCTGTCTTTGACGATATCAACCAAGTAAACTGTTTGAACATCTCCGTAATCACCCTGTACTTTGTCAGTACGCAAAACCACTATATCATCGGCAGCAAACAACAGATTGCCATTCTCTAGTTCTCTGTTCAAATAAAAGCGATATTCATTTCTACCTTTGCCGTTGGAAGGAGGGTCTGCAACCGCACTATTGTGGTACACGAATTTACAGTATACTTTTTTGTCTGAATATAAAGGTATGATTGGTATTACCGCACTGTCATTTAGCTGTGTCGAGGACAATGGCGGAAACATCTCAAGCACTCTTTCGTCTTTTGAGATAAAAAGGTATCGACCGCGTGATGCTTGTCCATTTACAACGCTTCCTAATTCTTGGTGTCCGCATTTTTTCAGATAATATCTCACGCCAAATGCCTCCAAATTTATATTTCTATCGAATGTCTATTCTCGGATTTGCTTTGCTTCTTACTCTTGCAATACAATGTACGACACCACGTGAATCTAATTTGTAACGAATATGCCTAAGTCCTGTCATTCCGGGCTCGACCCGGAATCTTCATGTAAAAAATTTCAACACTATATTTATCACTATTAACGCAAATGATGCTTGAATGTTGTAATAGCAATGAACATGGCTCACAGTCCACAGCATGAAGATTGCGGGTCAAGACCGCAATGACGGGCTTTTGAGCATGTTCGCTCAAATTAGATTCACGTGTGTACGACACGGTTGTGTATTGTATTGCAAGACCATTGTTTATATAATAATACTTCATTCTTGTGAACAACACAAGATAAATTTTTTGTTCCAAAAAAGGACGAGAAAGGCAATTTAAGCGATAGATAATTTTACAAAAATATGGTACACTGGCATGGATAGTTTTCTAAGCGTTTCCCTTGCAATACAATGTACAACCGTGTTGTACATTGTATTGCAAGGGCAGATGTGAACAATATACCGTATTCCTAAGGGGGATTGTAATGGATGCAGCGTTACGAAGAGATAAAATACTTGAAATAATTAACCAAGGTGATGTACCTGTAAGTGCTTCTTCGTTGGCTAAGCGGCTAAATGTAAGCCGTCAAGTTATTGTTGGAGATATAGCTCTTTTACGGGCTCAAGGGCATGAAATAATTGCGACAGCAAGGGGTTATATGATTCCCGAATTTAGGGAATTGAATCAATATATTGGAAAAATTGCCTGCTCTCACAGCCCTGAAAATACTAAAGATGAATTGTGCCTAATAGTCAATATGGGGGCTGTTATTATAAATGTAATAGTTGAACATGAACTGTATGGAGAAATTACAGGGCAGCTTAATCTTAGAAATCAAGATGATATTGATATTTTTTTACGCAGGGTTAACTCGTCTGAGATTAAGCTGCTTTCTGAACTTACAATGGGTGTACACCTGCATACAATAGCATGTCGAGATAAAACTCATTTTGAACAGGTATATCAAACCTTAGACAAGGCAGGTTATTTATATAAAAATTAACTGTTGACTTTGATGACTCCACATGATATTATTGCATGTGTCAAGACATATGTAAATAATATTGAGGAGTGATTATTTTGCAAGCAACAGCACGTAAGACCAACGTATTCCAACTAACTGCTACAGCTATTTTGACAGCCGTCGGCATACTTATCCCAATGGTTGCCCCAAGAATAGTGATAGGACCTGCTTCGTACACTTTAGCAAGCCATGCGGCTATTTTTGTAGCCATGTTTATTTCTCCAAAAGTTGCCATAGGAGTTACCCTTGGTACTACAGTAGGCTTCTTTTTTGGAGGATTCCCTCTGATTATAGTATTCCGAGCCGCAAGCCATATAATATGGGCATTACCCGGCGCAATATATTTATCGAAAATTGATAAATTTAAAATCTCGTGGGTTAAGCTGCGTGTATTTTCGTTTATAATTGCCATAGTCCACGGCATAGGCGAGTTAGCTGCGGTTGTTCTATTTTATTTCGGTACCGGCTTTCCTGAAGATTTAGGCTTTTTATGGCTTTTAAGCTTCATTGGTCTAGGTACAGTCGTACATAGTATGATTGACTTAGAGATTGCTAATGTGGTGAGACTTGCGCTACAGACGCAAAAACCCTATAGAGAATTAGCTCGCAGCGACAGATATAGAGATACAGCCCCACAACAGGGATAAGGCAAGGGCGGCAGACAAGGCTTCTACCTTGAGAATTAAAGAGCCGAAGCCCTCAGTACCCTACCCTAGCTCTAGCAGCACAATGCCAATAACAGCGAAAGCCATACCGACTATCTGTTTTGTTGATAAAGAATCGCCAAAAAACCTCCAAAGGATCAATGTTACTACTCCCGCATTTAAAATTGTCATTATAACAGAAGCCACCGCAATATGGTGTGTGCGGTAAGACTGAACCAATAATGTCATAGCTGCAAAGTATTGAGCTAACCCAACAAAATATAAAAGACGGCTTTCTCCTTCCAGCCAAAATCTAAATGTTAAATCACCGGTTACTAATAATCCGCCGGCGAGCAGTAGATATATCATAGTTGAGCCTCCTGATAGTTGGTAAAGTAACGTTTTGCTATAAAAAATGAAAGACGCTTCCGGTTGGACAGCGCCTTTTGTTTTTCAGCTCCAGTCAATATCATCATGGTTTACTGTTTCACCCTTGATGAAATCTTGATCAGGCTCTTCTAGCCGTCTGTATTCGTCCGGTGTTACCCTTGCAATACAATGTACAACACGGTTTTGAGTTGGAAATTTTTATTCCTGCCTTTGTCAATAGCCCTTGCCTTACATTGGTAAGGCTGCGGTCTCTTTTCGTGGCAGGAATAAAAATTT
>Ga0123352_10007192_pt1 | contig 17123 bp, 4 predicted proteins | sample TergutLab28metaG_FD_89700 | JGI IMG/M metagenome (GOLD analysis project Ga0123352, IMG submission 89700) | Labiotermes labralis P1 segment gut microbial communities from Petit-Saut dam, French Guiana - Lab288 P1 | ecosystem: Host-associated > Arthropoda: Insects > Digestive system > Gut ... | reverse complement strand
ATAAACCAAAAGGACGAAGGAACATAGGACGACCGAGGAAGAGATGGAGGGACCAACTTCATCTTGAGGATTAAGGAACAGGAAACACGCCTAACCCTTCAGGAACATGATGATGATGATGATGATGATAAGTGGTGAGTAAACAAACCACGTCTATTCAATGTAACGCAACACAATTTAGCACTATTAAATTTGGCCGCAGGGGAAGTGTCTGGAACTTCTAATTCGAGGTGAATAATTGTGGTTTGTTGTGCTATAAACAAAACGGGATGGCTTCCATACCGATAAGCGGTGGGTTTTTGGCTCACATCAGACCGTAGCTATGGCTCTCGTCTGTTTCAGCACTGAATTTATCGCGCCATTTCCCGTGATTCATAGTTATAACTACAAAATCGCACGGCAGCCACCTTGTGACCTTGCATTCTACAAAGGGTTTACTTTAACAGAAACTGCATATTTTCCAAAGACCTATTACACATCATTTCAGTACCATAAAATAAATGGTGCTAGTGTCGCTTCTGAGACACAAACTCACGTTACCTCAATTTTCATTTTATTGTTGTAGAAAAATAAATGGCGGCTGTGTTTGTCCATAAATGACATGAAATCCTTGCCAAGTTTCGTGAAATTCGGACCGCTTGTTAAAAGTTGAATTTTTGTCACATGCACACACATCGTGGTGATCCCTTCAGTTTACTTTTTACTTCTTAGGGGAAAAAAGTAGGTTGACAATAACATGCTGCCTGGGTGTGAGTTTATGTACTCCACATTTCAATTTTTGAAACATCTGACCGATTTTCACGAAATGTGGCAGCAACATCATATCATTCGAGGAAACGCTAAAGTCGCACTTCTTAATTTCCTGCAGTCTTCAGGAGGTTTTGTGTACAGGACGGTTGTATCTGAGTGACGGTATCGCCTCTGATGGCAGGGCCGTGCAATTATGCTTTGTTTACTTCATATCCTTTGTAAAATTTCAGTTAAGAACGCAATGTTCATGCGAACTTAACTTTCTGTTTGGTGATAAGTAATAAATCGTTAGAATTATGGATACCATATTGGGTAAGGTGGTATATCGCAAACATAAGCACATGTTTTATATGAAATACTCGACCAGTGTAATATATATATATATATATATATATATATACACACACACACACACACACACACACACACACCAACAACTGCACTATGATTTGATACAAATTATACACAAACATGTGGTAAACCTTCTACATTTTTTGAAGTTTTGCTGACCGTGCATCTCAGTATAATCCTAGTAACTGACCAACTTAATGCACAAACTCTTGTTTTATAATAAGTTTATTATATTTTTATTATAAAACAAGAATTTGTGCATTAAGTTGGTCACTTACTAAGATTAAACCTTCGACACGTTTCTGCCTTTTTCGGCCATCTTCAGCAAAATGTGCATCAGTGGCTAGTTATACCATAGTTGTGCAATAATAATGTTAAGATACTCACATTACAGTGGCTAATAAGATTAAAATGCGTGGTACAGTGTGTATCATAATAGTTATTATTTTATTGCAAACAAGCATCTGTTGGCAGAAATACATCCGTGTAGTCGGGGATGTGTCCTGAGAATATAAAATTAAGAAAATTTGTTAGTGTACACAACGATATAATGTGGGAGTTACGAAGTGGCAAGTATAATTATGCATGCCCTGTGTCTCCTGCAGTTGTTTAAATCGCCAAGGATGAATACCTCCCTGAAGATGGCTTACAAACGCCGAAACATGTAGAGGGTTTACCACGTGTCTGTTATTGTGCCTAATTATAGTGCAGTTGTTGGTATATATATATGGTGAAATACCCTGCATTTATACACCTAGCAGTATGTGAAGATTTGAGGTTATGCCGGAGGAATTGTACGCGCACAGATCTGTGGTTAATAGACGCTTCCAAAAAACAAAGCCAACCGACGGTAGCAATAATAATAGATAGGCATACTCAGAAATATATGCAGCAGAAGAGTTGGCCAGATTTCTCTTGGAACGTCTTGTCAGTATTTTCATCCCATCAATGCATAAATGTACCAAATTGCCTCTTTTCTGTATATTTTTTTTCACTAGGTTACTATGTACAGTTTTTGCCTGTCACACTCTTCATTTTCCACTTGCAATCCACCTACATTTGACCCCAGTAACAATATTCGGTGAAGAATGTAAGCTGTGAAGCTTTTGACCAAGCAGTGTAGTCGGTATAGCGAATGGGCTAGGGCTGGTAGGTCCGGCGTTTGAGTACCGGTATGGGCAAGGTATCTTCTCCACCTCCGAAACGTCCATACCTTCTCCGGGGCCCACCCAGCCTCCTATTCAATGGGTACCGTGTTTCGTTCCCGGGAGTAAGTCGCTCGGGGCGTGAAGTTAACCGATCACCTCAACCTAGCGCCGATGTTAAGAATGAGTGGCGCTAAACGTTTACTACCCCTGTTTGTCTTTATGGCATAGAGAGGGAAAAGTATACCTTTTTTCATTATATAATGCAGTGTGTTATCAAATGACTGTCTGTGGCCTTTCTGGCTGTACAGCATTTTTTCACATTATCACAGAAACAGCACGATTTTCGGGAAAATTTTCATCATTATCATCGTTGTTTGGCCACTTGTTGACCCGTTCCAGTCTCACGTATCCAGAAATCTCTTCAAAGGTCTACCATGATTCCTTCTGCCAGTTTGGGGAGTAGTGTTTCATTACCCTGGGTAATCTATTTCGAGGCATTCTATTTACATGTTGTATCCAGCTTCTCTTGTATTCCAGTAATTTGTCCAAAATTGATGTCATTTTTAGCTCCTTTGCAATTTGTGCATTTGTGTTGTAATCTGTCCAAGTGTATCCTGCTGTTCTTCTCATGTATTTCACCTCTGCTGCAGTTATTCTTCTGGCGTATAAGGGGTAGTGATGCGTAATACAATAGCCTATCCTGCCCAACAGTCATCCTCACCTTCTCGTGGTATACCCGTTCTCGCAAACGAGGAAATGACGACACAGTCACAGCGGTATAACTTTTTCACCAGGAATGGAGGAAATGCCATCCCTATACATGCCAGTCCAGAGGCTAAAGGTAGCAATCCTACCACTGGACTAAACCCTGCTCTGGGCCCGTAACCCATTCAGGGGAAATTTTAACCACTGGAAAGTCTCACGGGAAAAGCTTATGGAACATAAAATGTGTGTGTTGATTTTTTTCTACAACGTGTGTCTAAAACACTCTCCATTCTAAGAAGGATTCAGCGAGACGTTATCAAACATTTATCAGTTCTTCAAGTAAAGTACCGTTATTATTGCCAGATTTTAACGAAACTTGATCTTTGTCGACACAGCTTCGAAAATACTCAAACAGCGAATTTCATGAAAGTTCGTACGTATGGAGCCGAGTTGTTCTGTGCGGGCGGGCGGACTGCGGATAGACAGATATGACGAAATTAATAGTCACTTTTCGCAGTTCTGCGAAAGCGCCCAAAATGATGAGAATACAAATTATTTCTTGAGTGTTTACCAGTAATGATACCCTATTCTATTTTCTGTAAAGATTATGCGGACTTTGAGTATACTCCGTGAAGGTCGCACAGTCTTGACGTAATCTTTGTTTTTTTACTCCTTTGAACGAAACACTGCTGTCTGGTATGTTGTGCATTCAGATGTAACATTGTATTTGAAGCAGAATCACGTGGACCCTCAGGTGCTGGTACCCAATAATCTACCATTACACATTATGTCTAGATTTTACTGTAAACAGGTATCAAGTGCTGACTGACTGCCTAGCTGCTGTCTTGTCTCGAGGACGAAGATCCATAATTCTCTCTCTCTCTCGCTCTCAGAGTTACAAGAACTTTTGGTCTGTAACCACCATAATCTGTTGTATCCGGCACGCGTCTTCAGCACGATACAACTGTACCCGCCCAGCAGCTTGTCTTACAATGATTACACCCACCTTCCTACCTACCTGACTTTTTATCCACTGCATAAATGTCAGGAAGAATGTATATAGGAGGGAATAGGCCTGTGCAGCCTGCTTGATTCAGCATTATGTTAAACGTGTATAGGTTCACGGACCATGCATAAGAGAGCAGTTGTATGGAGGCCCAGAGGGTAAATTTTATGTACATAAGAACTTCACATGTCTGCGGTACGTGATACGGAGTTAAGTTGTGTGTGGCTTGTGTCGTCACTCCGTGTCTATTCCGAGCCACAAATGTGATCGTACCTTTTGTTTGATATTTGTTTGCATGTACGACACAAATCCGTTGTTGTTGTTGCGAAGTATTCAACAAGAAAACTCTGAATTAATTTAACCCTTTTAGGGTCTTTCGCGTGAATGTGAAAAGCGACCGTTATCTTAATCATGTCTCTCTGTCCTTCCGTCTCGGCTCCCACTGGACGGATTTATAAGAAATTTGACATTTGAGAATTTTTAAAAAATTTGTCGAGAAAATTCAAGTTTCATTAAAATCTAACAAGAATAACCGGGTACTTTACTTGAAGACCCAACATGCATTTATGATCATATCTCGTTCAGTTCTTCTTAGAGTGAGAAACGTGTCGGACAGAGTTTTAGAGAAAATCAAAACACACATTTGATATACGATTACTTTTTTTTTCAAAAATCGTGCCGTTTATGAGATAATGTGGACAAATTATGGTAGAGGTGTACAGAACACAGATGGCAATATGGCTTATGCGCATTGCATGCTGGATACCTAAGGCTACAAACGCACACTCGGAATTTACATATTCTGAGAGTGTTATTGCTTTTCCACTGCAACAATGGTTGCACGAAAACGCTTCATTTTTGGGTTATACGTACATTGCTTTTCTTATATAAAAGTAATCAGTTCGTACTTCACAGAGAACTCAGTCCCTATTCTTCAGAAAGATTAATCTGTTAGTGATATGTAAGAAAATATAGCTGTTTATTGTTGCAGTTATATGGAACACATCAGTACATTGTGTTGGCGAAGTGTGGAGTTCTCATAATGTTCAAATTGATACTGTACATACGGATAACAGTGGGCTTTAAAAGGATAAAGACATGGAACAGAGGGAACAGTAAAAAAAATGCGAGTTGATGTGCGCTTATGTAAATTCGAGTCTTCTGGGATGTTACGTTATGTATGAAGCAGCCGTTTTTGAACCGCTTGATCCCGACATAAATGCAGTACATTCTTCCGAAACGTCGGTACTTACCAGTCGACATTGACTAACATCACAAGAGACTTGAATCTTCAGCAGTACCACCATGAGCACCACACGCCTCGCTCTTATGTTGTAGTTAATACCGACACATAAGCCATCAGTGGATTCTTAAACATTCAGGACAGTTCCCTTTGCTTTATTCAGCATGTACGCGTTTTCATTTGCTTAAAGTCTGTAGGTGTGTTTTGTCTGCTTGGTTACTTTATGACTTCACAGTGGAGTGTTGCATCACTGCGCAGTTGTTGATAGATTGTTCTTAATTCTCAGTTTAATTAATGACACTTTTTCAGCTGCAAATATTATATGGCGTAAAATGGGAAAGTACCGATCTCAGTGGCCGTGAGTTTGCGCCCGCTCGCTTGCTAGAATTGCGCGTTCGAATCGCGCTGGGACCATGGATGTCTGTTTCTTGTGAGTGTTGTGTGTTGACAGGTAGAGGTATCTGCGTCACTCGTACAGGGGAGTCCTACCGAATGTGGTGTGTCTGGGTGAGTGTGATCGTGAAGCCTCGATAATAGGGATGCCGTGGCCCGCTAGAGGTTGTTCGAGCCATGAAAAAGTGGGGAAGTGGCTTTAAAATCAAATTAGAAGAATATGTAAGGACACTGCCGTGACTCCCTTTTAGTTTCCATCACATAGTTCGTTCAAATGTACAAATGTACAAATAATCCTACAGATAAAAAGGTTCCAAATTGAAAATTGAAACCGGTACACCCCACACATAACACGTAAAAATTGTAAGCACCTTAGCACCATAAAACAAGAATAGTTCGAGTAGTAGTATTAGTATTAGTATTAGTAGTAGTGGCAGTAGTAGTAGTAGTGGCAGCAGCAGCAGCAGTAGTAGTAGTAGTAGTGGCAGCAGCAGTAGTATTGATGGTGGTGGTGGTAGTAGTAGTAGCAGCAGCAGTAGTAGTATTGGTGGTGGTGGTGGTAGTAGTAGTAGCAGCAGCAGCAGTAGTATTGATGGTGGTGGTGGTAGTAGTAGTAGCAGCAGCAGTAGTAGTATTGGTGGTGGTGGTGGTAGAAGTAGAAGTAGTGGCAGCAACAGTATTAGTGGTAGTAGTAGCAGCAGCAGCAGTAGTAGTGGTGGTGGTGGTGGTAGTAGTAATAGTAGTAGTAGTAGCAGCAGCAGCTGCAGTATTAGTGGTTGTGGTAGTAGTAGTAGTAGTAGTATTATATTACTGTTGTAATGTTTAGTGAGAGCAGAATTGTGTAAAATATTACGCTAAGTATTCAAGTGGCATTTTGCAACATTAACACCTTACCCTTTGCGAAACAAGTCAAGCCTACTGTTGAAGATGGGCTGAACTTTAATGGACATTTGGCTGGACAGCCAGTATGGTCGTGACACACCCTCCTTTAACTTGCCTCTCGTGTCTAAGTTACAGTTAAATGAGTAAGCGGCCAACTGTCTAAGGTGAAGCGAAACTAACAAAGCGCCTAATACTAGCGCCGTTAGTTTCAGCACTTTAGACGACAGTATATTTTAAGCACGATGTGTCTAATACTATTAAGTCTCATGTTTAACTGTTACGATAAAGGCATTCGATCCATTCTTTCTTGATATGTTGTGAAACAACCTGCGCCTAATATTATCAGCTTAATCATCTATGTTGTATAAATATTTTTGTTCCTTTCAGATTTGCTGATTCACGGTTTGGAGGCTGCATTTTTGTGGCACGTGTTTTAGAAGGACAAGTGGCGTGTTATTCTATTATGTAACAGGCTGCTGAAAACAGATCAGTTTGTTATATCCAGTTTCCTGGCCAACTTTCCGCTTATTGTGGAACTGCGTGAGGAACGCGAAGTTCGAGATGCACATTGTTAACAATTAGTTTATGGCTGCGCTGATGAACACACATTCTTGTATCTGTGTGCTGTTATGGAAATCAGAGAAGAAATTCGTTGATTCTACACGGAATATGGTAATGATTGGTCGCAGAATCGTCTCCCATAAGTAGAGGCCAGTTGAAATGTGATGGCACACGCGCAGAAACCAGATTTCGTCTTTCGGCGAAACGGACGAGTCCATTTAAATCGGCGGCGGCGTCAGTTCGGTCGACTACTGGCAGCCGAGGTGTGCGCATGAGCGGTAGTAATGCTGGATACACCATGTTCCGAGATAGTGTGAAGAGTACTGGCTACCCGCTCCATTCGCCAGTTTCCCCTTCACTTACCCTCCCGTGCGTCACCGTGTGCCATCACATTTCAACTGGAGACTACCTTTGGAAATGTCGATCATGGAACGGGTTGTATGGAAGTATCGCGCTAGTCCTGTATTCGGGAGATGTCTGGTTCGAATTTGTCGCCTATAATGGCTGATATTTTTCGTTGCTTTTCTCATTTCCTGTAGACACGCTGGGATAGTACCTCGATTAGACCTTGACCGCTTCCTTCCACATTCCTTCCGACTTATAAATGCACGTGGTCAATAGACGTCATAGTTTAGTGTCACTTTAACGGAATGTGGGCCACGGTGGGTTGAGGACGTGACTAAAATAGGGGAGACAAGGAATGAGTGCGGAATTGGTAGCAGTCGAAGCCCCTGATGAAATCAATCTGTAAGTACGGGAGTGCAATTAAAACGAAATTTAGGATGGACGGCAGATGGAAGTGGTTCAGGATCGTGCCTACTGGAGAACTCTCGTTTTAGTGGTGTTGGCGCTGAGTTCATGCTTCTGCGGTGTTCAGTGTGAGCAGATGGACGGTCTGAAGGCGTGATAGAGGTCGTTGGTTGGTTCGTTGTTGAATTAGCGAGCGACGCTCTTTGAACTGAGAACGAGATGAGATGAAAAGAGAGTCGTCGTTGATGATTAATAAGGATCAGAAAGGAGGCTGTCTTGACCTACTTCAAAGTACAGTCTTGAAAAACATCTGTTGAGACTGGAATTCGATGCTAACGCCGCGTGTCAGTCCATCTGTGTATATAATTATCATTAGTATTATTGTTGTCGTCATGGTCATTAGTTTTTTTCGGTATGTACTCCGTTTGCTTACACGTGTGCTGGGAACGTTGTCCGTAATACGCCTCCAGTAATGTAGTGTAGGGACTTTTGACAAGAAAATGCACTATCTTTGAACTAAATCTATGCAGTAGGTCAGATTTGTCTTATTACAGGATTATTTTCCACCTCTCGAATCTTTTAAAACGGAGGCCTGTCGAATTTACATGGGACTACTAATTTTTTGAGATTACAACTCTTTCAGCCTCCAAATATCTTTGATTTCCCCTTACATACTTCCTTATTTATTAAGTATTGGGAGTATTATAGACCTGCACTTATAATTCCTGGGAACAGTGTTCATCGGAAGCTCACAGCAGCGTGATAGTCGAAAATCTCCAATGGTTCATTAACATCTTAACAATAGCCTGTCATTGGACACTACCTTCGAACACTCGATTCCAGGCCACTCAGTATCAATGTTAATATGTTTTTTCCGTCTAAGCTAGGGTCGTCCAAATGGTATGTTCACTTTCTTCTCACGAATTTTGTAAGAATTTCTCGTCACGTCTGTGTGCTACATGTTCCACCCAGCTTTCCGTAATTTTATATCTGCATGAGAGTAATAAAATTTATGGAGCTCCGCAATACGTGATCCTTCTCGCTCCCCACCCCCCTCCAGTTTAACTTTCACTTCTTAAGTCATATCCTCATCAACAGTTTGTTTACTAAATTATTTATCCTCTTCCTCCTCACCTCCTCCTAATAGTCATCATTATTCCCAGTTCGAGTTTGTTGTGTAAAATACGTTTAGTGGTCCTTGTTGAATACACTGTCTGCAGTATAATTTCTGTCAGTGTCAATATGTTAAGGATAATGTAGGTCGAACACAACTAGTTTATTAGCAGGGCGTTAATGAAACAACATGTTTCGGCCTACTCGGAGGCTATCATCAGGTTTACAATGTTGGCTGTAAGAGACAAATAATAATGTGAGTAGCGGATGTTGAGATCTCATCATCATGCTTAACAAAGTATATATGAGAAAAGACTGTGTGTGTAGGAAGGTGCTGAAACTTAAGATTCTGTCAGTGTCATTCTGCCTATTGGGTGATTCAGGAAGTGAGGTCAGTATTTTGGGAGATGATAATATTAATCATTGTGAGAGGAAACAAATTCTGTGAACATGTGTCTAATTCTGATTGGTTACCGAGATAGAATTCTTTTAATATCTTGACATAACTCCACTAAATTTTTTTTTTTGTGCGGTTGGATGAAGAACGAAGTTTACAAAAGAAAAGTGGACACACAAGTCGAATCGCTCGCTCGCACTTTGACGCTTTTTCCCGCGTGAAGAAACGTGACGATAACTTTTGCGAAAAACACGCGATCTTCTCACACAAGTTGATTTTGACGGTGGGATTTTCGAATACTTATTGTAAACTGTAACAAGTTTGTCATATCTTTACAATAAATTTCATGTTTAAACATTAAATTAAAATAAAATTAATAGTAATTAATTTCTCTTTCTTAATTAACATTCACAACGCTTTCGTTTTTGTAGATTCAGAGAGCTGCTGTATCTCGGTAACCATTAAGAATATTCACATTAATTTCTTCTCGCGATGACCGATTGTGTTTCCTCCCAAAATGTTGATTCTTCTACTTGAATCACCCTGTATATATTTCAGACCTGTACGCATGACCTGAGTTTGATGGAATTGTAATTTATCTTGCGTATTATTATTATTATGTATATGAATAATCAAGAAGACATTCATAAAGCAGGTCTTCTGATTGCAAAGTTAAATTGTATCTGAGGAGAAGAGATTGTGTGGTGGGAGCTGAATGGAACGGGCCGAGCACCACATCTAATGACGCACTTTGTACTAGCAGTTTGGAAACTTCACTTTCTATTCGAAGAGGGTTACGACTCGCTGCCTTTCGAGTAGCGATGTAGAAATCATCCACATTTTAAAAAGACGAGTTTGTAGGACAGCTACATACACATTTCACGGTTACTTGTAACTGTAGGCAGTACCGCAGGTTCTGACTTGACCGAGTCGCCTTAATTCAATGATGCAAAATTTTAAACAGTAATTAGCATTTGAACGTACTGACGTCGTAACAGAGTTCATTGTTTGAGTAATGTCGGTTTTATTATGGTTTTGTATTTTGTTTGTAAAGACAGGCTATACTTAAAAAGTCAAGTGTTCCGGCATGTGAGGCTGTGTGTCGCTGGGTGGGCAGTTACCGGCATTTCGAAGGATCGTAGTGACTTCATCTGCAGGACCATGAAGTTTCAGAAGAGTGGAATGATTGATCCTATATGGTCCTAAATATGAAAACGGGGAATGGAAAAGTCGGACGAATCGAGAACTAGAAGAGATGAGCAAAGGAGAAACTATAGTAAAATGGATAAAATGGCAAGGGATACGCTGGTTAGGTCACCTAGAGAGAATGGAGGAGGATAGGATGCTCAAAAAAATCTTCACTCAAGAACTGGAAAGGACGAGAAGAAGGGGAAGACCGAGGGAAAGATGGAAAGAGGAAGTAGAAAGAGATCTTCAAGTGCTAGGAGTGAGAAGATGGAGACAGTTGGTGGCAGATAGTAAAAAATGGAAGGACATTGTTCGACAGGCCAAAACCCATAGCGGGCTGTAGTGCCAATGGAATAAGGAATGATTGATCCAGAAGATGAAGACACTACGATCCTTCGACATGCCGGGAACTACTCACCCAGCGACACGCCACATACCGCAGTATTTCTTATTTCATTAACACAGCTGTGGAAACTTAAAATATCATACAGACGTGCTTTTGTGTCGTCGTTCCCCACAGTGTGACTGTCTCGCTAACAGACTTATGAGCCAGTTAACATATTGGTATGACCGTATAGGCAAAGCAATCCCTGTAAAGGCCTGGCAGGGTCTGAGGGTTCCAGGAGGTTGAGGCTCCCAGATTGTATGACAGTCGGCACATAAAGGCGGTAAGGTTGTCAGCCGAACGCACCGGCCGCCTTTACCCCCCAGGAAATATTCCTGATACTCATTCCTGCTAGAGGCTGATTCGACCCCAGGGCCATAGTGCAGCCGGAAGGATTTTATCAATGAAAAATTCCAATGACGCCAAATTTAGAAGCCTTTTCTTCACAAACAGTGCGTAATGTGTGATGGTGAAGTGTCGTGTTAATATTCGAAAATAAGCACCTCCGTTACGGTGCTTTGGGAATGTGGTAGACCGGAGTTTCGTTTCCGGTTTAAAGTTATCTTTAGTGAACAGCGCGAAATTTTGTATCGAGTTAAACTGTAAACTTATGTACGAAATTTTGTTTACATATCTACAGTCAACAAACATGGCGACTGCGAAACTTCTGGGCTATAAAGTAAAGTAAAAATTCACCCCAAAACAGGCCACGAAGGTCCAGAGGTGGAGTAGAGGTATAGCTCTGCTCTTCTCTAACCTCGGCCCTACATGGTGGTAGGTGGTCAACGCCACGCCCCGGCCGCTTTACCCCCGGGAGAGACCCGGTACCCATTGTGTAGGAGGATGGGTGGGCCCCAGGGACGTTTCGAATGGGTGCGGAAAATCTCGCCTCCGTCTGGATTCGATCCCTGGACCGTCTAGCCCGTGGCCAGGCACTATACTGACTGAGCTATCCGTTCCCACCTTTTGGACTGTACCTTATAAATCTAACGTGAATGGAATTCATTATTATTGGAAACTACGCATAGACATCGATTTGATAAATAGTGCGCTATTAATTCATAGTGAATGCGACACAGGGTGCACGATCTGGGGTTCGAATGCCGACAGGAGCAGGATTGTAATGTTTTCATCTCAACGTCCGGACCGGCTCCGGAGCCCACCTAGCCTCCGTATGAAATGAGTCCTGGGTTTCTCTCCCTTGGGGTAAAGCGGCCAACGCGATAAGCTGACCCCTTACCTCCTTCTAACGCCGTGGTTAGGAATGAGTGGAGAAATACTTCTGCTCCCCATATATGCCTTTAGTAAATGGACAGGGACAAGTGTAGCTTTACGTTTTTTGGTCTGTAGCCTTTGCAAGATGGGCTGAAGCATTTCAAGAAAAGCAGACCGACTGAATTATTTCCAAAACTTGTTAAAGTTAAGTTGCTTTACCCGAGCTAACTCAGTTTGTGTATCAGACAGCGCATATCTGCTCCAGCCATCGATTTGCAAGAAAGAGCTCTCCCTATTCGTAGCAGTTCAAGAGGTTAGGAATGCAAAGTGTGTACCGACTGTAGTGACCCGTCATGAACCTGGCGTTCTTTTGCCTGTGGCCACGATCAGGTGCATAGCTCAGCGTACAGAGTGCTTCAGCTCGTTCACTGGCTTAAATTGTTCTTGATATAAAGTGGGTGTTTGGGAGAGAGGAGTTAATGGGAGCAGTTAGGCTCGCGTGTTTTTTGAACGACGGTCTTCCAGCTGCCGGGATTATGTAGCTTAGGTTGAAATGAGAAGAAGGTGATGATGAACGGAAAGTAGAGGCTCTTGATGTTTCAGGGTAGTAACACAACATTTGCCCGGATTGAAAGATTCGTAAGTATTTAGTGGCGCTTTTACAAATTCACAGACTATTTAGACTCAAATATTAGGGCGAACTCAGAAGATTCTTATGGAGGCAGTCGGAAGTCACTATCAAGTATTCCGATATTCGTGCAAGTTAATTAATTTGTTCTTCATTTGATGGGCTTTCAGCTCCACTCACTATACAGAAGACAATATTAGTAAATTTTTATGAATGATTGGTTAGTTCAGTAATTAGTAACAGATATTAGCTGTAGGGACTGGGAACACTGGGGCACGCGGTGACGCAGTTGGTTGAGTCACTACGCTACAAGCCGGACGGTCGCGGGTTCGATTCTCGATGGTGTCATCGGAATTTTTCATTGACGTAATCCTTCCGGCCGCACTATGGCCCTGGGGTTGACTCAGCCTCTAACAGAAATGAGTACCTGGAATTTTTCCTGGGGGGTAAAGACGGCCGGTGCGTAGGGCTGACAAACTTACCACCTTCATGTGCCGATTGTCTTGACATCTGGGAGCCTCGACCTCCTGGAAGTCTTAGGGCCTCTCCAGGCCTGTACAGGGATTGCTTGCTGCTGTTTGTACTGAGAACATTAATGGAAGGTTGGTCCTATTTCCCGTATGAGTTTGTAACCCGCGATCTCTAGAATACAAGGCAGGGCAGATAATCACCCTACGTACTACCAATGAAGGAAGCCGCGAACGACCTTCCAAGACTCTAATTGCCTCCCTCAGGCAAACCGAGAAATTGTCAGTGGCCGCCCTGTTTTGACCTACTGGGATCCAGTTCACACCATTTTTTAAACCTCTGTTAATATTATCTATAATATATTTCTAGATAATGCCGTTTTTCAGCTAACATTTGTATCACTGATACACAAGCTTTTGCAAAAATCTGGAAGCCACCCCAAAATTCTATGTATCAGAAGGCTGAGGAAGCAAGTTCCACACTGAGGACCCACCACTATTAAGCGCCATCGTTGGAAATGGACGTCCTGGGTTTGTTTGCCCCTGGTTTGTATATATTCGTCTCTTTCGTTCGTGCTACGTACCCAGCACACCCCATCCTCTTTGATTTAAAAGAAATTTTTTTCTCATTGAATCATTTTTACCGGCACCCTGTTCTTTCCCCTCTGTTTGTCCACGTATTATCGTCATTCTTCTCTTCCCAACGGACCTCAACTTACATCGCCCCACGTAATGAGAGGACAAGTTTCGAATCCGTGTAAGACTAAGTAGAGGGAAGCCTGTGATTCTGCTTATGTTAACGCTATTTCGATAGAGCACGTTAATTTTGATTTGTTACTGATGTTAGGAGATACTTTACGCACGCCACACTTTGGAGCTGTAAATCATTACTTTCATGGTTCCTTTTATATTAAACTGAACACGCGTAAGGAACGTGTTAAGCACAGCGTAATACAGGCCTGCTTAGCCTTTGATTGGGTGCGATCAACGTTGGCAAAATTTGCTCTGCATGCGGGCAACACGAAATGCAATACACAAAATGAAGAATGATTACGTGTACGTATATTTGTATTTATGATCATATTTGTGTATTTTTTATATTAGCATGTGCTATAAAAATATACTAATAATAATGGGAGAAATTTGTGAAATATATAATTCTGAACAGAGGCTACGGCGTCGCTATTTTTAGCACATTTTTTTTTTACAAACGGAATTAGTAATGCAATGTCATTGTTTCATCATAATCAAGTAGCTCATTCATTAAATTTTCAAAATTAATTCAGCCTTCTATCTAGGCTTTGCCAAGGGAAGGATTAAAGACTTTTCCTCATTTGGAGTTGTCTCCGCGGAAAACATAACCCTGCTGCACCGATTGCCCGCAAGCGACGGGTTGAGGGATTCTGGTCAAATAATTCTGGCCCTTCCCACACGTTCCCTTATTTATCTCGGAAAAACCTGCGCTGAACTTAAACAAACGCCTTCCGTTTTTTTTAAACCTCTGTTCAAATCGTATTTCACTCCGATGCATATTTAGCCGTTTATGCCGGAGTTAACACGCGAGATATGCGCAGAAATGCACTTAGATATTCTGTATATTTTCGTTATTTTTTGCTTGACTTGTTTAAAATTACAGGCTATCTGCGATCCTTTCGGCTGTTCTCGAGTTATGACACGCGAGAAGCAAGAGAGACATGTCGAAACAACTTCTCAGTGCAAACGTGCCAAAAATTGAGTAGTGAAAAGTGTTACAGTGACCACTAGACCTAATTTTGTTCCCTCAATGAATACAGTGCGCGGAATAGTACAAGTTAAGCTGTGGTTTGCGTGTGTAGGTGGACGACTTGAGTGATTATTTCTGTTGCTATAACCTGTTGCGATAACCTTGAAAAGGCATTTCATGTATTGAAACGGAAATCAGCAACACAAGAATATCCAAATTGAACTAGTTTCATTCAAGTGTCTGGTGAGTCGAATCACTTTCTAAACCCAGAACGTGAGTCCCATACGAATGTACGTAATGTTTCTCTTCCGTTTAGAAGGGAAAGTACATCATTAACGGAGTTAAGTGACGCTCAGGCACTGACATGCGTTCACATTGCCAAAAAAATTCAGGCAGCATATTCGCATTACTGAATCAGAGCATGTGGGTGTAATGACACAAGATGTCGTCGCATCCTGGACACTTCTCAGACGGCCCTGCCATTTAATCCACTGTGGTCACAATTTGTGTTGTTGTTATTCGCAATTTTGCACATGTTACAGAACGTTCTTACTGTAGCATTAAATATATATACGAGTAGTTCTTCATGTAAAATGCTCATTACTTTCTTACGATTTTAACCAAAGTTGAATTTTCTCTACAGGTTTTTGTAAAACCTGCATATATAAAACTTCACGAAAATTTGACCAGCGGGTGTTGTGTTCCATGCAGATAGCGAGGCGTAAAGTCACTTTTCGCGGCTTGGCTCTTAAAAAACAGGAATGTCTTCAGAAATGACATCCCCCCTCCCCCCCGTTGTATTATATTGTTGCACGCGTCAAAAAAATTGAACCATGTTAAAGACAGCTGTTTACTGCACAAAACAAACTAATTTGCTGTACATGTTTTGACATATTCAACGCCATCATCAGGGTTGTTTACATAAAGTTAATGAAGATTTGTATATTACGCTCCTCTGGTGCTTTGTACAAGTCACCCACCATAAGGGTTTAAAAATATATATGAATATAACTTACAGCATTTATTTAACTTTACGGTCGAGACATTTTATAAAACACTTATTACCGTAGCGTAATGTCAAACTTTTAACAGCTTTATGAGAACACCCATTAGGACGGAGTATATTACACTGAAACATTAAAAACCTTCACTAATTATAATGAGCTGTTCTCTTTGAATAGTTCAACTTCACTGAAGTGATAATATGAAAAATTAAACCTAGGATAATTTATGCTACGGAAACGCACTGGCCTGAACTATTCTTTCGCTGTGGGTCGGGTAGCGTAGTCGGTATAGCGACTGGCTACGGGCTGGACGGTCCGGGGATCGAATCCCGGTGGGGTCGAGATTGTCCGCACCTGTCCAGACCGGCCCTGGAGCCCACCCAGACTCCTGTACAATGGGTACCGGTGCGTGACACTGGTTCCTCACCCCCGTCTAGTGCCGTGGTCAAGAAAGAGTAGAGCTATACCTCTGCTCCCTCTATGGACCGTACGTCCTGTACAGAGCCCCAGTGCCTGTACAAGGGTGCACTTTATCTTTACTACTTTACCTTATTCCTGCGCTGAAAGCATGCGATCGCACAGGAAGCAAGACAAAGTACACGTTTAGATGTACATCATGTATGCTCGTATGTCTGCATTTTGTCACATCGATTTTTATGATGTAGGTGTTGCCGGCGTGACTCTGAAACGGCATGACATGCATACCGATTTTATAGCCTTGTAACCGGACAATAAGGCTGAAAATTCTCTGTATATTAACAGCACGTGCGATTCCTCAGGAATCGAATGTTTCCTGTTGACTAAGGAATTAAAGAAGAATGCAGATGGCAGATTCATTTCTACGAAGTTAATGTAATGGAAATGAGGGGGTTCGGGTGAAGGGAAGGGGGGAGATGTTACCTTCGCACACCATTTTATTGTATGATTTTAGAATGACTCTCAAATTGAATGTAACTTTAGGTGTAACTGTTCTGACATCCGCTGGCGTTCGAAGGAAGGAAATCGAATTGTGAATCCGTATATGTGTATATTTGAATGTTATAAGTAATGTAGATTTTGCTAACCATCAGTAATATTAACATCCATCCAGTCAATAATATAAACAGCCAACTAGATATACACAATAATAATTTTACTAATAATTTCAATCAGCTCAACATGTTTCGAGCGATAACTTCGCCCATCCTCAGGAGCACTAGACGGTGTTTACAGCT
>Ga0123352_10007191_pt1 | contig 17125 bp, 8 predicted proteins | sample TergutLab28metaG_FD_89700 | JGI IMG/M metagenome (GOLD analysis project Ga0123352, IMG submission 89700) | Labiotermes labralis P1 segment gut microbial communities from Petit-Saut dam, French Guiana - Lab288 P1 | ecosystem: Host-associated > Arthropoda: Insects > Digestive system > Gut ... | reverse complement strand
CGCGGCACTAGAAGGGGGTGAGTGGTCAGCAGCACGCCCCGGCCGCACTTTAACCCCGGGAAAGACCCGGTACCCATTTTACAGGAGGCTGGGTGGGCCCCAGAACCGGTCTGGACGAGCAAAAATCTCGTCCCCACCGGGATCCGACCCCGGGCCATCCAGCCCGTAGTCAGTCGCTATACCGACTGAGCTACCGGGTCAACCATAGAAAAGTACAGCATTTCAGATCCTTTAAACGTTTCTCCTGAAAAATCACAAATTTTTAGTTGTGACACTGTTGTCGCAAATGAGCGGTATGATTGATGTTTGCAGAACATAATACTGAGCGGTAAGGTAGGTACTTAACCCTTAACCCGCTAACGTGGAAAATATAGTGAGCTCCTAATAATGCCAGCAGATGGCAGATGGGATTAAACTCGGCGTTTAAAGGGTTAAGCCGTTCCGGACCCAATCCTCACAACAGCCAGTGACTCACATCACAAAGCAATTCCTCTGTGCCTGTAATTACAGTCCAGTTAATATTCTGCAAGTGCCGTAATACTTGTAACGATGAGCCTATCATGTGCCGACACCGAGTCTCTTCTACAAAATTTACGTCTTAAATAAGCCTGTGTTTATAAGATATTAATGTCTTAGTGTTACGGAATGTTAAAATAGTTTATATAAATAAAATTAAATTACTCGCTGGAGTAACCAAATTATAATAATTCGAACATATCAAGAAATAACGACGTCCGAATTTGAACAAGAGGTAGTACATGAGGTTCAAGAATTCTTGAATATTACGACGTTTCAAATGGTATATAATGACAGACGTTTCGAAGCAATGTTTTTACCTGATGATAAAGTCAATATGTTTTATCGTTATGTCGGTAAATCAGTAAAACATGGCACGGTATAGGTCTAACACCACAGAAGATTTTGACGTTCAGGTGACAGTGCATCGTGATAAATTCTTATCACAAAACCAAGCAGATGCACTAATTCCTCTAATTTATTTTTGGGATAAACCTCTACGTGTTTCGGGCAGTTCCTCTGTCCATCATCAGGAGTTTTTCACTGTACATATAGCAATAGTATATATATATATATATATAGAGAGAGAGAGAGAGAGAGAGAGAAAGACAGAAAGAGGAAGCGTGCTCTAATGTAGTTGGTTGAGGCACTGCGCTACAAACCGGAAGTTCGGGGGTTCAATTCCTGATGTGTTTGGAATTTTTCATTGACATAATCCTTCCGGACTCACTATGGCCCTGGGGTCGACAGCCTCTAAAAAAAACTGAGTACCAGAAATATTTCTTGGGTGTAAAGGCGGCCGGTACGTAAGGCTGACAACCTTACCACTATCACGTGCCTACTGTCTTCAAATATGGGAGCTTCAACTTATTGGAAACCTCAGGGTCTGTCCAGCTCCATGCAGGTATTTCTTCAACCCTTTCCTTTATATATTCAGTACCTGAAGTGACTCTGCCTCATGATCCAACACCTCGACAGACCGAAGAACACTAATGTCTTTGGATGTGCAGTGATTGTGTCCAGCCTAATGCATCACGTTAACTAACCTTCTATATAATTTGTGATAAACATTTATAATTTCATTTTTGTTTATTGCTTGGCATCTGAGATAAAGACGCCAAACAATTTAATTCAGGCCCTCAGCTATACCCCAGGGTTAGGATTACAACTTTAGAGTTATTTAAAGATTAACACGATGAATTCTTTGTGTCGGAGGACATGCGACGTAGAAAGCTTATCTTCCAGGCAAAACTGCTTGTTGTCAGATCCAGCAGTGAATAAAAGAAACTGTAATACGAATTATTATTAATATTTAGAGTTTTGTTTACCAAGTACCTGTAAGTACATCAGGGCCACAGGCAGCAGATTAACTTAATAGAACCCCACAATGGTACCATGCGTTAGAGACGAGAACGAAGCATTTAACAGTGAAAGCCAAATTTTAATATCTACTGGAACACAATCTTAATCGTCATATACACAGAAAGACAATGTGACAGAATAAAATCACTTTAATTTATGGACCAAAAATTATAAAGGACTAAATTATCCAGAAGCTAATACCTGTGGCCCTGCGTTGGTCTGAAGCACCTCGATTGCTGGGATCGCGGGTGCGAATCTCGTTGAGGGCAAGAATATTCGTATCTTGTGTTTGTTACGTGTAGACAAAGGCCTCTCTGAGGCGGACTGATCACTCTTTTACAGAAGTCCTACATCGCGAATGTTTGTCTTATTGTACGTGTTCTAGAAACCTCAACACGAGATAACCTAGGCCCGATTTGGGCTGTAGCGCCAGAGAAAAAAAAAAGGAATTGTACATATAAATGTAACGTTGAGGCGCCTTCGTTTAAACATTATTGCCGTGGATTAGCTGTAATTCTTAATTATTAAGAGTGCATTTTTATATTCTAGCTTTATCAATCAGGCACGCAAAGAGATGCGCCGTATTATATTGCCATCTTTGGCCTGTCTGGCTCTCTCGTATTTTTTCACATTACATTATAAACGTCGCGATTATCGGACAAACATTACTGAACATAAAATATGTGTTTTGATTTTCTCTACAGTAGACTTTGTTTAAAATATTTCTCATTGATACGATAATAGAAACAGCCAACTGGATACAACAATATTAATTTTATTAATAACTTCAATCAGCTCAACATGTTTCGGGCAACAATTTCGCCCATCCTCAGGAGCACTAAGCTGTAAGCACAGCCTAATGCTCCTGAGGATGGGCGAAATTGTTGCCCGAAACATGTTGAGCTGATTGAAGTTATTAATAAAATTAATATTGTTGTATCCAGTTGACTGTTTCTATTATTGTATCAAAGATTCACGGTTACAATAACATCATATTTCTCATTCTATGAAGAATTGAGACTAATATCATAAAACACTTGGGTCTTCACGTCAAATACCCGTCATTATTACCAGATTTTAATAAAACTTTTTAATTTTCGCTACATATTTTGAAAACTACTGAAATATTAAATTTCATACAGTTCCATCTAATGCGAGTCGAGTTGTTCCATTCGAACGGACGGACAGGCGTATAGACACAAGGGACACGACGAAGCTAATAGTCACTTTTCACAATTTTGCAAACACGCCTAAAACGTCATAATCCTCGAGCTAATTGCGAGTGACGTATTTAAGTGGAATAAGACAATCTAATACTAGTCACCTTCAAAATCTGTACATTCCTTTTCAACGTAAGTTTTGTATTTATTTGTCACGTGTTCATCCAGAGTCAAATTCATATTCATATTCTCCCTGACACATGGTTGTGTAATTCAGGGTTTTGAAATTTAATTCACAAAGACCTGCCTGATTTCCTCTTGTACATTGTCTACATGCTTCGACATAAACCACTAATGCATTCAATGGTGACAGTAAATTTGAATTTACTGTGACTGCCGTTAGCGCCAACGTTCGGCGTAGACTTGGCATTCTATATATAATAATATGACTAACTACAGCCATTGTTTTCTTCCATATATGTGTATATTAAGCCAGAGGACACTCCTTATCAATCATAGAATATTACAGAGAACAATGGAACGAAAACCCTGAATGGCTTCTCGTTTCGCAAGTCTCAACAATGGAAAGCAGGCGCCACAGGCTTCGATCGTTTTAGTAAATCAAGTCATTGTGCTCCGAGGTTATGAAAATTGTCATAATAGAGTCGCTAAAGCAAAGTTTTCGTTCGAAAAATTAAGCAATCTATAACATAATGAAAATGCATATAACAGTTAGCCGTGCGATCATAATTCCTAACCCAGAATTATGGAAACTGCGCTTTCTGAAGTAACTCTACCTCGATGATATGTAGCTGTTTGGTAGCGTCAAATATGTATTACGTTGGTTCTGTTTATATATGGGTTATTTAATGACGCTGTTAGGAGTTTAGAACAGTGGTTCCAAAAGCGTGCTCCGCGGATCCAAAGGGGTCTGCGACCAATTTTCATGAGATTTTTAGAGCATTTCAGTAATGGCTACTTTGAAGTTTACTTACTTCTAAATTAAAGGAAAAATGTTTTGTTACAAATAATCGCGGAACTTATTATTTTTTTTCGTGTGGTCAATAGAATGCCTAATTAAGTATCTTCCTGTACCCACGAAGCGAGGGACAATCATTTCAGTTAAGGTCCAATAACGCAATGCATTATTTCTTATGCTACTGGTTTGTATCTGTGTCTAACCAAAAACATTTCCCAGTTAGGTAAAAGTAAAATTCACCATAGAACAGGCTACGAAGGCCCAGATGGGGAGTAGAGGTTTAGCTTTACTCTTTCTTTAACCTCGGCTCTAGATGGGGGGGGGTGGGTGGTCAACGCCACGCCTCAGTCGCTTTACCCCCGGGAAAGACCCGGTACCCATTGTATAGGAGGCTGGGTGAGCCCCGGGGTCGGTCTGGACAGGTGCGGAAAATCTCGCCTCCATCGGGATTCGATTCCCGGACCGTCTAGCCCGTAGCGAGTCGCTATACCGACTGCGCTATCCCGGCCCACAAGTAACAATTTTAATTTTGGACACCTATCTTTCGGACACTCTATTAAGTGAGAAAGGATGTGCGGTTCCGTCGTTATTTTTCGAAGCCCCAAGAAATCCGCTAGTAAAAAAGTTTAAACACTGGTTTAAAAGTTATTTAACGTCGGATGTACGATTATTAATAAACCATAAATTTAAAATGTGTGGAAGAAATCCGACATTGTATGTTTTGAAGTACTCTTCCAACATTCAGCTAGAAGGACTGACGACAGACACAAACCCTCAGCCAAGGTAGCCGGTGTATCGGTCCAGTTTTGAATGGACATTCTGCAGCGAGTAAGTTGCAGGGTCAAACTGCTAGGGAAGACTAGCTTGTTAATGACTTTCAAGTCGTTGCGACTGCACGAGCCGTTCACTATATTAGCGCAAGAAACAACGTACACCAATACATACCAAACTACAGACAATGACTGTGGAGTTTGCAATTGACCTTGGCGGAGGTTTGCACAGGGAAAAGGCGACCGTCCCTTGTTTGTGATGAGTAACCGATGCATTCCAGTTAAAAATACATTGGACTGAAGTGCAATCGTGTTTTGTGCATGTGACGTAATACAAGTTTATGCTTAAGTGTTCTGTGTGGTTAGAGATGTGTATGAATTAAACTTAGGTTTGTTATACAAGAAAAATGATCACGTATTGGAGTGATATAGAGTCATATTCTTGAGAGGATACATTGATTTCTCCCAGCTGTCGTCGCGAGGTTAGGGGACCCCAGGAAAGCTGTACGAGTAAACTGCATCCTCTTGAGTCTAGGACAGTAGCAAACCCTGCTAATGTTCATTCAAATACGGTACCTTAAGGGCGCTATATACTCTCAGTTAAACTGAGCGATTTTACTATGTGATGTCATACCTGACGGAAAACTGAGTAAAGTGCACGGTTTTAACAGGCAATAGCGCAGGTCTCAGAACTGTCCTTTCCAGTCGTCTTTCACACATAGAACTGCGCAGTTCACCTAGGGAATCCAACAGTTTCCTCAGTTTACTTGTTTTTATCCACCATAGTCACACGCACAAGAAGACACACAGAACTGATGAAAAAAACTGACAAACTTGATGGGAAACCTGTGCTGCGCCAGAGAACATTCAGTCCAGTTTGTCGTGCAGTTTTTAACACATTTAAAATGCACAGTTTAACTTAGGGTGTATGGGGCCCTTTATGAGTTTAAAAGCGACAAGACACTGTGGACATTTTTACAAAAGTACAACGTACCCCTTTGTTTTCCTTATCTATGAACAAAAGAAGATTGGTCCAAAACGCTGCTGGACCGACTCGTTGGGGGCTGATGTGTTTCTTCTCCTGGATTCCATTCTAATTACTGAACCTGATCTACTGTGCCATTGCTTTAAGGCCAATTCCAAAACCCCACGCTGGCCACTTTCTATTATTATTTTTTCTACAAGTGCTGGTACTTAAAGTAGTGTATTGCGGAGTTTACAGCCCTTACTGCGAATTTATGACAACATTTATGGCGTGATTGTTATAAGGTTTTTTTTACAGACTGCTGAACGGATTGCAATAATGGTATTACAGTAAAATTTGAACTACGAATTCAAGTTTTTGTTGTTGTATCAATACAATGCTTACTTCACACGGAAATCATACATTAGAATTCAGACAGCACTGGTATTGTATCATTATATTATATTCTAAGACTTCCAGTTAGGCAAGAAAAATGTTCCTTCTATTACGAACTATTTGTGCGGCAGAGTGGATTGTAATGAATAGGCTGAATTTACTTGTACATAATGCAGATTCACTCATTTAGTAGTCTGTCTTACGACAGGCCGAAAGCCTCTTCCAAAGCAAGCTCTCCACATAATGTGATCTAGAGCTTCCTCCTTCAAATGAGAGTATCCTATCCTTTCCTTAAGGTCATCCAGTAGCTTCCTACGTCTTCTTCCTCGTCTTCCTGTCACTTCTATTCCTCCTTTTATCTTTCCTTCAATAACCCGTTGTAGAAGGCAGTTTCTACGCAAAATGTGACTAATCCATTTAGTCTTCCGTTTACTTATATCATGCAGGATATTTCTCTGCTCCTTGACTCTAAGAAATACTTCTTCATTTCTCACACGATCGGTCCAACTGATCTTCTCCATCCTCCTCCAGCACCTCATTTCAAAATAATGCAGATAAATGGTAATATTTCGTAATTATGAAGCCTGTGATTTATGGAAGTAATATAAATTTTTACAACAGCAAATGAAACAGATTGAATTGTGTTGTCCACATTGGTTGAATTTGGTAGCCAACCCGCGTACACAAGGTCGCAGCCTCTTGGAACATCAAAAATATGATGGGAGATAACATTAAAATAAATCTTAAGTAAAATACGTCTGAGTATATATATATATATATAGTAAATTTAAGAGCATAAAAGTACAGAGACTGGAGAGAGCTAATAACGAAACGTTTTAAAAATTTCACTTCGCTTGAAGTCGAAGTGAAGTACAATTAAAAAATGGAAGCACTGTTTCAAAAAACAAACACTTCGCCACTTCACATTACAGTTTACATATTCCTGATAACTTGTAGTTTTACAATCGATAACGACATTAAAAAAACCCTTTTGCAGTCATTCTCAGGTTGAAGGTTACCTCTCGATCCCCGCTGATACTGGCGTGGTACGGGTAACTAGGTTAAGCCACCAATCAGAAGGTTAACTGATTTTGAGACTTGTGCGAAACGCTAGGTATAGTTCCAACAATTTTTTTGATGGATCCATAACCCAAATTCGGCCCAGACCGCCTCGTTTCTGAGGTTCCTAGATCGCACACATTAGACACACAGACCTGGCAGGACTCCTCTGAACGAGTGACCAGCTAGTCGTAGGTGTCGATACCCACACAACACAATAGACAAGAATCCATGATCTCAGAGGAATTCGACACCGCAATCCCAGCAATCAAACGGCCGCAAATCCAGCCTCATTTCTACTTAGGTTAAATAGTTCTTTCCCGCAAAAGCTCAGATGGAATATAGAACAGACCTTAAGAAGTATAGAAGGGAATGGACTTACGTTGATGAGTTCAGGGGTTACACAGGCAAACTGCAAGATTGGCCGGTGATTCGGAAAGAAGGGGTGCAGAAAGCAGAGAGATTTTTGTTCCAAATGTAAATAGCTATCTTGTATTTGAACAAAACCTGCTGTTCCTTTTTCTTTGAAGGGGCAAAGATTTTTGGCACCGAATGCCCAGGACGATCATGACTGTAACAATCAGATTTCAAACTTGAAATTAAAGTTCTATTCGGAATCCAGTGACTTTAGTGTTGAATAAAACATGATATTTCAAACCTTCAAACTGAGGCAGAATATTTCCTCCGAAAGATGGTTGCCCACCTACAGTACCACACGGTTTAATGAATCTTAAGGTCAAAATCGGAGCTGTGCCCTCATGAACGAGAGAAACATTAGACTTTCACCGTCTGGGATGTACAGTGGTAGTTAGGGACTGACTTTTCAGGACAAAGTAGGGCCCTTAAATAAGGGACCGATAGACTGTCCCGAATCGCCGGTAAATAATTAACAATCTACGCAACATAACATACCAGAAGAGCGGAAAATCTCATTTACACGTTGGCGGAAGCCTGAAATCATGCAAGATGAAACACGTTTTGCGACCCACTCATAAATAATATTCACTGCTGGGGTAGTGTTTCGGCATGCGGCGTTGGAATGAGAATTGTTGAAAGTAAGAACACATAAACTTCAGCAGAAAATTCCGAACTTATTCTTCTGTTAGGAATATTTACACCAAGAAGAATCATTTCTGGAAATTATAAAGCTGTAACACTGCATATTTAGACTTAAACATTTAAGTAAATATCCGCATTTTAATATCTAAGTAGTAGATAAAGGGCCTGAGTATTAGATGTTATTGTATCATGTAGACGTAAGAAACGCTGCGTTCATGTGTTCAAGTAACATCGCTCATTTGCGACAACAGTGTTACAACTCAAAATTTGTGATTTTTCAGGAGAATATTTTAAAGGTTTTGGAGTGCTATAATTTTTTATGAGTGCAAATACGACACAACTGCTCTCCAGCGGCGAGTTTTGCAAACTGCGTTATGATACTGTACCTGCTAAAAGTATATCTGCAAACGTTTATTTCTACACCAATAACTCAAAAATGCCAAATTTTGAGCTGTGATAATCTTGTCGCAAATGAGCGATATAAAGGTTCGAAAAATTACAGTAATTTCAAGTTACAACTGTTGCGAGCCCCTTTTCTTCAAAAGGAAAAAGGACAAGCGGTGTGACATGTCTACGTATTACCTCGTACCTCCCCCTTTGTTACCTCAACCAGTGCTCCCAATTCACCTCAAGAATCCCTCCCCTCTGCTGTCGCAATTCATATCGCAAATGTCATGTTGTCATACAACTGTTTTGTTCTCGTGGTATTAGGGATTATGAAAATCTGTCAAGCAAGCGAATAAACAGAAATACACGTAAACCTAAGTCACAGAGAGACGATCCAGAACATTCATGGCGTCTTAACCGGAGCGAATTTCCCTTTTTCTTCCATTCCTTTGTTGTTGTTGTTCTTCTTCTTCTATTTCATCCTCTTCTCCACCTATTTCCTCTTCTTAGACTTGGTTTCCGTTAGTTTCTTTTCTGTTGTCAGTTTCCTCAGTTGCATCTACTGCTTCCTTCCATTTCTTTCCCTGCACTTTCTGAGTTGTGCGGCCGGCTGCGCTGTTTAAGATTTTTCACAAGTTTCGCTTCCAGTGACGCAACTAACTTGACTTCTTCGAGAGCCTTTTGTCCTCGAGGCGCTGAACATTGACCGCCCAATATGATTGCTTGTACTAACTGCAAGTGATCATTTTGACGCACACACAACTGTAGCTATTTATAATGAAATGTAAACGCAACTCTTCGCTCTATGACAGATATCACTAATAATTTATCGCGATTGCAAAAGAACTTGATTGACAGACGGTATCCTTTAGCTTGATAGAATATATTATTCTACAGTAAGGATCTGTAGAGCATAAACTGAACAAACTTGGTGGCTAATGCCAAAATCTCTGATCCCTCTCGATTATTTCTAACTGAACCAAATGGCCTGGTATTAAAATACTCGGTTATTACTGACCAAAGTTGTTCGTTCCATCATCATAACCAACACCACGACCATGAATTTGGTGTGGGAAAGACCCAAGCGCCACTAAAAGTATGTCGTTCTAAAATTCTAAATGGTGACAACTATTAAAAAATTTACAAATTTTACGCACATAATTTTAGAGTAAGTAATGCGGGTTGCGGTGTTATGAACCACAGTGTTGTAACATGTGGAATGTGGGTACAGATGTTAAAACGTGTACGAAAACCTGTGTGAGAGTTTAAAATGTGCGTTATGTGTGTTTGAATTAGCTTATCCGCCTCAAACCGCTTCGAAGTACGTTTGTTACCGTGACTATAATTAAAATTAAAGATGGCTGAATGCGGAGTGAAAATATGGATTTTTTAGCATCTCCACAGTTTAAAATCCTGTGGAGATCCTTCTACAACAGAAAAGAAAATAATTTACACGAAAATTATGTACAACCAAAAAAAAAAAGCCATAAAAGTTTAAAGAACAACTTCAATTCTAAAGAAATTATGACTAATTTTGTCGGTATACAGCCGTAGCTGCGTGCAATGTGGGCAAAGGAAGAAACTGCTTTTATTTTAGAGATTGAAGATGGACTGAAGAAAACAAAGCAAACTATTCAATCGGTACCTGGGGGGGCTTACCAGGATGTAAGGGGGAGTTGCGGGAAAATGAACACTCTCTGCCATCTACTGCCGAAATTCAGACTCGTCAAGCAGTAACGGCACTCTGCGTAACGTCTTTAACATACAGGGTGGTGAGGCCAAATTAAGTATACAGTAATTAACTACATACTACATACCTAAGTTTGGCCCACCCTGTATATATATATATATATTAATACAGAAAGTTTTATCCTAGTAATTGACCAACTTAATGTATAAATTCTTTTTTATAATAAGTTTATTATAATCCTCTACATGTTTCGAGAACTGTTGTGCTCATCATCAGGAGGTCAAATTGTATTATACAGCATTTGGTATCGTCACACTCTGTAGGTGGCCGTCTGGTGCGCAGACAGAGTGTGATGATACCAGATGCTGTGTAATACAATTTGACCCCCTGATGATAAGCACAGCAGTGCTCGAAACATGTAGAGGAATATAATAAACGTATTATAAAACGAGAATTTTTTCATTAAGTTGGTCAGTTACTGAGATTATACTGAGTTGCACGGTCAGCAAAACATCAAAGAGCAAATTTTGTTTAGGACATTACTACACTTCGAACTATCAAACAAAACTCTTCAAGAAGACACTTTTGTAGAGCTAGTTATTAGGCATTAACGGAGACCATCCTTGTTTCATTAATTATTTCTCAAAAATTTTTCCATAAAAATCGAAGTTAAAAATTAGCAGTACTGCATTTCAAGCGGAGGCCAAATGAAGCAAATACATTTCATGTTGATCTTTAAAAGGTTACCTCTGATAGCCAATCTGTAAGAGAAACAACAGTCAGTAAAATTTCTACGAACGTTCACAAACTTGTGAAAACCAAGTACTAGCTTCGTCATGTCCGTCCATCCGTCCGTCTGTCCGTCCAAACACTGAAACTCGGTACCCGTTAGAAGATTTTCATGAAATTTGACAATTATTTTGTTTTAAAATCTGACAAGAATAACCAGTAACGTACTAGAAGTCCAATAGATATTTTTCATCGTATCTCGATCATTTATTCCTAGAATGAGAAATTTTTAAGACAAACGCTGTAGGGGAAATCAAAACACACATTTTATGTTCAATAACTTTTTTCCGGAAATCGTCCATTTATGAGATAATGTGGAAACATTCGTTAGGCCGGACAGATCACAAATGACAATATAGCGCATGCGCATTACATGCTAGATAACTAAGGTTACAAGCAGAAACTTAGAATATGAAATAATTACTGCTTTCCACAGAACAGTGGTTACACGAAAGGGCCTCAATAATACGTGCGTACGTAGATTGTCCGTCTTGTTCATGTTTATCGAGATTAAGTTGCTGTAATTTTTGTTGATTAAATAGTTTACTTTTTCTAATTGCGAATTAATCACAAGGGTATAAAAATATCTTAAAATGTGTTATTTAATGACGCTATCAGTTGCAATGGGTGCACAGCGTCAGGGAAGAGGGGCGAGCGGGAATTGTGTACAGTATTAAATGAGAAAAGGTTAATTACTCTAAACCCGTAAAAATCGTCTTTCTCATTATCAATTATGACATATGGGAGCGGTGCTCTTTTTAACACTCATGTTTCTTTGTTTTTGGCGCGACAGCCCCCAGTGGGCCATGGCCTCCTCATTCACGACGTTTCTAGATCACACACACACACAACGACGCACCACAGTCGGTAGGACTCCTCTGGACGAGTGATCAGCTCGTCGCAAGACCTCTACCTTAAAACACACAACACTCACAGCAAACAAACTTCCATACCCCCGGTGGGATTCGAACCCAAAATCTCAGCAGGTGAGCGGCAGTATACCTAAGCCTTAGACCGCACGGCCACTGGGAATGGTTTTGTACAATCATACAGCCCTATTGAAACAATTTATTATCCAACAGACGCACAAATATATAACTCGTAGATACAATTAGAATTACTATAAAATATTTAAAATATTTAATAATAATTCTAATTTTATCTACTAATTATATATTTGTGCATCTGTTGGATAATGAAGTGTTTTAATCGTCATTCATGCACGGTACAAACACGAAGATCATACAGCCTTAAATTACCTGCAACTTCTTCTTTTTCTTACGGCCCCTCAGCTTATGCTCCGGATGCACCGCAGCCTTAGGCTTATTGTGCAGTACCTGCACCTTAGCTAAACATAAAATGAACGTAACTTGAAGAGCCAAATTCCTGCCTATCGCTCTTTCCTTACAAGGAGGTTTTTCTCTTAGGCCGTGACGATACAGGTCCAGCAGTCCCGTTACAGGCCTGGAGTGGCCCAGAGGGTTCCAGGAAGTTAAGGTTCCCAGATTACATGACAACGGCACAGGATGGTGGCAAGGTTGTCAGCCCTACGCACCGGCCGCCTTTACCCTCAGGAAATGTTCCTGGTACTCATTTCTGTTAGAGGCTGGGTCGACCCCAGGGCCACAGTGCGATCGGAAGGATTATATGTCAATGAAAAATTCCAGTGACACCAGCTGGGACCGAACCAGCGACCTTCCGATTTGTAGCACAGCACCTTAACCACTGTGCTACCGCGTAGGCCGTGACGATGGTAGCTCCTAAAACACCTGATTGGTTCTTTGAGAGGATGGTCAATTTCTCTAAGACCCAAAATTGCCACACCAGTAGAGTACATTTTAAACAAAGAGCCTGCAGAGAGTTAGTGACGTCAGAGAAACTTCTATCACAGTACTCTCTGAGCTTTTGCATGGGAAATCATTACTTGCAACGTGTTCAGAACTTCCCCTTAAATCATACTGAAAGAAATATATGTCTTGCTAGAAGTTCACTAAATTTTCCTTAAAGAAAATATAGAACTGACATTCTACAGCACATTTATTTATTAAAGCAACATAAAGGATTTTGCATTATATATTGCAACAGGTTGGTGTTTTACGACCTGTCTCTCTCTCTCTCCTTCTCACTTCCGTGTTACAGTCCTGGCCTTAAGGAAAACTCGATGTCTCCTGGACATTTTTCTCAACACACAGCCTTTTAGGGCGTGTGGTTTTCAGTCCCAAAGCAAACACCCGCTTCGCTGGAGGACTTCATATTTTTTTTTGTCACAGCTTCTCTTAGTCAAAGTTTCTCTTTGTGCTCTAAAAATCTCGCCTTCGACTCTCCAATCATCAGCCACACCCACAACTACCCCCCACCTAGTGCCACCACAAGTTTGAGATTATGGTTTTGTTGTTAAAAATCATATCGCGCGGTAGCAATACAGACAGTTTACCGGGCCATACACATTAGTATAGCTCGCAACGCTGGGAACCTTGCGAATATTCGACGACGTTTTAAGATCCACAAATAAATCATGTCAAACACGAAGACGTTCACGTTGAACCATTTTTACATTAACTCTGTATTAAACGCCTAAGACTCTGCACAAAGGTAAGTTTCGTATTCGACACTGCGTGATGGATTTAGACGAAATTTCGAAGTATGGAACGTAACGTAAGTTCACATCAACTTGTCTGTAGCCACGACCTTAATGTTGATAATTCATGAGATATAGAGGGAAAGATAGAAGCGAATGGACGACAAGAAAGAAGGCGTAAGCAGCTAATGGTTGAATTTAAGGAAGCGAGAGGATACTGGAAATTGAAAGAGGAAGAACTAGATCACGCTCTGTGCAGAACTCGTTTTGAAAGAGGCTATGGACCTTTCGTAAGACAGACTAAAGTTTGAATGAATTCAGTTTTAGCACAGAGAACACTAATAAACGGAAGAGATACTGAGAGAGACGAAAGTTGTTAATTATAGAGGCTCTGAAGTGTTGCGGTTATGTAGCGGTGATGATACATAAACGAAATATGAGCGCTTATATTTGGTTACTGATAAAGGAAAAGTGGCGTACCAGAGTATTTGAGGTGCAAGATGGTTCGACATAATGTAAACACGGAGTGGACTGCGTGGCTTTTATTTATGCAAACTGAAATAGGGTTTCCATTCAGACATCGTAAAATAAAGCACCGATATTATACGAGGGTCTCGAGTACTTTTTCTCTCACTCATTATTAGGCGCTTTAACAAAGTTGCGAAAAGCGACTGTTTAGCTTCATGGCAATCGGTCCGTCCGTCCGTCCTCATGAAACAACTCGGCTCCCACTGCACGCATTTTCATTAAATTTGATATTTACCTATTTTTGGAAAATCTGCCGAGAAAATTCACGTTTCATTAAAATCGGAGAAGAATAACGGGTACTTTATATCAAGACCAATATATATATATATATATATATATAGTGCTGTGTTACAAATCGAAAGGTCGCTGGTTCTATCCCAGCCGGTGTCAGTGGATTTTTCATTGATATAAAATCCTTCCGATCGCATTATGGCCCTGGGGTCGACTCAGCCTCTAACAGAAATTAGTAACAGGAGTATTTCCTGGGGGTAAAGGCGGCCGGTGCGTAAGGCTGACAACCTACCAACATCCTGTGCCGTTGCCACGAAATCTGGGAACCTTAACTTCCTGGAACCCTCTGGGCCTGTCCAGGCCTATATCGGGACCGCTTTACCTTTTGCTTTTATATATATATATATTATATCTTTCTCACTTCTTCTTAGATTCACAAATGCTGCAGGCAAGGGTTTTAGAAAAAATAAACTAACCATATTTTGTACTCCATAACCTTTTTTTCCGAAAATCGTCCCGTTCATGAGATAATGTGGAAAAAAATATACAGCAGGGCAGACCACAGGTGAAAATATGGCGCAGATGCATTTCTTGCTGGATAATTATGGCTACAAACACACACCCACAATATGTAATACTTCTCTTCCGCTGTAACAACAGTTGCAAGAATGCGCCTCAATGTTATGTATATGGACTTGGTCTGCCTTATACAGCTCCACAAGCATCAGATGACGTCGTTTAATGCACATGACATTTTAGCTGGCCGCCTGGTTCTGAACTCTGAATGTCTGGAAGGAACTGTACATCAATCAAGGTCCTGTATTCTAATTACTTGCGAAGTAACTGATTAACATTTTGGCTTGACATAAAGTCGCCTCTTTCATGTTGCTTACCCTGAGTCGAAAAAACGAGCATGCGTAATCGAGACATCAATCATTGTTACGTCACATATCGACTCATTTGCAACACGCTGTGCATCGTGTCCCGCTCTGGAAAGACAAATGACAAACGGAGTCCGCTCTGACGGGCTGGACACGGAGCGTGAGCGAAATAATTTGCGACGTGAACAAACCGTATTCATTGTTACGAGATATTCGAGAGCACCGCTAGGGGCACTGTAGTTGGAGAACTCTCAGGCTACCATCGATTTATTCCTATATCATGCGGCTCAAAACAGTCACTGCATGCGTTTCATATCAGCTTCTATTTTGTGTATTTTCTCATATTTTGAAATTTCGAGTGGATACTAATAAATTAATATTCGACGTACAATCTCTACATTTCCTGCAGAGTATGTGCCACATATGTGCACAATATCTATCATATTTGGCTTCGCGTTTTAAATTACGAGATTAGGATTCATTTCAATTGAGGCAGCAAACACTTCACGCGGTACTAGTTCAGTATATGGTGTTCCTCCATGCATATGCCACTAAATAAATTGTTTCAGATTCGAACTTCTACAATTTTACCATTGTACAAAACATATTAAAATATTATGTTGTGTTTTGGCTTTCTGTAAGTAAATATATATCGAATGTGGGCCGGGTAGCTCAGTTGGTATAGCGATTGACTACGAACTGGACGGACCGGGATCGAATCCTGGTGGGGACGAGATTTTCCACCCGTCCAGCCCGGCCCTGGAGCCCACCCAGCCTCCTTTAAAATGGGTACCGGGTCTTTTCTGGGGTAAAGTGCGGCCTGGGCGTGCTGCTGACCACTCACCCCCTTCTAGTGTCGCGGGCATATGGAAGAGTAGAGCTACACCTGTACCCACCCTCTGGGCCACACCGGGCCTGTAACGGGAACACTTTACCTTAAATATATATATATATCGATTGACAATAAAATCGTATGCTTACCGCAGTGAAGGTAATTTAAACTAAATTAAAGAGAGATTACCCAGCAGGCCTTGCATTTCGAACACTCTAAAACTCGTTTAATAAATTAAACTGAATCCTTAAGCAATTACTTTTCAACACTTCCGCAATCAAGAAATTCCCTATCTTCGTAAAAATGGAAGTTAGTTTTATCTATTCTTTCTACGTGTTGGAAACTTGATCTTTAATATGAAGCGAATGGTAATGACGGAGAGTGTCTAAGATCAGGGAAATGAGAAGAAAGCCGGGACATCGGACAAATTACCGTATATTCTAGAATCCACTCCGCACCCGAATCTAATCCGCACAAGTTTTTGCCGATTTCTTAAGCGAAAAAAAAAATTAGTTCGCGGTTCTAATCCGCACCTTTCCTTCAACCGCCTTCAGAAGTCGCGCGGTTGGTGTCGGCTGCACGGAAAGCCATCCCGGAGAGCATTATCGTCGGATATTTCAAGAAGTGTTGCACAAGCAATGCTTTGGACGGATCCGAAGATGACATTCTATGGGAGGACGATGGTGAAGATAAAGATGATAGTGACTGGGTGACGGATAACGATTCAGTTATGAGTGACGACGGTGAGTCTAATTAATAATAAATTATAAATATTATATAATATATAATATTATAAATAATAAATAAAATAATAAATTATTGTATTGTATTGTTCTTACGGCACGTACAGCGGCTCTACCATTTTTCCAAAATCCAGCTCACGACCGCGAAACTAATCCGCATGTGATTTTTTAGCCCTCTGAAACTGTCAAAAGGGTGCGGAT
>Ga0123352_10007190_pt1 | contig 17126 bp, 18 predicted proteins | sample TergutLab28metaG_FD_89700 | JGI IMG/M metagenome (GOLD analysis project Ga0123352, IMG submission 89700) | Labiotermes labralis P1 segment gut microbial communities from Petit-Saut dam, French Guiana - Lab288 P1 | ecosystem: Host-associated > Arthropoda: Insects > Digestive system > Gut ... | reverse complement strand
GGGGTCCACTCAGCCTCGTGAGGTCAATTGAGGAGCTACTTGAATGAAAAAAGTAGCGGCTCCAGGTCTAGAAAACAGAGATTAACGGCTGTGGGGATCCGTTGCGCTGACCACGTGACACCCTCTATCCGCAAAAGTTGGCACTAACTTCGCCGACCTGCGGCGGCCGCTCTGTCGGTATAGTTCGCATGCGGACTAAGGCCACGGAGTTTAGTTTAGTTTAGTTTTAGTTCCTCATAAATTGTTATTTGTTTACTGCTTCACTGCATTTGTTTTTTTATTATTTAATTATTGGCAGTACACATTATTGTTTGGTAAATTATGCCAGCAACATGGCAGTGAGGTACTAAGTGAAAGGTGGAATGTTTTCTCATGCTGCTACAAATATGATTGTCACCGGGAGGGGGACGGTGAAAAGAATGAAAGCTGCCATTCTGTCTGGTAACATTTTTCACTGGGAATGGCATGTATACTGGAAATTCCAAGATTCAGTTCTTCAGCAACAGCACTGTGAGAATCTGAAAATCTCACACTGAAATCCCTGTTTGACGTCTGTCCTGAAGGAATCTGAATTTTAATTGCTAAATGAACAGGAGGCAGAACTGAGGAAATGTAGCACCAGATAATGGGTTTGGGACCATAGAAATATTATAGTACATTAGGAAAAACCTCACATTGGGAAACATTCACAGATCTTTTCTATGTAAAAAAGTAAACTAATTTTATATTTCCATGAATTTGATTCCATACTTAAGGAATTTACTCACTATATTAGCACAGTTTAAATACAACCAGCATTTTGTGTATTATGACTTATAATGCTTTATATAGCCGTGGATAATGATACGTATTAATACTTCTAATTACTGATGTTATTAATTAGCTCCAGAAGAAAATTTAATTCATGTGTATTTAACACTTTCATCAACATGAGGCTCACAGATGGCTCATGTATGGTCATTCAGGAGGTACCATGAAAGTTTCTGGTGATCTTATGCCAAGCAGAAATTAATTGCACTGCAGACACCACAGTATGAGACTGTCTGTAACTCTGGCTTCGGTATCTGAGTAAAATGGTGTTAGTTGGTGCTGCTTGAACATGAGCCTCTAAAATTCTTACAATAAGTTACTCTTGAACCTGGAAATTTTAACTTCTTCCCTAGTATATTACATGTACATGTTCTGTGCATTTATGATAACTGTTCCAAAAAGATACTTGGTGGTACTGTCTTACTGTTCTCAGAACTGTAAAGTAGCTACTAATTTTGTCAGATATGTGTATCTGTATGTTGTATGTTGTGGTTTTAGAGTAAAATTAAAAATGGTTGTACGACTTTCTCTATTTTCTCTGGGTTCCACCTACAACTCCCCGTATCAGTCATCTATATTCCTATGTTACTTCCTTCTCCAACAATCTCTCCGTTTTTTATTTAAGTGTTCCGAAATACAACCAGAAGCACACCATTTACATTTTGTCTCAAATCCCGAACTAAACACGTCTTATTCTTTATCAGACACTGAGCAAGATCCAAATTATCATAAACATTATCTGTCACAAGTATGCAACCCTCACCAATATACTCTTTCCTGATGATGTTACTAGCTCTGTCATTGTTACCTGCAGATGCTTCTGTCATGTTAATGTATATGCTTTGGAATAATGTATTTGCAGGACTTTTGTGCCATGTTTTGATGACTTATTTGAGTTGTATTGCTTAAAAATCAACCATCCTCTAAATGGGACCATGGTTTCATCTGTTACATTAACTTGAATGTTTCTGAAGTTTGTACCAGCATTGAAATCAGAGATCAGACCTTGGCTACTCTTTCATCACCAGCAAGTGCATTACTAGGCAAAGTGGAAAAATCGTAAAGTTTCCTGGAATCTATTTTGGCTCTTGACTGCAGGTACAAATATATTTTGGTAAATGAAATATCTAGACCAGTAGTCTGAGATTTTAGGATATTTGGCCAGACCCATGAATTTTATCAGAGCATGAACTTCACACATTTCCTCTTTTGTGCCATGTCCCATTTTTATGTTGCTTCACATTCCTGTGTGTCTGAATAACATGGGCATTATAGCACTTGAGCAAAGATTTCTGCACATGTCTAGTAGCAGAGCATCTGAACATCTTCAAATTCTCTCCACTAACCTTTGAACATGTAATAGACATTCGTTGACCTACCTGCATGGCTGGTTGGATCATTGTCACCTGGTGTTGAAGAAGCCACACATTTTTCTGCATATGTTTTGCATTTGTTACTGATTGTTGCTTCGCCTTTTGGTTTTAATTTTTCTTTGGCACTTTTCAATGGGAAGGGTATCTTCATCCTGTGACTTTTGGAGGTCGATCCAATATATTCTGAACCATTATCATCTTCTGGAAACAGCTTGCTATCACTGATTATGCTGCTGCTGTCTGCATTTGTATTATTATCATTTTCATTATTACTGATTTTTGATGAGGTTCCACTTGCTGCAGTTATTTGCTGTTAATCGTTCATATTTACTCCATGGTGCAGAGTCCTTCTTGAGAAGCTAACTGGTTTGCAGCTAGTCAAGAAATTCCCTGCATTTCACAGAACCCAAAGGTTCATTACCGCACTCACAAGCGTCATTCATAGCAAAATTAAGTCCCCTGGTACAGTTCCTTTTAATTTTATTGTACTTTAAATTATTAAATAAACTATTGGCAAGTTCTCTCCATCACTAGCCTGTGAATATGGCTTAGCAGTTTCTTCACTACTCATTGTGGATCTGCAAATAAAATAGAACTGAACACTGGGGTTATGTTCATGGAATTGATACATCTTGAAATTATATATTTTTGCAGCAGAAGTATAAATTGCCTTCGCTACGAGGTCCATTGTTAGAACTCCATACTTAACCGATCATCCCTAATAGACCCACAGAAGAGGTCAGACACCTGCCTCAGGAAATACATTCACTAACTTCTGTTGGTTGTGGTCAGGAAATCGGCAATCTGTATGCTGTTGGTCACAGCACACCTTCTTAATTCAAATATGAAAGAGTTGTAAAAATCTAATAACTTTCCAAAGAGATGTTACAAAATCTGATATGTTTTGGTAGTGTCCACCACCCTTATCAGGTAATGTTCATTTCTGACAAGCTATTGTACCATTGTTAAGAAACACTGTTCATTCCATCCTTTACTGGTGGATGAATCCCCATTGCGCCATCTGGCATTAATGTCAATACGTGACACAAAACACACTGTAGAATAAGTAGGTGTCCTCAGAATGAGGGTCTTGGTTGTAGTAGGCACTAGGGCTGTCCGGTAGTCAACTGGTTTGTGGATGTTGATGTAAGAAAATGCACTGTAGAGTAAGTACGTGACCAGAGCTGATTCCTGGACCAGCATTGTGCCAACTGCAGCAAAGAACCTTACATCCCAAGGACAGCTAATTTATAGTGTGTTGTCTTCCATCTCCATCTAGAAACCAGAGCGCCATTCTACCTGCTACATCCAAGACCCTCACATTCTGAGGACACATACTTTCTCTACAGTGTGTTTTGTCACATATTTATTTTAATGCCAGATGGCATGAAATTGATTCTTCCACCAGTGAAGGATGGAGTGAACAGTGTTTCTTAACATTGGTACATTAGCTTGTCATAAATGGACCATCCCTGATGATGGTGGTAGCCACCACCACCGAAACATGTTGGATTTTGTTTTTACCTTAAGAAATTATCTTTTCAAAATAAAGAAACCAGCTTACTGCTTTGAAGTCACCAGCAGGTCTCAGGGTGTGTGCTGAATGATTATCTGCAGTTCATAATTTGGGTACCATTTACTGGTGGCCTTGGGCAAAAAAGCATTCTGGTTGTGCCAGGAAGTGGTAACCATCACTTAGCTACAAGAATTAGCCACCAGAAAGTAGTAGTACTTGAGATATTAACTTGGTGCCTGTGGATTGACTGCATACAATGGGCTTGGTGGCCAGCACTTTCAATATGTTGCTAAGAGCTTCATAAAAAATTTCTGCAAGTTCTGAATTCTCTCTGTTATGTTGAAATGCATATAGAAAGTTGGTAAGAAGCTATTCTGATAGCACTGTATAAAAATAAGAATTCATCACATTGGTAAAATTGGGGAAGAACAAAATGGATTCTCCAGGCAAGATTGTGTGAGGTTGTTTCTTCTGTGTAATGCATTTAAAAAAACACACACATTGTGCATATGAACAAAATACTAGAGAACTGGAGATTAAATGATCTGGTACCCACCTTAGGTGTCATGGTTTGTGCAGCTAGAGCATGGCATTGGCAACCTTCCACAGAACTGAACTGCTAATATACCGGGTGGTGTACTTCCACCACTGAATGCATTTTGCGTAACTAAGTGGACCGTATTCATTTGGTCCACTCCTCATTTACTTTCTGTTGGTAGTATATCTCAGGATGTTGTTTGGAAGGGAAGAGTGTTGAAATTACCTTACTGCAAAAACATTAAAAAAAATGTCTGCTTATATTACAGAGAAACATAGACATAATATCTGGGAATGGTGATTCTAATTGCTACTCCTACCCCCTTGGAGAACGCAAATCTCCAAAATTAATTTACTGTAATATTTATAATAATTTGCCCTATCTTATTCCTGTTAACTTTCACATAACACTTTCATACTTCATATATAATTGACCATTGCCTCTTGCCTTAAATTCAGATGACCTTGTGGTCGCAGTTACTGTTGTTGCTATATCTGTGTAGTCTGTCCTATGACTGGCATAGTCTGTCATAGCAACAGTTCTTCCTCCTTTGGACTGACAAATTCTTCTAGCAAAAGCTTCTGAAGCTCCAGATTATCATTTATAGGGGTTTTTAAGCTGTAATTCTACTGTGTTCATAGTTTTACATCCTAGTTACAGTAACACTTGTTCTGATTGATATGTGGTAAGACTGCTGACATCATTCTTTCACAATGAGGTCTGAACTCCTTACAGTATGGAACTTCATGTTCTGCTAAACTGTGGAATAGTGTATAACAGCAGATGGGTAAATTGTTGTCAGTGGTCCAATCTCATAATGCATAGCATACTTATCTGCCTGGCTAAAGCTGAAGATATACAATACAGCAGGCCTGCCTAGTTATGTGTTTGTGGTTGCAGTCTTGTTTATTTGTATATGAATTACCATGTCCCTCTAATTCATGGTGCATCTTCTGTATGCATCATTCTGTAGCTACCTAGGTATCGTATGATACAGACTGTATTTGGACTTCACTTTTCACAATTTTTGAAACTAATTGTTGCTCTCATGTTTTAATTATGTCTAAATGGTGATGTGTGTGCTGATGAAGAGCCAAAGAATGAACAGAAAAAAAAGTGTTATCTTTGTTAGACAGCAGGACGTGTTGGGTAAGTTGGACAGAGGAAAGAGAATTGCTGAAGGTGGATGTCATTATGGTGTAAATTAATCACTAGTTAGTTTCAAGGAAAATGAAAACCATGCAAGAGTTAAGTGTTGCATCTGGTGTGAAAATTTCCTGTGTAAGTTGAACCCTTCCTCGAAAAGATCAAAAGGTCCTTGTGTGTATGGCTGGAAGATGAAGCACAGAATATGCTGTAAGTGAAAGGTGCCCCTGGTGAGGGAAAAGGGCATGTAGAAATGCAGCCTCTATGCAGAGAATGGAAGTGAGTAAAAGGGCAGCTTCCATGCCAGTGAATGTTGGTTTGATAGCTTTAAGCGGCAGAGAAGTCTGCACTCATATGGCCAGTAGTGACTACCACAGACACTTCCAATAGATAATCAAGAACTAGGTACTGCAGCAAATCTTTAACCTTGATGATGCAGGACTGAAATGTAAGCACAATATGGTGTCTGTCATGGCACCATACAAGGAGGCATATAAGGACATGCAGAGAAAGGAAAACCAATCAACGATTGGCTCTTTCCTCACAAGTCTTCATCCTCCCAGCCTTTGCAATGCAATCTATGTGATTTGATCATTGTGATTATTATGTAATACAATCTCTTGAAGTTGTAACAAATGCATGTTTAGTATGTATTTTGCAAACTTTCTTTCACATTTAAGGTAAGCAGACTTTTCTTTGGGGGGGGAGGGGGGGGGTGCTGTTGTGGTGATGAATAAAAAAATAATCTTAAGCTACAAAAGAAAATGAGATTAATTACTAACGATGGAAGAACTACTTCCTGCAGGGAATTATTTAAAATATTGAATACTCCAAATGCCAAGTGTAGGTTGGAAAAAAAACTAGGACATCATTATTATACACATCAAAGATCTTCAATCAAGATTTTGTAGGACTGATAATTAAAATAACGTAAATTACATGGAGATAAAACTACTGTATAATTTATGAAGTTACTTGAACTTTAGGAATGTGCAGTTTTTTTAAATGAAACATTTCCAATCGTAACAGATTTTCTACTCTACAGGAATATTTGTCTAAATTTTTATCATGGACGGTGTAATTGTGTATGATATGAAGACTTATTTTAAATAAATGGAACTTTGTAAATGTATTTCATTGTTAACATGTTGAATCTTTGTTATTTGAAATGTGACAAGTATGTTGATTCATATGAACAGTGGTATATATGGAGATTGTATTGAATTGTCCTACACAAATTTTGTCGAGAAGAAAATAAAAATGCAATACAAAATCTTGTACTAGGCCTACTTCGATCTAACTGTTCGGCTTTGTTATTGTTGGCATTGACATGCTTTTCACTGTGCTTTCCTGTTTGAAATATGGCTACCGGACAGTTACACCGATGAACTCGTTTATGTGAATGAAGTATGTTGCAGTATAGTATTCTTTTTATACTGATGAAGCTAGCCTTGATATTTTTTAGTGTGTTTGCAAATGCTGCCAATACACGCGTACTGTCACTGCCATTTTTGTGGGCCCGCGTGAATTCAACGGACACAAAATGATTCGTGGCATGTGAATGATCCATGTTATATAAAAACTCGATGATGGCTGAACATAATACTTTGAGCAATATTTGCCAACATAACGTGCGTGCATTTTTGGGCGGGTTTCAAGCTTAACACGCCAAGTATTATGGGATCGAAAAAATAAAATGTTTCGAACAAACGTTAAAAGGTGCCGCTTCTTCTAGCCGTTGCAGCTAAACGCTGTTTCTAGCTGCTGCTAGCCACCGCTGCTGTCGCTTGCCGCGACTTGTGCTATCTGCTGCTGGTGGCCGCTGCTATTGCTGCTTCAGCTAGCCACTGCAGCTGGCTGCCGCTAGCCGTTGCTGCTATCTACTGCTGCTGCTAGCCTTTGATTCTACCCGCTGCTTCTTGTCGCTACTGCTAACCGCTGTTGCTAGTCGCTGCTGCTGCTGTTAGCCGCTGTTGCTATCCGTTACTGCTGCTGGTGCTGCTAGCCGCAGCTTCTAGTCGCTGCTAGCCGCCGCTCTGTCACGCGCTGCTGTTATCCGCTGCTGCTGCTGGCTGCTACTGCCATCTTCTGCTACTAGCTGCTGATGCTAGACGCTGCCGCCGTGAATTGTTGTGAATTTCAATGGAAATATTTTCGAATAATTCACAAAAGAAGTCGAACTGGCTCTCTGTGACATCATTGTAATCCTAGAAGTGACGCATAAAGTCCGCTGCGTTCGGTCGCAAATGTACCTGGCGTATTTTTTAATATTTACACACGCCTATAATATTCTAGCTATTAGGTACACTTCTGATTCCACAGGATTTTCATAAACGTGGTTCAATAAGCGACCCCCAAATCATTCTATCAAATTTGTGTTAACCACAAAGCAAGAAATCAAGCGGACCAGTTACTGAGTTTGATCAGCGTAATTGTCTGTGATGTACCCGCCGGAAAATGATATGTGATGTTGGAATTTTTTGGGCCCTTCGGGTGAAGTTCTAAAATCAAGAGCAGACTGAAAAGCATTTTTAAATTTTTCGTTAATTTCATAATAAATCTCGGTTCTCTTCATTACGTCTTTTTAGCGATCTCTCCACTCCCCTGTTTCGTAGTACGGTTCTGTCCACTCCCCTCTTACCCAGTGCAATTTTCTCCAGTCCCTTGTTACCCAGGACAGTTCCCTCCACAACCCTGTTTCCCAGTAAAGTACTCTCTACTCCCCTGTTAACCAGTAGAGGTCTCTTCACTCCCCTGCAACCCAATACAGTTCTGTTCACTCCCCTGTTACCCAGTACAGTTCTCTCCACTACCCTGTTTCCCAGTACAGTTCTCTACACTCCCCTGTTACACAGTACAGTTATCTTCACTCCCCTGTTACGCAGTTCGGATCTCTCCACTTCCCTGTTACCCAGTACAGTTTTCTCCACTCCCCTGTTACTCAGTAAAGTTCTCTTCACTCCCCTGTAACCCAGTACAGTTCTATTCACTCCCCTGTTACCCAGTACATTTATCTTCAATACCCTGTTACACAGTAGAGTTCTCTTCACTCCCCTCTTACACAGTACAGTTCTCTCCACTCCCCTGTACCCCAGTGCAGTTCTCTCCACTCCCCTGTTACCAAGTAGAGTTCTCTCCAATCCCCTGTTATCCAGTGCAGTTTTCTTCAGTCCCGTGTTACCCAGTACAGTTCTTACCACTCCGTTGTTACCCAGTACAGTTCTTTCCAATCCCCTGTTAACCAGTACAGTTCCCTCCACTCCCCTGTTACCCAGTGCAGTTCTCTTCACTCTCCTGTTATCAGTAGAGTTCTTTCCACTCCCCTGTTACCCAGTACATTTCTCTCGATTACCTTGTTCCCCAGTACAGTTCTTTCCGCTCCCTTGTTACCCAGTACACTTCACTCCCCTGTTACCCAGTAGAGTTTTCTCCACTCCCCTGTTACCCAGTAAATTTTTCTCCAGTTTCCTGTTACCCAGTGCAGTTCTCTTCACTACCTGCTTACCCAGTACAGTTCTCTCCACTCTCCTGTTACCTAGTACATTTCTCTCCACTCCCCTGTTACCCAGTGCAGTTCTATCCACTCCTCTGTTACCCAGTGCAGTTCTCTCCACTCCCCTCTTACCCAATGCAGATATCTCCATTCCCCTGTTACCCAGTGTATTTCTCTCCACTCCCCTGTTACCCAGTGCAATTTTCTCCATAGCCCTGTTACCCAGTACAGTTCTCTCCACTACCCACTTACCCAGTACAAGTCTCTCCACTCCCCTCTTACCCAGTTCAGCTCTCTCCACTCCCCTGTTACCCAGTAGAGTTCTCTCCACTCCCCGGTTACGCAGTACAGTTGTCTCCATTTCTGATACCCAGTACAGTTCTCTCCACTCCCCTATCCCCAGTACAGTTCTCTCCAATCCCCTCTTACCCAGTACAGTTCTCTCCACTCCCCTGTTAACCAGTACAGTTCTTTCCACCCCCTGTTACCCAGTACAATTCTGTCCGCTACCTGCTTACCCAGTTCAATTCTCTCCACTCGCCTCTTACCCAGTGCAGTTCAATCCACTCCCCTGTTACCCAGTGCAGTTCTCTCCACTCCCCTGTTAACCAGTGCAGTTCTCTCCACTCCCGCGTTACCCAGGCAGTTCTCTCCATTCCCCTGTTACCCAATGCAGTTCTCTCCACTCTTCTGTTACCTAGTGCAGTTCTCGCCTCTCCCCTGTTACCCAGTGCAGTTCTGTCCGCTTCCCTGTCATCCACTGCCGTTCTCACCACTCCCCTGTTACACAGTGCAGTTCTCTCCACTCCCCTGTTACCCAGTACAGTTCTCTTCATTCCCTGTTACCCGGTACAGTTCTCTCCAATATCCGCTTACCCAATACAAGTCTCTCCACTCTCCTGTTACCCAGTAAAGTTCTCTCCACTCCCCGGTTACCCAGTGCATTTCTCTCCATCCCTGATACCCAGTACAGTTCTCTCCACTCCCCTGTTACCCAGTACAATTCACTCCACTCCCCTCTTACCCAGTATAGTTCTCTCCACTCCCCTGTTAACCAGTACAGTTCTCTCCACTCCCCTGTTACCCAGTACATTTTTCTCCACTTCCCTGTTACCCAGTAGATTTTCTCTCCACTACCTGCTTACCCAGTATAGTTAGCTCCACTCTCCTGTTACCCAGTTCAGTTCTCTGCACTCCCCTCTTACCCAGTGCAGTTCAATTCACTCCCGTGTTACCCAGTGCAGCTCAATCCACTCTCAAGTTAACTAGTGCAGTTCTCTCCACTCCCCTGTTACCCAGTGCAGTTCTCTCCATCCCCTGTTACCCAGTGAAGTTCTCTCCATTCCCCTGTTACCCAGTGCAGTTCTCTCCACTTCCCTGTTACCCAGTGCAGTTCTCTCCATTCTCCTGTTACCCAATGCAGTTCTCTCCACTCTCCTGTTACCTAGTGCAGTTCTCGCCTCTCCCCTGTTACCCAGTGCAGTTCTGTCCACTTCCCTGTTACCCAGTGCGTTGTTACCACTCCCCTGTTACACAGTGCAGTTCTATCAACTCCCCTGTTATCCAGTACAGTTCTCTCCATTCCCTGTTGCCCAGTACAGTTGTCTCCACTATCCGCTTACCCAGTACAAGTCTATCCACTCCCCTGTTATCCAGTACAGTTCTCTCCACTCCCCTCTTACCCAGTACAGTTCTCTCCACTCCCTGGTTACCCAGTGCAGTTCTCTCCACTCTCCTGTTACACAGAACTGTTCTCTCCACTCCCCTCTTACCCAGTGCAGTTCAATCCACTCCTCTGTTACCCAGTGCAGTTCTCTCATCTCCCCTGTTAGCCAGTGCACTTCCCTCCACTCCCCTGTTACCAAGTAAAGTTCTCTCTACTCCCCTGTTACCCAGTAGAGGTCTCTTCACTCCCCCGTAACCCAGTAGAGTTCTGTTCACTCCCCTGTTACCCAGTACAGTTCTCTCCACTCTCCTGTTACCCAGTGCAGTTCTCTCCACTCCCCTGTTACCCAGTGCAGTTCTCTCCCCTCCCCTGTTACTCAGTTCAGTTCTCTCCACTCCCTGTTACCCAGTACAGTTCTCTCCCCTACCCTCTTACCCAGTACAAGTCTCTTCAGTCCCCTGATACCCAGGACGGTTCTCTGCAATCCCCTGTTACCCAGTACACTTCTCTCATTATGAGACTCTACATTTTAGAGGTTAGCATGATGTGTGAGTAGTGGCCTCTTCCGCACAGAATTGATTCGCAAACACCAGGGATTTGTTCACGCGCTGAAATTTGTCGCTTGTTTTTTCAAAGCGATGCATTTGCGTAACAATAACTCCTATCTACTTACTTTTAGTTTAAGCCTTTGTGAGACAAACTTTTGCAAAATCTCCTTTATAATATCCTGAATTTTTAAACTTCATTTAAAAGTTTATAACCTTTGAAAATACCTTGCGTTAAATTATTTCTTGTGCATCAGATGGAAGGGCATCTACAGTCATATATGCTGTATGCGCTCAATTCTTCCCCTATCTCCTAGAGTGAAGCATCCTGCTCTTCATTGTCTCACACACATTAATTCCCACCTAGGAGAATTCATTGCATCATGTAGTCGCAGGAACACAAAACCACGCTTGGCTGCGGAACTCGACCGGTTTCCATTGGCAGCCGGGCGCGGCAGTCCGAGTGTACAGAACATTTCGGAGTAATTTCAATTTTCCTTACGTTAGGTTTGTGTTTGGAAGGGGGGAGGGGGGGAACTGTGCGTCGTCTGAAGGTGATCAGAAATTGCTCCAAATGACACTACGTGAGCCAGCAGTGCCAATATGCATTGGTTTCTTTAGAAAACCATGCCTGAAAAATTATAAGTTTTTTTTAATTGCTCAGAAATTAAGCTATTTTGAACATTGTCACTGAACCATTATTGCTAAGTGGTTCCTTAAGCCGTGTACTTGGAATGACAGTCTGCACCTCTTTCTGCACATTTGTAATTTATCTAGTGCTTTTTATAAACTCATTTCTGTAGAATGATCAGGGTCAGTTGCAGCCTCTATTAGAATAAGAGGACTTTCTGAATTTTTTGATTAACAAGGATTTTGAAAGTCCTTAATTGTCACTAATTCAACTTTCCTTTTCAGCTATTCTACTAAGTTTTGTTGAATTGTTTCACATGTTCCACTGCATTCAGCATCAGCAAGATCATGACTGGAAAAAGAACAAACTTCGCATTTTATGCATCGTTTTGTTTGATTGGGGGGTACCAGGGCATTTGTTAGGTAGTTGTGGATCAGTTTCAGCCTTTATTGAAAATCTGGGGGCTTTTGAATATTTGAAGAACAGTCGTTTTGAAAAGTCCTCAATTGTCACTACTTTAACTTTCCATTTCAGCTGTTCTAACAAGTTCTTGTTGAACTGTTTCAAATGTTCAACTGCCTTCAGCGGAAGCAAGATCATGGCTGGAAGAGGAAAGAACTTTTCGTTCTACACATCAATTTTTTATGTTTCTTGCCTCGAGAACCTGCAGCTCTTCCATCATATTTTAATTATGGTGTTTCAAACTTTATAGAACTGTATGAAGGGTGGGGGGTACCAGGACATTTGTTAGGTAGTTGTGGATCTGTTGCAGCCTGTATTTGACTATGAGAGCACTAAAAGAAAGAAAACCCTGAAGGATTCTTAGCATGTGGATGATCATATATTGGTCCTCATGCCATTTGCTTATCACAGTTTGTCTTTCAGGTACTCTAATATATTTTGTTTTGTGGGTCATCGATCGAAGGGAGTGAAATGACGGAATTTGCATCCCATTTCAGTTGCTGGTTTACACTTTAATTCGATGTACCGGCACTTAATTTACACAATATTTAACACCCAATTATACTGGAAGTTTATACGTCGATACAGTTTGGTATTCCTGAGGGAGATATTAATATTTTGCCTGATAATGGTCCCTGAGGACCGAAAAGTGTAGCATTTATTTATATTATTAAAGGTTTGTTGTGTCTGGCGGTAATATATATGTCAGTACTGGCTACGTACTGCCACCTTCCTGTAGCTTTTAGTTGCCTTGTAATATGTAAAAAACAACCCGCTGTTTTCTGTTGGCAGTTGTGTGCTGCTACTTACAATTGACAAAAATGTAAATTAAATTACTGGTACAATAATGTAGGCCTGTAACTGGCAGATGACGATGAATGTTGCTAATAAAATCAGTACTGAACCAAGTCTTAAACAGTGGATTTGCTCTTAACGATCTACTGGTTGCGTAAATATACAAGAAATTGTATGTTATTGCAGTCAGAAGTCCATTAGTTTTCACAAAAGCACGCCACTTGTATCTCGTACCAGATGAATCCACACCTACGCCCTCCATCAGTCCCTTCATGATACATGTTTACATTTTTCCCCTATAACTTCAAAGTATAACTGAAGAACAAAAAAACAACTAGATGCCACTTTATATTTTATTGTACTTCTTATAGGCTCAACGTGTTTCGGGCATTACTATGCCCATCATCAGGATCTCGCGACTGTGATGTTGATTACTCCATTGGTCGTTTCGTTCTTGGTTTGCTGTGTGTTGGAGTTTAGGTGTGGTTAGACTTGAGTACTGTCCGGGCTACAGGCTAAAGCACAAAGCTTTATCATCAGGATCTCGCGACTATGATGTTGATTACCCCATTGGTCGTTTCGTTCTTGGTTTGCTGTGTCTGGCGGTAATATACGAAGGTGTATCCAAAAGTCCCAGGATAATGCTCATAACACGCAAGTCGCTTGTAGTTCACTAGTTTCCCGCAAGGGTGTGTTGTGGTGGTGTCTTGTGAGTGAGTGTGCCGAGTGGCGTGGTTGGATGTGGAAGGGTTTGATTGTTGCACTGTCTTTATGTGTGTATTGCATCAGCCGTCTACAAATTTAAGTGAAACTTTTGAAATGTTGAAACAGGCTTTTGGTGATTCGTGCATGAGCCGTAGCCGAACTTTTGTGTGGTTTTGGACGTTTCAAGAATGGTAGAACGTCGACTGCTAATGATGATCGATCAGGTCGGCCAAGCACGGCAACAACCCCCTCAAAAGTGGAACAGGTACGGGCGGCTGTCAACCTAGATCGTCGTCGTACCATACACGATCTCAGTGCAGAGGTTGGAATTGGTTGTGGATCTTGTCACCGAATTCTCACAGAACAGCTGAACATGCATCGGATTGCAACGAAGTTTGTGCCGAGAGTGTTGACCCAGGATCAGAAAGACGATCGAGTAGCGATCTGTCAAGAACTGAAGGAAACTGTGAAAAATGATCCCACACTCCTCTTGAACGTCATCACAGGCGATGAAAGCATCGTTTATGCTTACGACCCACAGACAAAACTGAAATCTTCGCAATGGAAGAGTCCTGGGTCTCCAAGACCCAAAAAAGCACGTATGCAAAAAAGCAAATTGAACATGATGCTCTTTGTTTCTTTGACCAAGAGTGGATCGTACACCGGGAATTTGTCCCACCTGGAATGACGGTCAGTGCAGACTTCTACTGTGATGTTCTAAGAAGGTTACTTGAAAATGTGCGGCGCAAGAGGCCACAGAAATGGCGAAACAAGAACCTCATTATCCACCACGACAATGCCCCGGCTCACAGGTCCTTTAAAGTTTCGCAGTTTTTGGCCAAGAACAACATGACAGTGATCCCCCATACTCACCCGATCTGACCCCCTGTGACTTTTTCCTCTTCCCCAAGCTGAAGCTTCGGATGAAGGGTCGAACATTCGACAACATTGAAGAAATTCAAGAGGAATCGCAGCGGGTACTTGACACAATTCCAAAAATGGACTTCCAGAGATGCTTCCAAGCATGGCAGAAACGCTGGGACCGCTGTATTCGTGCAAAAGGGGAGTATTTTGAAGGTGATGGAGGAATTTAACATCCAAGGTAAGCAAACTTCTTTTTACAAGTACTGTCCTGGCACTTTTGGATACACCCTTGTATATGTCAGTACTCCAGTAATATGTCAGTAATATATATGACACTACTCTAGCCTAATCGCACCTAACCTCCAACACACAGCAAACCAAGAACGAAACGACCAATGTGGTAATCAACGTCATAGTCACAAGATCCTGATGATGGGCATAGTAATGCCCGAAACATGTTGAACCTATAAGAAGTACAATAAAATAAGTGGCATCTAGTTGGTCTTCTATTCTTCAGTTATAATGATGCACGGTCCAATAAATATCAACTTCAAAGTAATTTGCATCTTCCATGCACCACCAAAATCTTGCATGCTTGCACGTTTCTTCCCATGCGAACATGCCCCATCCATTCTCTTCTTCTTGATTTGATCTTGTTATTGGTATGCGTCTAGGTTTCCGAAACATAAAGCTGCTCATGAAATTTTCTCCAATCCTATGTTACTTCCAATCTTTTAAGGTGCTCATATTCTGTTATTGCTTGCAAGGCGCTGAATTCAAAATTAGGAACATACTGTCATGATTTATATTAACCTGTTGTTAAACCTTTTAAACATGTATAGTCATTCTTTCTGACACACTCTCCTGTTTTAGACTTTTTCGTCGTCTAAATTTTTTAAAACAGTTTAAAACATCGTCATAGCCCTATAATATTGGAGTAATTCTTTACTCTGACAGCCAAGTATGTTACATAATTAATTTAATTTTAAATTTCGCCATTAATGCATAACACAGAATAAACATCGGGACCGTTTATGGTCCCGGCGAAGATGTGATAGCACGGACACTTTCCCTTAAAAATCGGGACGATCTCCACAACACAGATGAAATACCACACCATCGGGACGGTTGGCAACCCTACGTGAAATTCGATGAGTAATGCGAGGGCATGTCACTGATCACGTGGCGGCCGCGATTTCCAGTTCCGGTTATGTCTGACAGCAAGTCAAAAATGGCGGACGATTGTCCGAACAAAAATGATATGCAGTTGGTTTTCAAACGATTGCGTGCAGTCAATACAAATAAGGTTCGTAATGTTGGGAGTTAATATAGTTTGAAAGCATGCACATGCATTCTTCAAATAGGTATTGTATACGAAGTGTTTAATTTATTTATTTATTTACTATTCACCTTCCTTTAATCCATTACAAGGTACAAGACCAACTGGATGTGGAAGTAGTCAAGATACATCAGATAGTTACAGTAAAAGTATTACTTAATTCTTATTCTAAATACATAAAAGTATCATAATTATGTGTTACAATGAGTTAAGACTTAAGTTCACAGTCGTAATTCAAATAATTCAGTACATAACTATGCTTGTACATGGACAAGTACTGGTTTAATCTCTTTGGCTTACAAATATTGTAGAACTCATTTATCGAGTAGAGTGTTGTCTTTAACAGGATTTTTTTTTAGGAGTGACCTGAATCTGACGGGATTATGAAATTCGTTTTTTAAGGTGGGAGGAAGAGTCTTAAACATCTTTATCCCCATATTGTAGGGTCCTAATTGGTACTTCTTTTAGGTGAGCTGAGGGTTGATGTAAGTTTAACAGCTGTCTAGCATCAATCAAGTGCAAGTCCATGTTTAGGGAAAATAGTTTTCCATTCTTTACCACAAACAAAAGGAGACAGAAAATGTATTGGGAGGGCAATGTTAATTGCCTAGTTCTGAAAACAGTCCTCTACATGAGTCTCTTCCCCCACAACCCATCATAGTTCTTATCACCCTCTTCTGCAATAAAAATACCTTTGAGCTAGAGGGCGATTGTCCCCAAAATATTACCCCATACGACATTATAGCGTGAAAATATGCATAATAAATAATTTTCAATGACTGTTGAGAAACATAGGGTTTAACTGATCTTATGGCAAAGCAAGCCGAGCTCAGCCTTGGTAGAATGGCATCAATGTGGGATTTCCAGGTCATAGAGTCGTTAATGGTTAACCCCCAAAATTTTATATGATTAGTTTTAGTAATAAAGTTGCTGTTTAAGGTAACAGGTGTATGAAGATTATTCTGATTTTTATTTCGAAATTGGAGGAAATACGTTTTGCTGACATTTAAGGATAAAGAGTTTTCCTGGAACCATTTGGTTAATTGGTGAATTGATGCCGTGATTGCCTTTTGGAGTTCACAGGCATTGGGACTGGTAATTATAATGCTCGTGTCATCAACAAATAAAATTGGGATTACCTTTGACGGTACTGCCATTGGCAAATCGTTGATGTATAACAAAAAAAGTAAGGGGCCCAATACTGATCCTTGTGGGACTCCATGATTAACCTTTATCCATTCTG
>Ga0123352_10007186_pt1 | contig 17129 bp, 16 predicted proteins | sample TergutLab28metaG_FD_89700 | JGI IMG/M metagenome (GOLD analysis project Ga0123352, IMG submission 89700) | Labiotermes labralis P1 segment gut microbial communities from Petit-Saut dam, French Guiana - Lab288 P1 | ecosystem: Host-associated > Arthropoda: Insects > Digestive system > Gut ... | reverse complement strand
TATATATTTATTCAACAAATATAGGTACTGAATATTTTAAACATGGTATATACTCTCCGTTTTTTTCTCTTCAAAATGCAGTTTGTTTCATAATTCTAACGTATTTGGTTCTGTATTATTCACATTCCATATACAGGTGTGCTAAGATTAAAAAAATAATTCTGGTGCCAAAAGGTTAGTATGGTGAAACCCACCTAAAACAATATCCTTTAAGACATATTCCAGCCTTAAAAGTGGAAGTACTTTGATCCTAGATCCATGATTTGTTTATACTTTTAACACATTTCCCATTAAGGGACTGTGTGATTAAAAAGCATGTAGCAAACAGCACACAAATGTGTAAAAATTTTTTTACCCACTGAAATTCTTTTGTATAAGAATGTGTAAAAATAATTTTCCAAGTGTGATGTGCTGCTTCAATGTTAACCTCCAACACTGGGAAGCATGGCTCACAGATGAAGCTTTCTATTTTAATAGTGTCATTTGAACTAGTGAAGTATGGTGGTCTTAGTAATAACAGTCACCCTTCGAATAATTTATAACCCTGTAAATGACAATCTGCCTATCAGACTTCAATAACAAGTGGAAACTGTTTTCTGACAGAAAAACTGTTGTAATAAAATAGGACATGGTTCGGAACCGTCTACAACAGTGAATAGAGAATTGTTACGAGAACCATTAGCGCTATCTTCCTAGACACCATTGGTTCTCCACTCATATTTTATTGAGTTCAGCACAAATGCTTTGTGTGTGTGTGTGTATGACTGGGGGGGAGGGAAGTGGCAGGCCATGCATGAAGACACATTGTAGCTAAAAGGTATTTAATTTTTTTCATTCTTCTCTGAAGGAAGGGGTACCTAAATTGTGGGAGTAAATATTATAATTAGCGTACATAAAATTCATGAAAAAATACTAATTTGCTTTGGATTTCAAAGTTGTTCATTCTATAAATTTCCTGTGATCACTAAAAACAGAGTTGTGAAACACAAAAGTTTACTTTAGAATACAAAAACATGACCAGGGCTTTCTAACTTTCAGTTTTAGACTTACAACTATGAGTTCAATATGTAACTTGACTTTTAAATGCTTCAGCAGCTTCTTCAATCCTGTATGATCTTGGAAAGCAGCATCCACTGTTGCAGATTGTCACTTCATATATTTGTCTTTGTGCTGGGAAAGAATTTTGGCTGATGATTTTGCATCCAAGAATAATTCTCCAACTTCCTGAATGTCATCTTTAGCAATAACTGATCGTCCATTTACTTTCGCGGTCAATGCTGATGGCGTTAATAGCTGAACAGCATACCTGGAAAAGAAAATACCCAGATCAATGAGTGGAACAGTGTTGACAAGTACCCACAATAAAATACGGTATTTTTCAGCTGTAAGTGTTCTTACGCTTACCAATAAAATATTTCATAGTAGTAGCAATTTCACCCAATTCGAGTTAAATTAATTTTGAAAGCCATTCATCAATTATTTCTTTTCCCACCCCCCCAAAAAAAAGACAAGCTGGGAGCCAACACTTTAAAACTATTATTCACATATTTTCCATATAAGGAAATAAAACTGGCATGCAACTGTTGTGTTTTATCATTTTAACTGATATCTTCTGTGATAATAATTAGGCAGTCCAAGGAAACTTACCGAAGGGTTGTTCTTGTGCCAGTTTCACCCAGCATGCTCAGAGCTTCTTCTTCAATTTGTATTCCCTCTGTCTGTGCCCGAAGTCTAAGAATCTGCTCCATTTCCACACGGGAATATGGTAATGTACGGATAATCAAGAGCCTATCCAGGAGATCCAGAGGTATACCATGTGGAGAGATAATGTCTTCAGTACCCCTGCATAATAATAATAATAATAAATTGAAAACTGACAGACCGGGAAAGAAATTACATTTTACAGCAGACAAAATATAGAGAGGCTCAGCTGACATGCTGTTTTATTCAAATGGCAGTTTTTATACAACCTAACACTTAAGAGAGAGAGAGAAAAAAACATCATACTAGGGCTGGTTCTCCTTCCACCTTCAGGTACAAGGAGAACCTAACTTTCTGTGTTTACTGGAAAGAACTAATTTCAATCACTGGAGTACAAATGCTTAATCATACATTGCCTCTTGTATATCTAACAATCTGGATGTTTTCACAAAATAGGAAGATCCGTTTCTGTAACACATTCATATAGATCATGGGCCTCCAAATTTTTATGTTATTACTGAGGGCTGGTTTGCAGTCCACACGTGGAAAAATAACAGTAAGTGGCATACCTAACTACTGTAATTAATGTGGAATTATTATAGTGTATACAGAATTTACAAATGTGTCTGTGGGCCACATAATTCAACCTGATGGGCTACAGGTTGGAGACCCATAGTGTAGATGTTCTAGGTATATATGATCAGAACTGCACTTTAGCATTTAACTTTTGTATTCAAGCGTCCAAGTTTGTTCTATTTAGAAACAATGCAAATAATGCGTTATGCCCAGGAAATGGAAAGAGAGAGGAATATTACCTTATGACACAACGCCCACGATTAGTTGCAAAGATGACAATGGGAGCAATGGCACTCTCCAAGGCCCGGTGAAGGTATGTGAAGGTCTCGATATCCAACATGTGAACCTCATCAATGAATAAGACTCCAGGAACCAATTCAGCAATACCCTGATCAATGTACTTGTTGACCACTTTATTAATTTCCTTCCGTAGTTTGTCTGTTAAAGAACAGGCAATTAAATATCTGTGGCTTAAAAAAACTTGGTTGCACAATGAAGTACTCTCTCTCAGCCACATAATGAGGCAAACATAAATCATGGTGGTGTTAAAATAAGTCTGAACAGCACCCCAGATCAGTAGTTCTTGAATAGTACATAATTATGTGAATCTGTGCTATGAATTTTCAATTCATGTTTGTTTCCGCACATCTAACAATAAAAAGTGCACCACACTGGCCTTTGCTCAAGTGTTGCTGCTTTGGCATTTTCCATATAATGTTTATTTTTTAATGCTACTTTCAAGAGTAACCACTTTAAAGTCAATATTTATCTGCCACTCTAGTCATTTATTAATTCCTTCCTGTAATGCCATATGTCAAGTAATTTAACTGTCAGTAAAATTACCCATATGAAAAGCATAACAAAAAATTACTACATGAACATCCAATAGTTGATGCATCAGTACAGGCATGCACACACCCATGTATATGTTTTGGTGTACTGTGAGATAGTGAAATTATTTTAATTTGCTGTCATGTGGAGAGAGATAAGAAACACCAGCACAGGATTCTATTTAACAGTATCTATGACATAATAACAATAAATCTGGAAACAGATACAGCTCCTGTCAGACTGTAAACAAAACAATTACTCTCCTCTCTAATCAAGTACAGGAATCAGCTGAACATTCAGAAGAAATTTTATCACTGCACTTTATAAGGTCTGTTCTTGTACCTGGCTACTACCCAATCATTTTATAGTAGACATGTACAATGATCACGCATACTAAACAGACCACACTTCTTGTAATCTTGTAAATAAAGCCAACTTGGTGCACAATTTTTCTTAGTATGTTTATTTCTTTTCTCTACGTGTTTCGGGCGACTACGTGCCCATCATCAGGAGATATAGCTGTATCTATGCAACACTTGGTATTTGTCACTCTGTGTGGATAACTGTCTAGTATGCAGGGTGGAATTTTTTTCCACCCTGCATACTAGACAGTCATCCACACAGAGTGACAAATACCAAGTGTTGCATAGATACAGCTATATCTCATGATGGGCACGTAGTCGCCCGAAACACGTAGAGAAAAGAAATAAATATACTAAGAAAAATTGTGCACTAAGTTGGCTTTATTTAGAAGATTATACAAGGATGCACAGTCAACAAAACATAAAAAAAGATCACACTTATTCAGTCTAACAAAACGCAGATTTATTTCTTTAATATTTATATATATTTATACTTTTTATTTATATATATTATTTATTAAAATAAATCTGTGTTGTGTTAGACTGAATAAGTGTGGACTGTTTAGCAATGAATACAACGGGATGGCTTTCATAAAGACTACAAATACTTTCTACAAGAAACTACTGGATGTGAAAGAACTACAATGATATTCCTCCTACCTGTAATTTCAGTTTTCTTGGGTTTCATAAGTTGTCCCATCATGGACAGGATATCCTGACCTCCCTGAGGCCTAGCATTAGCAACATCCAAGTCATGTAATGTCACATCCTGGATAACCTCCTTCTTCTTGTGCACATCTCCCTTTGGAAGTGGAACATACTCCTCTGCCTAACAAAACAAAACAACTGGCCTAGGTTAGTAATGAACATTTAATGCTTTGAAATTAGAATTAAATGCCCAGTGTTGAGTGCAGGAAACTGGAATTTCAATGACAGCTGCATAAGTAGGCCATTAAATGGCTGTCATATATACCTGACATTCAGTGTTGTGAGCATCGCACTGCTTGATGGGTATACCTGACATAGGCACCGTATCATATATAAAGAACTACAACAAGTGTTTGTCTGTGTGCTTCTCAATGTGGCACTTAGAATTCAGGTAACCAGACAAATATATGTTTATGGGTGGGTGGTTAGATGACGAATAATTTGATTCTACAAAAAAGAAAAGTGTTCTTTCTACTCTCATCCTACCAAAATCAATATGATCATGAAGACACAGGTAGTCCGGGATGTTACATTGTACCACATGAACAGCTCATGCCATTTCAAATGATTGTATTGTCTCTATGTTTAGAGTCTGAGCACCCTTCTTGGACTACTGAGCCATGAAGAAAAAGGCACTATGATCCTTCATAACGTCAGTAACTTCTCAACTAACAGTGTGGAGTAACATCCCAGAAGACCTGAATCTTCAGCAACACATCTGTGACAACCTCATATGTCAGCATTTGATAATGTACTTCTAGAAAACTAAATAGTTTCCAAGCCTGCCACAATTTTGGATATAAGAAATAAACTGTTTTAAAACTACTCACAGAAATACAATATGCATTCAAATTACATACAGTGGTATTCTAAGACTGACACCATGTAGGTTGATACCAGCATTTTCATAGACGTGACTACCTTTCGTGCCTGTCTGTACAAGCTTACAGCATCCTAATCCTACTCACTGTACTTGGTACTACATGATGTTACAGGTCACAATAACACAACAGACACTGCAAATGAATGCTTGGTACCACTTACCTCAAGATCGAACTCTGTTGCAAAGGTATCACTTCGACCCTGTCTTTTGACAGCACCACTGTTTGCCTCAATATATATTACATCACCCGTTTCCACCTTCTCCTTTAGCAAAGATTCATATATTGAGGGATCTAACTTCAGTTGTTTTGTACCTTTCGCTGTCTTAAGTCCTATTATGACATGACTTACAGTCTTGCCATACCCTATGCACACATTACAATTATTAGCACATACACATACTCTGAAATTATAACACATAAATTAATAGTCAATAATTTTAAAAGTGTTACAACTGCCAGTCCCACAGCTTCAGAAGGTTCCAGCATTGGCACCAAGTCTTGAATCTGGAAATAAATGTCCTTAACCCTTGGATTGCTGACTGGGTATAAAATTTACCCATGCTTGGTTTCTCTTCAACAGTCCCTGGTGGTACATAGTAACAACTTTATCAGTTTTTTTATTTGTTCTTTGAAGTCCCCTTGATACAAAATAATCATTATGCAGCGAGTATATTTTCTTTTAGTACGCTGTATTTTTTTTTCAAATCTGACTGGACTCATTTTGTACCAATGTTCGTTCTATCTGTCCACCCACAAAGTACATGAAAACAGACTGGAAACATTGCCAGTGCTCAGAATGGGTGTGCAAGGACCTTTCTATCAAGACAATTCAAATAACAAGCAACAGTTGCAAGAAACACTCACAACAAAACAAATTTATTCACATTTCTCTTATAAACTAGTTTCCTTGTTCTCAAAAAATTTTAGGCATTTAATTCCATATAGACTATTGAGAAATGAAAAATCTGAATAAGAATAATGTTTTGTCTTCAACTTAGTTTAAATAATACATTTAAAAAAAATGTTGAAAAATAATTTAAAAATTTGGTACAAAATGCATTCAGTTTAGTACATGTCCAAAGTTTTATTACTCCATAATCCAAAGGTTAAAAACAGTCATCTCCAAAATACTGTCATTCACTAGCCTGATACTTCAGTCAGCAGCTTTACATATGTTTGCAACATTTCTGGAGGATGCAATGTGCACATTCTTGTAACACAACCTTAACATCTGAACCTTCTTCCAACCCTTGTACATCTCTGTGTTGACTGTATAACCCTCAGGCATCATGAAAAATTTACAACAACGGCTTCCCTTTAAGGCAATTCTGCCATAAATTTGTGCCCCTTGTGACAACAGCAACTCCCACAATAAGGATCATTATTCACATCATGTTCTACACAAGAACAATGTCTTACAGACAAAGTGTGTTTTAACATGTGCTATGATGATGAGGTCACAATTTATCTTCACATGGTTCTAAAACATGTACATCACGATTCTTGGTATGAAATGGAATGATGTCAAAGTCACCAATGATAATGTAACAACTTTCAGCTTTGTATTTGGCCACCTGTTAAATGGCCAAGATCTGCCAATGCACACATGCACAAAGGCCAATTTGATTGCAGCTGCACAACTAAATCACCTATGTAAACATTTGTGTGCACAGCTCCTTGTCATGTGGATTATTTATCATTACTGTTACAGAAGCAGCTAACTTGATGTGAACTCTTTGACACGTTACAACTACCAGGTATGATGCGTGGACTATGTACTGAACAGAACTGAAATTCTTCAATAATTCACAGAAATTTCACTACTAAAACAAGCTGTACAGGAAAAAATTATAGACTTTGTTATGAAGTAAGTTTATCTCTTTTTCGTTCTGTTACACATACGTAACTATCAAGCTAACATTTTTAACACGTTTCAATGTGACAAAATTTTGTTTTAATGATTACAACTGCATCAAGAACATGATCATGTTTTACTGATACTATATTGTAACATGACAATATTTGGTGACTGATGTGGGAGCTTCAAATATTCCATTTCTTTACAAACAAAAGTGTATCTCAAGTTTCCATCTTTCATGCACGTAAATAAAACCTGCACAATAAGCATGGATGTCACTGTTCATATTGCAAATAATAAGCAACAGAACACCAAAATGTCTCAATAACTTATAGTTAGGGAAACAAATTTAACAAACCTCCCATAGGATTTTCTGTCTCTACAGGTGTAAGTTCAGTCACTTCACCTTCATAAACCTCTTTTGTTTCTTTGATTCTCAATCCAATAGCTCGTCGAAAATTTTCCATTAACACTTCTGTCTTCTTTATTTCAGAACTGAAAACTTCAGAGCCAACCATGGGACAGAATGGAACCTGTGAATGAAGCAGAAGTTTAATTCGACCATCAAAGATTATTAATAATCTGAAGACTGAATGTGATATAGCAACAGAATTAAGCACACACTAACATGTAATTCACCATGAAGACTCTCAGGTGTTCCCCACTGTTTCAGAGTACCCTATTCCTTCTATCAGCCTCTCTGAAGACAGAGGGATTAGATGCTTCTGAATTAGTGGCAACCACCAAAAAATTACAAGGTGTTACAACCAAGAAGGTCCCATTCTTAAGAACAAAAAGATAAGATAAACACCAATGACACTTCTAAAACTAGCATCATTTGTGTCTAGTATCAATGAAGAAATGTATGTCTTCGACACGGTATTATGTACACTATAACCGAATAACCGATATAGGGTGTAAGTCTTTTATTAAGAGACAAAATTGTACATTTAAAGCCTAGGTCAGACCTGTTTAAAAAATTTGATGGTTTGGCTTATGATAGGGGAGAAATTGGACAGTGTCAGTATTACAGCTTACAGGGGAAGAGAGTTTTATGGCAGGTGTAGCAAGCTAACAATTTCGACTTTGTCAGAATCAAGTGTATGGGGTAAGAAAAGTTGGAAAGAAAAAAAGAAAAGAAGACTGACTTTGAAAACCTTGACAGCTTCTGGAACGCTTTAAGTCGTGTGGGGAAGATTTACAATGTTAGGCACGCTTGAACTCTAAAGAAATTAGTGAGACGCGTGAAGGAGTTAACTCGGGTGACAACAATGGAAGAATGTTACATAAATAGAAGCCAGTGGGGTTAACGTATTCAAAATTATGACTTTTGGACCTATTAGGGAGCAGCAAAATTTAACATTCGACCAATTGGGTACAGTAAGAAATTTTAAGAAAGGGGTAACTTAATACTTTCGAGTTTTGGGAAACTTAATGAAAAGGAGTCTGTTCTTTAACTCGGAAGTGACAAGTTGTCCTCGCGTACCAAAGCTAACAGTGGATAACTTTTCAAGGGCGTTCATATGCAGCGATCTGTAAATTTTAACATCGGTAGTTAAAATAAACAACATCAATAGTGAAAAGTGTTAATAATATCACCGCCTGCCACTTAAACCTCTTAGATTCCTTGAGAAAAAGTCATGCCTACCAATTGAATAGCCAGGTGGGTTGTAGCACTTAATGGGAAATGATATGAAGGACTAGAAAAGGAAGAAGAAACATGACATGACAACAGTTCTATTATTAGTAGATTGGGCCAACTGTAAATGTATTGATACCTAATGAGATCTGAGGCTCTCACGTTTTGAAGGAGTTCACTGCCTCCAATGTCGAGGTGTAAGCAGTCCATGAACTAGACTTAGACCTTGAACATTAGAAGCAAGCTCCTCTGAAACATCAATAACTACTTATCGATCAACACAACATTACACCTAAGATTTCAATCTTTATGTTGGTACTTACCTTACTGCCCAATTCTTGCGCAATTGCAAGAGCTATGGCTGTTTTTCCAGTCCCTGGTGGTCCTGCTAGAAGACATGCTCGGCCAGCCATTTTCTTGCTTTTAATCATGTCGACTACAACTCCTGCAGCCTATAAGAGACTTTCATTAATAATAATAATATAATGTAACTTGCAGGGTCTGGTACATTACTAGTGTTCAGTCAGTTTCCAGACTAACATTTTTAAAACATATGAAGGTAAGGGGACATCCATATAAGAGTTCAATGTACTTACATGCACCCATTAAATTTAATCTGATGCAATGTACTGCAAAATAAATTATGTACAGTTTTATATAAAACTAAGTAAGGCATGAAATGATATAAAACTTGCAAACATGATATACTATGTAATATAGTGTAACACTGTGGCATATTCACATTTTTTTCCTGATTTTCTAATTAAATAAAACCTATAAGACAGTGACAGATCTATAGGACAAGAAATCTATGCAACAGAAATAAAAAAAGTGCCTTCTTATTACATTTTTCACAACCCAGATGTTTGAATCTTTGAGATTACTGTGACAATGAACACGTTCTAATGTAATAGTCATACTACCGCAGCAAATGCAGGAACAAGGATCTAAATTGTTGTTGGTAGGAACAGTTTTTTTTATGGTTCATATTATATTTAATACATGTAAGTTGTCCCTTTGTCAGTAAGAAGCTAGCAACTTTCTTGCCCAAAGTATGTTAACTTATTCTGATTCCCTGGTGCTCCTGAATTTAAGGAACATATGTGCAGACATAGTCTGGTTTATGCTGCTAATGTTAATATATTGGCAGTAAGCGGCTATACTATAAAGAAAAACACAGAAGCTTTAGTAGGTGTTAGTAAGGAGATAGGACTGAAGTTAATGCTGATAAATGTAAGTACATGGTCATGTCCTAAGATCAGAATTCAAGATGAAGTCACAATATAAAAGACTTATAATAATTTCTTTGCAAGGGTGGAGCAGTTCAAATATTTGGGAACAACCTAGATGAATCAAAATGCAGATTGAAATAACGTAATGCTTGCAATCATTCAGTGCAGAATCTTTTGTCTTCCAGTTTGCTATCTAAGAGTATAAAGATTAAGATATACAAAACTATAAATTTGTCTTTTGTTTTATATGGGTGTGAAACTTGATCTCTCACACTGAGGAAGGAACACTGGCTTAGAGTGTGGTGAGAATAGGGTGTGGAGGAGAACATATTGGCCTAAGAGGGAGAGATAACAAGGAAGTATAGAAAACCACATATGAGGAGCCTAATGATCTGTACCCCTCACCAAATATTATTTGGGTGATAAAATCGAAAATGAGATGGGCGGGGCAATTGGGGGGGATTGGACTAGTTTGATCTGGTTCAGAATAGAGACCGGTGGCGGGCACTTGTAAACGCGGTAATGAACCATCAGGTTCCATAAAATGAGGGAATTTTTTGACTAGCTAAGAAGCTTTTCATGGACTCTGCTCCATGGAGTAAGCAAGTAATGTGCAGACGCGGTTCAAAGAATACAGCATGATGCACTGAAGAAATGATGTTTGGACAATAAGAAAGAATTAACCTTAATAACACTTAAAGACGCGTACTGATACGAACAATTTCTCAGTAGCACTAGTTTACGACTACCCAAGTTTCACAACATACCGAATACTGTGACAGAAACTGCATAGCTACTAACCTCACGTGCTGCTTCCTGACCAACTAAACCGGCTGCCGCTTGCATTGCTGTTCCGCCGTCATCCAAGCCCAGTCCCTTAATATGACTATGTGCTGATATCCTTTGAATTTTGGCTGTACTTTTAACTTCTTCTATCTTCATCCTGGAAACGTCCTTCGATTTTCAAACCACAGGGTACAAGATAACCACCAACATTCACACAATACCCGACTCCTCCACAGCCAGTGAAACACTTGTTATCGTTATCGTTGCCATCACAACAGACATCTCGAATTATCGAAACATTATCGATAATCGACCACCGACTACAAGTGGTAGGTACGTCAGGTTCGTGAGTTGGTGAGGTTTGAGGTAGAAGTTGGACGTCGAACTGGATAGGGACAAACCGTATTTTTTTTAGTGACTACACACTGATAATGTATTGCGCGGAATAAGGGCAATGACGCATGTTGACAATTCGAATATCTTGCAGTATTCTCCTTTTAATTCGAAGGTGGATCCGAGTTTTTGGCATAAATTGTCGCAAGTGAAGCTCGATATTGACAAACTAGAAGAAAAAGTTCGACCGGTCTGGGGATATTATTCAAATGCAATTCCGCCTGGATTGACATCGTTTCTTCATGTAGACTGCAGTGCATATAATACGTAAGACAATTATTCGAATGTTGTAAAGATAGATGTATAAAAATCCTGATTATACAGGGCTACTAATTTTGTGTCAACACAGTGTTAATGTACTTTACTTTAGAATTTCGGTACGGAATTATTTGCCGTGGATTTTATTTGCCATACTTTGCTATCACTCTCAGAGGGATTTTCTGAGTAATATTTAATGCTTTTTTTTTTGTACAAAACATTCTTACTAGTGGGTTAGATAAATAAACTAGTAGAAAAGGTAAAGTTCATTCTAGTACAGGCCATGAAGGCCCAGGGAGGGAGTATAGTTTCAGCTCTTCTCTTTCTTTAACCTCGGCACTAGTTGAGGGTGGGTAGTCAAAGCCACGCCACGGCCACTTTACCCCTTTGAAACACAAGGTATCCATTTTATAGGAGGCTGAGTAGGCCTCAAGGCTGGTCTGGACAGTTGGGGAAATTTCCATTACAAGTATGAAACTTAATATTACCTTACATGTCAGATACAAAAGTAGTGTTTCAGATTAATATTTTTTTCAATATTACAGATTTCATTGGAATTACACATAACGACATTTGTTTGATTTTAATTTATGTAAGATGTTGATGCCTGACTGGTGTCTCATAGTATAGCTGACATAGAGTGAGGTTGGTTCAGTGAATATTAAATTAGCCTGGTGCCATAGCTATATGGAATAGACCATAGTGAAACTGATTGTCCTGTGCCACACCTAACATATGGAGACAGTGTGTTAAATGCTAGCACAAGAGGTTAAGAAAATGACTGGCATACAAGAAGTATGCAAAACAGATATTAAACAACAGTACTAGGTTAAAATCTCAGGGGTTCAAACGTGCGAATTAAGTGAGCTTTTAAAATTAAGTAATAAGGAATATTTAGCAAAGAAAGTGAGATGGGCACAGCCACAAAAAAATGAAGCATCAGATTTTGAGGTATAAATAGATTTAAGAAGGACAGCAAGGATACATTTGGTAAAGGATGACTTTTACCTGCTTGCTTGTTTACCTAAAAAATTTTATGGTTATCAGTGCTACGAATACACCATCACTTGTAAAATCATGTTGGCAGTATGCTAGAATTGGAATGGAATTCCTCCAAGTTCCTGAGCGTTAAATACTACCACCATCACTACCACCACCACCACTACTACCACTCCTACTACTATTACTACTACTACTACTACTACTACTGTTGCTACTACTACTACTACTAGAATCATCAACAGAGCCGCTGCAAGAGTCTCAGATGTCATGTGGGCTTTCCAAGTGGCTGAAATTATGAAACTGAGATTAGTGATGGGGATGGTTCTTTTTTCAGTACTACATGACCATTATTTTGAAGCATCATGAATATGTGGAAGTTCCTGCCTGTAGCCAACAGGTGGCAGGCCACGCTGATATAATCTGTGACTGAACAGTAGGTTCATTCATTCATTTGTTGTATCCGTAGCGGACCTGATGAGGAACATATCTTAGATGTTGTTCCCAGGGAGGACAGAGCTCGTAACTCTTGTTAAGACAGGGAGTCGGGCAGGTCGCACACACTCTCAATAATCCCCAAGTAACATATATTGGAGTTTTATTGTGAAAGAGTGTAGAGTAATTGCATTTACAACTGAGATGTATCAGTGACAATTCTCGCCAGTGGACTCTTCATTTCTGTTTGCACTGACTGACTGTCCAGCTTCGGACTCTGCTGCTCAGACACAGTTCGAGCTATGCAGCAGACTGCTCCCGCAGAACAAAGCAACTATTGTTACATGTGTTGCTCACACACTGCTTGTGCGATACACTTAGCGAGTCCAGTTATAAACAAAAAAAAGTGGAAGGAAATTATATTCCACCCATGCCTGGTCTTAAGAGGGACGAGAACTAAGCATGAGTAAACTTAGTTTATGACTAATGTACAGTACATGTAAGAACGCTAAAAGAAAACCACAATAAAAAAAAATTGATGTGTGTCAACTACACAACACAGTCATTCCTTTATTTTCCATTTATCCATTTACAGGTACAACCTAAGGATGTGGAAATAGTGGGTCAGGGAAATATCGTTGTTATGCCAACTTTCACGATTTATATATCGCATACAAACTCTTGTAGACCAGTTAGCTGTTATCATGAATTACAGGTGTGCGATTCAAAAGGAGATAGATAAAGTTATTGCAGTGAGTCAGGTGGAACAAACAAAACAAAGTACATTAAGATAAGCAGAAGTATCTCAAATTTAGAGTACGGCAGATAAGTATTTGAAGGGGTTCAGAATTTTGTTATGTAGGAACCTAGATGAATTCAAACAATTTAATACGTGAGGAAAGAAAATCAAGAATTGCTACGGGTAATAGATATTTCTATAGTCCAAGACAAATATTGAGGTGTAGTGCCATGAGTAAAACATTTAAGAGTAAGATGTGTATGTTGATATCATTGGTAGTGTCTAGATGTGAAACGTGGGCTATGACAGATGGATATGAAAAGACTGAGTACATGGGTGAGGAAAATATTAAGAGTGATATATGTATCAGTGGTAGAGCAAGGAATATGGAGAATAAGAATTAGGCAGAAATTGAAGGAAATATATAAAGATCTAGACATGGTAGCAGATACTAAAAAGAAAAGATTGGAGTGGATTGGACATGTAGCAAAAATAGATCAGGTCTGGACAGTTAAAGTATTTTGAGAGTAAACCAGAGGGAAGATAAAGAAGAGGTTGACCTAGACTGAGATGGCTGGAAGATGTGGAGAAGGATCCATGGGAGATGAAGGTTAAGAGATGCTGATAGAAGGCAGTTGATAGGGAAGAATGGGCATTCATAATTAAGGAGGCCAAGGCTATCAGAGGGCTATAGGGCTGAAGAGTAATAAGTAGATCGATAGATTTGTATTGGGTTCGGGCCCTATGTGGTCCCGATGAACCTAGGCCTTATGGCCCTTTGTGCCCCATAATCTGATATCAGCTCAGGAGAGCCCTGTCCCTTTACCAAAGTTCCAGATGGCTCCCATATTTAAAATATTAATGTTCTCTGGGTCCAAGACAGGTACCCAGATATACTATCCTTTTCACTCAAAAAGCCCTGGCAAGCGAATCCCTCCAGGTTCCCCAGCGGGGCCTCCTATGGAGAGAGATACCCACTTACAGGGCATTTTTACATCTCTCTTTTTATGTTTCCCTCAGAGTCCCTGGTAAGGGAGCCCCTCCATGTTCCCTAACAGGGCCCCCACGGACAGGAATACTCCATCACCAGAGTCACTGGTCTGTTTATTCATTCATTCATGTATGTCTGCCGGAGTCCCCAAAAAGGAGCCCTTCTGCATATGGGGAAAAATGTAAGGTCACCGTCCATGGAACCCCACACAGACGGAAGGGCTACATACAATGGGATGCAGCCTGGTTCCCCAAGGGAATTGTTAATGACACTGCTATCACCACCCCAGTGCTATGCAGCCTTCAGCACAATACCTTCCACCTTGGCTTGGGTAGACCAGAGCCCCGTTAGCCAGTGTGTGTCATAGCAATCCCCATCAGGGTATACCCTCCACAACTGTTACCGCCCCCCACGTGACCCAGAGTAGAGTAGAGTATGAATCTACAATACCCCGAGGTACAGACGAGGGGTTGGATTTATGGGAGGCGGAATAATAAGTAAGTCTCGTCGAATAATGTCTGGGGGCAGTTATTTTTACAGTAAAAATATATTCACTCAGAAAAGAAAATTGTTACACTTATCATGGGCAGAGGCCAGATTATAGATTTTTACCGTTCCCATGCTTATTTGTGTTTTCATTAGTGCACTTCATTGTAAATAACCAAGAAAAATTGCAAATTTAACCATACACAGTATCCATACAAGGATTGATACCATCTTTATGGCCAACTGCCAACCTCTCTGATGTTCAGAAAATTTCATGCTATGTTCGCAGTAATATATTCAAGAGTTTAACTCAGTTTAATTCACCATTACATAAGCACTGAAATATGCACTAGATTTATTCTGGTGAAATTTTGTATGTTCAAAAATTAATCATAATCAACTTATTAGCTGTATATAATGAGTTTTGTGTCCATTTGATCACTCGGTGTCAAGTACATGCAATACATTGTCAGCTTGATTAAATGTTACATGTAATGTATGGAATGCATCATAATGTGTGAGTATTCATGTGAATTGTATGTGTGTGTGTGTGTGAGAGAGAGGGCATGTAACAGCATATTTAAGATTAAATGATACATCACAATGTTCTTAGACAACTTGCAGTAAGGCTCACCTTTTCTTCATTGTTTGTAATTTGTAACGTACAATGACATATATTTATCCATATGTAACGTTGACTCGTGAGCTTTGCTGTGAGGTATGATTTATGTACTTATGGTTGCTAGGCCATGTGCAAAATATTTGTTTTTATGCTGCTACATTTACTGTGAATGTAAGGCACTTTTATTAACATTCACATATTGTGTTTTCAGGGAGTGTGAAGTACAAAAGCCACTGCTTGCTGCACATGGGATTTTACTTAATAAAAATACACTTGAAACATTCAAGAATTGCAATAAAATTGCATTATTAGAAGAACTGAGCCAAGAATTATGGCAGAGTATCACTAGTGGAAGAGCACTGGACAACCCTGCCTTACTATCTCGATTTTTTCTACTGACATATGCGGTAATTGTAGCTTTTATACCAACTGTTTGTTACTGCTGCTGTGTCCTGCTGTAACATTCTCATATTTTTTGTTTTTCAGGACCTGAAGAAATATCATTTTTACTATTGGTGTGCATTTCCAGCACCAAATTTTCCTACAGTAAAGTTAAAAAAACAGCCATTAAAATTATGTAATACTTTCTCAGAGAGTCAGGTAAGTAATATGTTATATTATCAGCATAGTTTTTTACTAAAATGTGTCTATGTGTATATGTTGGGGAGGCCATACATTGTACCAATTATCATTTGAAAATCTTGGGTATGAAACATGCATTAAACACACACAGATATGCCTTGCCACCTAAAATGGCAAAGTTGTACACACCATATAGTTCCAAGTTCCTTGTTCTGTTTAACAACTGACTATTACAGCACTGTCAGGTCCATCAGATACAACTACAGATTGGCCACAGAGTTCCTCTTCATGGGATTGAGTCCACATGTCACAATATGGGCAGCAGTTTCAGAATATCATGTGATTCTGCCACATTGTTTTGGTATATGTTTCTATCACACTGCTTATTTGAACGTGCTTCAGGAGTGGTTTTATGCCGCATCTGCGTGAGAGAGGTCTTGAGGCAGTTGCTATCCTGCAACAAGGTGGTGTACCAGCACATTATGCTCTTCCAGTTAGAGAGTGTCTTGTTAGCAAATTTAGTGGATGATAGATTGGACATTGATCTGATACGGCGTGGCCTTCTTGAAGTCCAGACGTAATGACGTGTGACAATTCACTTTGGGGAACTGTGAAAGATAACATTGTTAAACTCCACGTAACAACATTTGAAGACGTAAAAACGGCTATCAGGGACTGGTTTAATGACTTCTGTCAGTATCAAATATGTCCAGAAGAACATGGGAGATAATAAAAATTAAAATGTGTTTATAAAAATTTTTTTGTACACTCACCAACAAGGACACTAGTAATATATGCAGCCACATCACCACCAATTGAATCATATACTGATGCACCATAATTGACTATTTTAACAAAATGTAATATTAGCAAGCACGGATAATAAACTCCCTGAAGATGGTGTGACTACACCGAAACATGTCTGAGCTGTCTTACTGTGAATTTTAATATTGTTTTTAAGACAGTCGCTTCTGCATTCATTGGTGAATAATAAACTTTGATAGTGTTCGTCTAAAGTTTTCCTTTTATTGTAGTATCCATTCCTTT
>Ga0123352_10007181_pt1 | contig 17133 bp, 16 predicted proteins | sample TergutLab28metaG_FD_89700 | JGI IMG/M metagenome (GOLD analysis project Ga0123352, IMG submission 89700) | Labiotermes labralis P1 segment gut microbial communities from Petit-Saut dam, French Guiana - Lab288 P1 | ecosystem: Host-associated > Arthropoda: Insects > Digestive system > Gut ... | reverse complement strand
TCGCAGGGTAAATTTCATCTTGGCGCAGCATGGCCTCAAGCGGGCTGGTTTTTTCCAGCAATGCCTCAAAATCAAAGTCCGGCAGTGCCCGCAGCGCGTGAATCGCCCCGCTGAACCATTCCGCATCGCCATTGGCATGCATGGCCGCCAGCAAATGTGCCATGCGCATGGCCTGCGGCACCACCGCGATTTCCGCAGCGGTGCACTGTGCTTGCTGCAACACGCGGGCTAACTCTTGCGCGGGCGTTAGTTCGCGGCAAATGCTGAGCACCCGCAGCAGCGCTTGCGGGTTATCACATTGGCGCAGCTCACGCAACGCGGCTTTCGTTTCGCGCTCCAACAGGTAGTAATTGTCGCGCAGCCATTCGGCAAACACGGCACTATCTGCGGCCAATTCACGCCGCAATGCGCGTTGATATTGCCGCCGCAACCCCCGCAATCCTCGCTTCAATGTTGCGCGAACCTCACGCAGCCCGGCAAATCGTTGCATGCAAAAATCCCCCTCAAGTGGTAATCCTACATATTTTTACCAGAATGAGGGGGATTATGCGATTGATTAAGGGCAACTTACGCGCCTTCTTTGTCGAATATCTCCGCGGCTGCCTTGCAAATATTCAGCGAAAGCGTTAGGCAGTCGACGTCCACATTGTCGGCGGTGTCTTCACGGGTGTGATAGTAGCGCTTGGCTTCGTGGCTAACCCCAGTTAGTCCACAGGCCTGCAACCCGAGACGGCTAAATGCTTCGGCGTCCACCGCGCCAGGATAAAGCTCAGTGTTGGGGATATCCACACCACAAGCCACGCCCGCTTTGCGGATGAGTTTTGCCACGCGCTTGCTGTTGCGCACTGTGCCCGTGCAGCCCATGTGGCACACGCGCAACTCTTCCACTTCGCGCATGGTATCGAGCGCAACGAAGACGGTTTCTACGTTCGGGTCGGCCAACATGTCGTAGTTCATCTTGGCAAAGGCACGCGCACCGCGCAGCCCGGCTTCTTCGCTGCCGCTGAGAAAGCAAGCGACCTCGGTGTTGCCAAAGCGAATATCTTCGTCGTGCATATCTTTGAGCACCGCCATGGCGATGTAATTCGCGCTGAGGTTGTCGTTGGCGCCATCACAGGCCACTTTGTAGTTGACCAGAATCAGCATCAGCACGGCAGGCACCAGCAGCACAAGCAACGCAATGCTCATCACCAGCCAGCCGCCCTGCCAATGTGCGGGCGAGCCGCCGTTCACCAAGTTGATGATGCCTGCCACCAGCGTGGCGACCACAGCTGCAACGCCGCCGCCAATGCCCACGCCCATGAGCACCGCCCCCCCCCAGTAGGTCAGGCGCCATTCGTGTGCCACGTCGGTGTGGCCGCCAAAAATAATGCGACGCTTCACTTCGCCCTGCGGCTTGCGCGTGGCATACACATTGCGGCTAACTTTTTTGGGGAAGAGAAAGTCGATGAAGCTGCGATAAAACAGGAACTCGAACAGTGCCATAGCAAGGGCAAGCGCGGGCAACACTGCGCCCAGAATCGTCAGTGCCAAGATGCCCGGATTGAAGAAGTAAATGGCCACGGAGGCAAACACGAAAGTCATGGCAATGGGCAGCCAGCCCATGAACGCGCCCGGGTGCAGCGTGAAGTCTTGCATGATGACGTCGTCACTGTAGCCCGCCAGTTCCTCTTTGAAGAAGGCTTGGGCGTCGCGCTCGCTTTGGCTGCCGGGCAGGCGAGCTTTGTAGCTTTCGCACACGTGGCGGATGCCATCAAGCATGTACGCTTTGGTGGAATCTTTAGCTTTGAGGTTCGGCCCTTGGGGCAGCGGAGTGGTTTTTGGCATGGAAAATCTCCTCTTCATTTGTTACTATATTTATATTACTACAAAATCGCGGGCATTGCAAGCCCCTTTTGCAGGAAATTTAAACAAATTTGCCGTGCGAAACTTGTCTATTGTGCACAATAAATGACTATGCTTTCATTTTTTGTTTTGGAATAGTTCATGAAAACGCAACAAAGCGCTTGACGAAACCGAAATATGTGATATAATAGTATTATAACTATTTCATTATGGGGGGCTGTTCGATGTATTCCAAAGAAGTCACAGTACAAAATAACGTGGGGCTGCATGCACGCCCGGCCACGTTTTTCATTCAAAAAGCTAACGAGTTCAAATCATCCATTTGGGTGGAGCGCGAAGATCGCCGCGTGAACGCCAAAAGCTTGCTGGGCGTGCTTTCGCTTGGTATTGTTGGCGGCACAAATATCCGCATTCTTGCCGGCGGTGCTGACGAAGAAACCGCAGTTGACGCGCTGGTGAAGCTGGTTGAATCCGGCTTTGCGGAAAATTAGTTTCGTTAACCAAGCCCTGAAAGATTTCTCCACAACTTTTTCATATGCTTCTTTCTGGGACGTTAAAAAGTGAACCCCCATCAGATTGATGGGGGTTTGCGCATTTTTGGGGTACCCCACCGCCCTTCGGGCACCTCCCCCAAGGGGGGAGGCAATGGGGTTACGTTCTATAATCGCCGTTGATTTTCACATAATCATAGGTCAAATCGCAACCATAGGCGGTGGCGGCGTGTTCGCTGTTGCCTGCCGCAATGTGAATCGTGATTTCCTCTTCGGCTAGGATTTTCGCCGCAACATCTTCGCAAAAAGGCACGCCCGTGCCGTTTTCGCACACGGTGATGTCGCCTGCTGCGCTGCTGAAGCGCACACCAATTTTCGTCACATCCAAGTCTGCGCCGCTGTAGCCCAGTGCGCATAATTCACGGCCCCAGTTTGCGTCGCCGCCGAACATCGCTGCCTTCACCAAGCTGCTGGCGACCACTGCCTTGGCAGCTAAGCGGCAGTCTTGCACAGTGTTTGCGCCGCTCACTTGGCAAATGAGCAGTTTGGTTGCGCCCTCGCCGTCGCGGGCAAGCATGCGCGAAAGCTCCGTGAGCACCGTCATGAGCGCCGCACGAAAGGCGTCAAGTGCAGCGCCTTCGCCGGTGATTTCCGCGTTGCCGGCCATGCCGTTGGCCAGCACGCAACACATGTCATTTGTTGAAGTATCGCCATCGACCGTGACCATATTTAGCGTACCTTCGGCGCATTCCTTCAGCGTTTGCTGCAACATTTCGGACGAAATCGCTAAATCCGTGGTGATAAATGCAAGCATCGTCGCCATGTTAATGTGAATCATGCCGCTGCCTTTGGCCATGCCGCCCACGCGGCAAAGCGTGCCGCAAGGCAGCGTGAACTCCACAGCGCTTTGTTTGGGAAAGGTGTCTGTGGTCATGATAGCCGCGGCAGCTTTGTCGTTTTCGCGACCCATGCCCGCAACCAGCTCTGCCATGCCTGCCTCGATTTTCTGCACGGGCAGCGGCTGGCCGATGACGCCCGTTGACGCGACAATCACGTCTCCGCCGGCGATGCCAACATGCTCTTGCACGAGTTCACACATGCGTTGCGCCACGGCGATGCCATCGGCGTTGCAGGTGTTGGCGTTGCCGCTGTTGACAATGACCGCCTGGGCTTTTCCATTTTGCAAGTGACTTTTTGTCACGGTGATGGGCGCACCCTGCACCAGATTTTGCGTGTAAATTGCCGCCGCATTGGCGGGTGTTTCACTGACGATGAGCGCTAAATCCGGCGTGCTGCGAGTTGGTTTGATACGACATAGCACGCCGTTGGTGGTGTAGCCTTTGGCGGCGCAAACTCCCCCAGAAATAGATTGCATAAGCTTAATTCTCCTCTCATTCGATGACATCACAGCGAAGCGATGTGATGCGCCACTTCCAGCGCAATTTGTAGGCATCGCTCTTGTTTAGTTAGCGGCACATTACCCGCTGTGCGGCGATCCCACTGCGCGCAGTCTAGGCAATCCTCTGCAAAAAACATTTGATACACCGGCAAGTTATAGAATTGCGCCGCTGCCATAATCGACGCACATTCCATGTCTACCACTGCGCAACCCTCTGCGCGGCGCGCTTGCACGGCTTGGCGAGTTTCACGAAAAACCGCATCGGTCGTCCAAGTCTTGGTCATCACGCAAGGTAGCTCAAGCCCGGTGAGAATTTCACACAAGTGCTCTGCAGTGGGGATATTGATATAGCTGTCGTCGGGCGGGGCGTAGTGATAGCTGGTGCCCTCGTCTCGATATGCTGCGGTAGGCACTGCGATACCACCCGCCGCAATGTCGCGGTCTAGCACGCCGCACGAGCCGTAAAACAAGAATTGTTGCGCACCCATTGCACGCAGTTTTTCCATCGCGCTAACTGCGGCAGGGCCACCCAACATGGCATGATAAACCGCAATTTCACTGCCCTTGTAGCGCACACGCCACACGGGACACGCCCAACCCGCAGAACTTGTTTCCAAAATTTTTTCGGTTTCATAGGCCGCCAACAACGGTTCAATTGCCTTGAATACACCTAATGCGATCTTCGGGAATCCCGCAATCGGCTGATAAAAATGCGTGGCATTGATTATCGCTTCAGCAGGATTATAGGCGTTAAGGATGCTCACAGCACCAGACCCTCCTGTTCGCCCGCGCCGATGGCCAAGTTCAGGCACTGCACTGCCGCGCCTGAAGCTCCCTTGCCCAGGTTATCAAATCGCGCAACCAGCAGCAAGCGTTCGTCATGCCCATGCACGCTGATTTCCATGCTGTCGCGCCCGTGCATAATGCTCGCGGGACGTGGGTCCGGGTCATCAACCACGTTAATCATCGCAGCGCCTGCGTAAAACTCACGCAGGCAATCCAGCGCAGTTTGCTTGGCAACACCATGCAGTGGAACCGTCAGCTCAATGCCGCAGGGGAAGTCGGCAATCACCGGGCAAAACGCAGGCGCATGCAGCAGCCCGGTGTGCGCCACCATCTCGGGCAAATGCTTGTGCTGCTGCCCTAGGGCATATTGCATGGGCGCACAAAGCACATCGCCGCGCGTGCGGGTTTCGGCTTCGTACTTCTCAATAATTTCCTTGCCGCCGCCGGTGTAGCCCGTGAGCGAAACGCAGCTCAGCCGTGCATCTTTGGCGATCAAACCGCCCAACAGCAGCGGCCGCACCAGCGCGTTAAAGCCGCTGGCGTGACAGCCAGGATTGCCAATGCGCTTGCCCGTTTGGATAGCTTTGCGGTAATCCCCGCCCAATTCGGGCATGCCGTAGGCCCAGCCCGGTGCAATGCGATGCGCGGTGGAGGCATCGATAATCACGGTTTCGGGGCGAATATGCAGCACAATTTCTTTGGCGGCTTCGTCCGGCAAACACAGAAACGAAACATCCGCGCGGTTGTGCATGTCTATGCGTGCAGCTTGGTCGCGGCGTATATCCGCGGGCAAAACCAGCAGGTTCACGTCACGGCGGTTGGCCAAGCGTTGTTCAATGCGCAGCCCAGTGGTGCCGCTGCGGCCATCGATGAATACATTGTGCATGTTGTTCTCCTTTACAAAAGAGCCCGCCCGAAGGCAGGCTCATTCATGTTTTTCTTACGCAGTTGCAGCAACCACTTTTGCAGGATTGATGCGCACGCCGGGGCCCATGGTGGCGGCCACGGTGCAGCTGCGGATGTATTGCCCTTTGGCGGCGGCTGGCTTGGCTTTCACCAGTGCGTCCAGCAGTGCGTCAAAGTTTTGTTGCAGCTTTTCTTGCCCAAACGACGCCTTGCCGATGGGGCAGTGAATGATGTTGGTTTTGTCCAAACGATACTCAATTTTACCCGCCTTGGCTTCTTCAACAGCCAAGGCAACGTTAGCCGTTACGGTGCCAGCTTTGGGGCTGGGCATTAGCCCGCGGGGGCCAAGCACTTTACCCAAACGGCCCACAAGACCCATCATGCTGGGATGCGCAATGGCCACGTCAAAGTCCATGAAGCCTTCGCCCTGAATGCGTGCTACGAGGTCTTCAGCACCCACAACTTCTGCACCGGCTTCTTCAGCAGCACGCGCATCGTCGCCTTTGGCGAACACTGCCACGCGCACTTTGCGGCCAGTGCCGTTGGGCAGAATGACTGCGCCGCGCACTTGTTGGTCGGCGTGGCGGCCGTCTACGCCTAGGCGCACGTGCACTTCCACGGTTTCGTCAAACTTAGCTTTTGCGGTGTCAACGGCCAATTGCAGCGCCTCGTCGGGGTCATACAATTTTGTGCGGTCAACTTTTTGAGCCAGTTCGTTATACTTTTTGCCATGTTTCATTGTCGTTTTCCCCTTTCATTAGTCTGCAACCACAACGCCCATGCTGCGTGCGGTGCCTGCAATCATTTTCATGGCAGTTTCCACGCTGGCGGCGTTGAGGTCGGGCATTTTGGTTTCGGCAATTTGGCGCACTTGCTCTTGGGTGATAGTGGCCACTTTGGTTGTGTTGGGCACGCCGCTGGCTTTTTCCAAGCCAGCTGCTTTTTTAATCAGCACGGCGGCGGGCGGCGTTTTGGTCACAAAGCTAAACGTGCGGTCGGCGTACACCGTGATGACCACAGGGATGATCAAGCCGATGTCGTTTTTGGTGCGCTCGTTGAATTCTTTGGTGAACGCCATGATGTTCACACCATGTTGACCCAGCGCAGGGCCAACGGGCGGTGCCGGGGTTGCTTTGCCGGCGGGAATTTGCAGCTTAATGTAGCCGGTAACTTTTTGTGCCATGGGGTAAATTCCTCCTAATAATTAAGTGGTAATGGCGAAGCTAGTGCTTCTCCCACTGCAACAAACTAGTCGATGGCTTCGACCCAATCCATTGCAAGCTCGGTAACGGTTTCTTTGCCAAACAGGGCGGTGATGGCCACTTTGACTGTGCCCTGTTCTTCGTTAATGCTTTCCACGCGGCCGGTGAATCCTTCAAAGTTCGGGTGAATGATGTTGACTTCATCACCCTCTTTGTAGTTCACTTCCACGCGGCGTTGTTCCACGCCCATTTCAGCAACTTTTTCTTCCTCAAGGGGAGCAGGGCGGTTGTCTGGGCCAACAAAGCCCGTTACCCCGCGTATGTTGCGCACTGCCCACCAGCACTCGTCGGTGATTTTGGGCTGGTCGTGGTCATCAAGAAAAGTGGCGATTTTCACAAACACATAACCGGGGAACAGTTTGCGTTCCACTTCGCGTTTTTTGCCGCCTTCTTTGGTTTCAATCACAGTTTCGGTGGGGATTTTCACGCCCTGCACTTGGTCTTGCATGCCGCGATTTTCCACAACTTTTTCGATGTTGGCAGCCACTTTGTTTTCGTAGCCGGAGTACACGTGAATCACATACCAGCGTGCGTCCATGTTGCGCTCCTATTCTTCGTTGTCGTTTGCGGATTCTTCGTTCGCATCGTTCGCATCGTTTGCGTCGTTTTCGTCAGCTGGTTCTTCAGCTTCAGTTGCTTCAGCCGGTTCGGTGGTTTCTGCAGGCTCAGTGGTTTCGGCCGGTTCAGTCACAGCGGGGGTTTCAACTTCATTGTTTGGCATATCCACCACTTGTTCTTGCTGGCCAAGCTCACGCCCTGCGGCAAGTTGCAACGTTTGCCCCAGCCCAAAGCCCAAGCCCCAATCAATCACCCAAATAAGCGAACCCACCACAATAATGGTGACGATAACAATGCCGGTGGATTTCAGCACAGTTCTGCCGTCCGGCCAAGTGATTTTCTTCGTTTCGCCACGAAAACGCTTGAACCAGCCACGGCGACGTTTTTTCTTCTCGCCTTTGGCTTTTTCCTCTTTTTTCGGGGCGGATTTCTCGGCGGCTTTCAGCTTTTTTTCAGCTTCAAGCTGCTCTTTGTCTTTCTTCGCCATTGCAATCGCCCTCCTTTACTTCGTTTCGCGGTGCGCGGTGTGCTTTTTGCAAAACCGGCAGTACTTGTTGAGCTCCAGTCGTTCGGTTGTGTTCTTTTTGTTTTTCATTTTGTTGTAGTTGCGTTGCTTGCACTCTTGGCAAGCCAACACGATTTTAACACGCATCTGTGTCGCCTCCTGCTTAAATTTGTTCGGCTCCCTGCATTGCAAAATGGGCAAAAAAATAAAACCCTTCCGCACAGGTGCAACTATTATAGCACATGTGAGAAGGGTTGTCAAGGGTTTGAAGCAAAATATTTTGCTCAATATGCGGTTTAGGCAAAGCGCATGGCTAACAAGCTATACACAAATGTCACAATCAAATGAAACAGCCCGCCTAAGAATCCCAAAATCATATTGAACAGGTCGTACAAAAACAGAATCACCACTTGCCATGGTTGTTCGCCCGGGCGTTCAATGCTGCCGAAACCACCCGAGTCTTCATCCGGTTCTGCAGGGCAGGCCTGCGCGTAGCTGTAGTCGTTTTCTTCGGCGTAGCTCACTGCCATCGCGGGCACAAGCAACGCCGCACACAGCACAAGCACAAGAGCTAGGCTAAGCAGTTTTTTCATAGAAATCTCCTTATGTTAAATGTTAAAGCCCGCCAAACAGCAACCAGAATAGCCCGGCCAAGGCGGCCAACACAAGCACTAGCCAAACCATAGACGATGATGTTTGTTGCTGCAGCGTAACGCTACCATTGGCAAGCTCTGAGATGTAAAAGAAGAAGGTTCCGCTAGGCACAGTAGCACCGACTTCGGCCATGTGGCGCACGTAAACACGCTGGTTCGTTACATTCACAATGCTCATCATATGTGGCAGAAAAATGCTGCGATGCAACACAGTATCGTAAAAAATCACACCGGTATGGTGACCCGAAAACGCAGTGCCAGCAGAATAGGTGAAAAAGCGTTCGTTGATGCGCCCCTCCAAGATGATCATGTTAACGGTAGTGCCACCCCAATTGCCGGCTTGGATCAGCATGACCATTTCGTTAGTTGTGGTGTTGTGCATCCAAATTTCATCTCTTAGCAGCGTTGAGCCGGACGCATGCACGCCGCTATACACCTCAAACACGCTGGTGTTGTTGTTCATCCAAATAACATGTCCGACATCGCCGGGATTTGCTGCCCCCGCGGGCACAAGCAACGCCGTACACAGCACGAGCACAAGGGTTAAGCTAAGCAATTTTTTCATGGTTGTAATCCTCTTTTCTATTTGAATATTTCCATCGCTTTGGCCAAGATTTCATTCGCACGCTGCTCTGCGGCCGCAAGGCTGTTGCCCGGCTTGAAGGCATCGTTGGTGCAGATATACAGCTTGATTTTCGGCTCGGTGCCGCTTGGGCGCAGCACCAGCCAGCTGCCGTCAGCCAAATGCAGCTTCATCACATTGCTTTTGGGCAGGGTGATTGCCACAGTTTCGCCAGTACGCAAATCGCGCTTTTGCTGGGTTTGATAGTCCTCCATCGCAACCACGGTTTCCCCTGGCAGACAGCTTGCGAAATGCTTACGAATGTGCTGCATCCACGCGCCAATTTGCGCCGCACCGGCCGCGCCTTTGGCCTCGTGATTATACAATAAATCGGCCACTGGGCCATATTTCGCATACAGCGCTTGCAATGCAGTGTAAAGGCTTTGGCCTTGTCGCTTGTGAAAAAGAGCCATTTCTGCCACGAGCGCTGCCGAAATCACACCATCTTTGTCGCGGCAATGATCGCCCAGCAGGTAGCCGTAACTTTCCTCAAAACCAAAGAGGAAATCATGCGTTTTGTTTGCCGCCCAGTCGTCCATCACCTCGCCGATATACTTGAAGCCGGTTAACACAAGCTGCATCGGCACGCCGTTGGCGCGACAAACACGCTCGGCCAAGGTGCCGGTGACGATCGTGCTTACCACACCTGCATTGGCCGGCAGGCCGCCGCGCTGGATGACGTAATCCACCAGCAGTGCGCCAGTTTGGTTGCCGCTGAGCACCTCGTAATCGTCGCCGTTTTGCACCAGCACGCCAATGCGGTCTGCATCGGGATCGGTGGCGAAAATCACATCCGGGCGCGTGGTTTTGGCGATTTCCATGGCAGGTTCAAACACGCATTTGTCTTCGGGGTTGGGCTTTGCCACGGTGGGGAAAGTGCGGCCTTCATCCTGGTGCGCTTGCGAGGGCACCACGTCAACATTGGTGTAGCCTAGGCGACGCAGTAGTCCCGTGACCGGCACAAGGCCCGTGCCATGCAACGGGGTATACAGCAGCTTGAGGCTGTCACCATCCGCGGTTTTTTGCAGGAATTTCTCCACTGCCGCATAGTAAACTTCATCGAAGCTCTCATCAAGCGTGTGCAGGCTCCCCTGCCCCACCACCTGCGGTGGGGCTCCGTCGCTTCGCTGTGCATTATTAAAATAGTCCAAAGAAGCTATTTCACGCAGCACTTCGCCCGCGGCAGCGTCAGTGAGCTGCCCGCCGGTGGAATTGTAGGCCTTGCAGCCATTGTATTCGCGCGGGTTGTGGCTTGCGGTGATAACAATGCCAGTTTGTGCCCCAAAATGGCGCACGGCAAAGCTCAGCATGGGCGTGGGCCGCGGCTGCGCGAACAAGTGCACCGCAAAGCCGTTGCCCGTTAAGATTTGTGCGGCATGCTGCGCAAACTCTTGCGAGCAATGGCGCGTGTCATATGCAATCACGGCTTTCAGCTGTTCGCCCACATGCGCTTTTTTGATATAATTCGCAAGGCCCTGCGTGGCACGACCAACCGTGAAGTGATTCATGCGGTTGCTGCCTGCGCCGATTTCCGCACGCAAGCCGCCGGTACCAAAGGCCAAATCACGGTAGAAGGCATCGGTGCGGCGCGGTTCGTCAGCAGCGATGGCTTCAAGTTCCGCACGCCAGCGACTTTCGGGCGCAACGTTGTTCAGCCAGCGTTGGCACTCCAGATAAGCCTCGTTGCGGCTGATCATCGCCTTGCGCTGCTTCACGCAATCTGGGCTGCGGCCGGGGTCACGCGGGGTGTGCAGGGTATAATCAATCAATCTTTCAAGCGTGGTGGTGGCCACGTGCAGGCGGGTGTCGCTGCTGGCATAGTAGATGGCCAGCTCGCCATTTTCATTCAGCGCGGCACCGTTACAGAACACCACATTGCTCACGTCGCCCACGCGTTCATCGCCCTGTGGAGCAACGAAAAATCCGCTAGGTTCGTGGGTCACACGCCATGGTTCGTTGAGGTCCGTCATGATGACATACAGCACATAGCGCAGCCCGGCGGCCGTGTTGCGCACACCGTGAGCAATATGCAGCCAGCCGTGCTCGGTTTTAATGGGCACGGCACCGGCGCCGTTTTTGCTTTCGGTAATTTGATGGTAGCGCCGCGGGCTAACGATGCGTTCGTCGCCCACTTCAGCGTTTTCGATGGTGTCGCTCAGCCCAAAGCAAATGCCGCCGCCGCTGCCTGCGTCGATGAAGCCATCCTGCGGGCGGGTGTAAAAAGCATACTTGCCGTCCACGAATTCCGGGTGCAGCACAACGTTGCGCTGCTGCGACGACTTACTTTTGAGGTTGGGCAAGCGCTGCCAGTCCAGCAAATCCCGCGTGCGCACGATAGCACAGGCGGCAAGTGCCGCACTGGGGTCTGCGTTGTCGGGGTCTTTCGACTCGCTGCAAAACGTGCCGTAAATCCAGCCGTCTTCGTGCTCGGTCAAGCGCATGTCATAGACATTGACTTCCTCCGCACAGGTGTCGGGCAGCTCGATTGGGCACACAAAGCGGAATCCCTCTGTCGACTTATCGCTCTTCGCCAGCGCGAAAAAGCTCTTGCGGTCGTGGCCCTCAACCCGCGCGACTAGGTAGTATACGCCGTCTTTATAAATCGCGCCGCTGTTAAACGTAGCGTTTACGCCAAGGCGTTGCAGGCCAAGCGGGTTGGTGGCGGGGTCGAAGTCGTACATCCACGTGGGTGGCACATGGCTGCGGGTGAGCACCGGGTGCTGCCAGCGTGTGAACACGCCGTTGTTTTCGCCCGGCACGTTGGCGCGCGCGATGAGCGCTTCGTATTGTTCTTGTATCGTTTGCAAATGCTGCATGGGGATCACTCCTAATAAAGTTGTTAGATTAAAGCGTTGCGCAACACCGCTTGGTTGCGCCATATCCAGTATAAACTGCGCGTGCGCCATGCAAAGCCCCATAGGCTGCCAGTGCTGTCAAACGTCAACGCAGGGTCGATGGCTTCGTGGGCGGTTTCGCAGATGATGACTTCGATGATTTGGTCAATGAGGCGGGCGCGCGCTTGCGCAGGCAAGCCGTAGCCATCGCAGATAATCCGCACTTGCTCGGCGCGTTTTTCCAGCGGCGGCAGGTCGTGTATCACTTGCAGGTCATCGTCGTGCAGCTGCGCGAACAGCCAGCATACGCGGGCAAGCTCCACCAGCGGGTCAAGCGGGCCGGCGAACTCCCAGTCTACCAATAGCTTGGGGCGGCCGTTTTCGGTCAGCAGATTCCAGGGCGCTAAATCTCCGTGGCAGATGATGCGATTGTCCGCACGCCCGATTTCCCGCAAATACCATGTTTGCCAGATGTCATCGTCGCGTTGCGCAAAACGCGGGGCAGCGGCGTGCAACTTGGCAATCAGCTGCCCAATTTCAAACAGCGCATCGTCCGTCCACTTTTGTGGATGCACCATTTCGCCTTGGAAAAATTCTGCGCATTCGTGCTGTTCATCCAAGGAAATGATGCGCTCCACGGGCAGATTTTCGCCAGCAAAGTGCTGCAACAACCGCCCAACCGTGGGCGACCAAGGATGTGCCGGGCGCTGCACGACATCACCAATGCGATAGACCTGCTTGGCCTCGGAAAGAACCGTTTTCATATTTCTGCACCCTTCGTCGTGCACAGCGAAGCGACTTGCGCCCCGCAGGGGTTATGCCTTGCTAATCGTGAATTTATATTCGTACTTGCGCGGCTTGAGTTTGTAAGGCTCATGCAGCACTGCATTGCCGGGCAGATCACCGCCCACCCCGCGTGAGAATCCGTCCACGCACAAGGTGAGGTGCGCGTCAGGTTCAAGCTCGTGAATGTGTTTTGCAGCATCTAGCTTGTTGGGACTGAAGTGTCCTGCGCTAAAGTTCACCGTGGTTTCAGCATCCACGCGCAGGCCGCTGCCGTTGTCGTCTACCAAAGCGAGACAGCGCACGTCTTCGCGGTTGCCGTTTTCCTGCGGGCGCACATAGTGGTGGGTGAGTTGCTCCACGGGCATGTCGTGCAGCGCAATTTGCTGGCCGGTTTTGCGATCGCAGTAGGCCTCGTTGGGCCCGCGACCATACCATTTTGCGCGAGCGAGTTCAGGCATCACGCCCAGTTTCATGCCCACACGCAGCATGGGTAGCAGCAAACCGCGCACATGGTGCTGCACTTCAATCTGCCCGCTTGCGTGAATGTCATAAGTCGTGCGCAAGTTGGCAAAGTGCCATAGGGAAACCCAGCGCACTGTCATGCGCACGTGGGAATCACTCATGCGCCGTGCACGTGAGCTAAGCGCAAACAGGCCACGCTGGTTGGCTTTCCACAGCCGCAGCGGATGCACGCGCGACAACCATGGCGCAAAATTAACATACCCCGTATCGTTGTCCGTAAGCGCGCGGAAAACATTGGGCTGCAAACCAAGCTTGCGGCCTTGTGCAATCAGCTCGCCTTGGCCAAAGTCTAGGGAGCTCAACCTGCCGCGCTTGAATTTCGCTTGCATCTTGCCGCTTTGCAGCAGCCATTGCCCGCGCACACGCTTGCAATCCAAGGCGCTGTCATCGGCAGGCAAAGCAGGCGGCTGCCAAGGGTTCAGCACAAATTGGTCGTGCCGCAGCGCATAGCCCGCAGCTGCCCAAGGTTGCGTGTGACGCAGTTTGCAGGTGATGGTCAGCAGCAATTCGCCGCGCGCGGTGATTTGGCTGAGATCAAAAGGCACATGCACTTGCAAGTCTTGCCCGGGTGCGATGTCGATTTCCTCAAAAACGCCCTGCTGCGCCACGTGGCCGTTGTTGCTGAGCTGCCAGTGGATTTCATAGGCACTCATGGGCGTGAACAGGCTTTTGTTGCGCAGGGTCACACGTTGCGCCCCGGCATGAAAATGCACGGCACTCACATTGGCATAAACCTGCTTGACTTCATCGTAGGACGGGTGGGGCTTGCGATCTGCGGAAATGATGCCGTTGTTGCAGAAATAGTAGCTGCTGCGGCCTTCGTCAAAGTCGCCGCCGTAAATCCATGTGCCGGGCAGATGCTGGGTTTGCATCACTTCGCTGGCACGAATGGTTTGGTCAACGTAATCCCAGATGAAACCGCCGCACATGTGCGGGTAGTCCTCAAAGTCCTGCACATACTCGCGGAAATTGCCTAAGCTATTATGCATAGCATGCGCGAACTCGCAGTACATCACGGGGTGAGTGGCGTACACACTTTGGGGAATGGCTTTGTTGTCGGCCGCCAGCTTGTTGGCAACGGCCATCCACGGTTCGGGTTTGTAGGCTTTTTGCTCACGCATGAGCTTCACAATGCCTTGCAAGGGATACATGCGGCTGATGAAATCGCTTTTGGTGTAGTCAAAATCGCCCTCGTAGTGAATGGGGCGGCTTTTGTCCAGCTGCAAAATAGCCTCTCGCTCGTATAGGAAATTCAGCCCGTCGCCGGCCTCGTTGCCCAAACTCCAAAAGCACACGCAGGCATGGCTGCGATCGCGCAGTACCATGCGCTCGGCGCGGTCAATGACAGCCGCACGCCACTGAGGATGCCCGCCGGGGCAGTTCTTGCGGCGCACGCCGTGGGATTCTAGGTCAGCCTCGTCCATCACGTAAAAACCCAGCTCATCGCACAGCTGATAAAAAAACGGGTCATCGGGATAGTGCGCGCAGCGAATGGCGTTGATGTTGGCTCGCTTGGCCAAATACAAGTCTTCATATGTACGCTCGCGCGGCACGTGCCAGCCGTGGTCGGGGTCAAAGTCGTGGCGGTTCACGCCCTTGATGATTACGCGCTTGCCGTTGAATTTCAGCACATTGCCGTGAATGTCGATGCGGCGAAAGCCAATGCGAATGCGCTTTTTGCTGATGAACTGGCCATGCTCATCATGCACCAGCACTTGGAATGTATGCAGGTTGGGCTGCTCGGCGCTCCAGTGGGCAAGGCCGGGGAACTCCTGCTGCGCAAAGGGGATGATATTATAATCATGCGGGTCAGCTAGGACGGTTTGCTTGGCGTAGCATTCATCGTTCACCCACAGCGAAACCTGCACCTGTTTTTGCTGCGCCATGCTATTATACAGCGTGATTTCTGCCTTGAGTGTGCCGGTGGCAAAGTCGTTGGTCAGGCTGGTGTCGGCAAACATATCATAGATAGACACAGGAGGTTCCGCCACGAGATAGACTTCCCGATACAAGCCGGAAAAATTCCACATGTCTTGGTTTTCTAGGTAAAACGCGGTGCTGATGCGATACACAATGGCGGTGATGTGGTTTTCACCCGGCTGCAAAAATTCGGTAACTTCGAACTCTGCCGGAGTCATACTGCCCTGCGACCAGCCCACGTATTGCCCGTTGACATAAACCTCAAGGGCACTTTTAGCCGCCCCAAAATGCAGCACCACGCGGTTGCCGCGCCAGTGTTGCGGCAGCGTGAACGTGCGGCGATACACGCCCGCCTCATTCGTTTCGGGGTAGACTGTGGGAATTTTGCGCTTGTTGGTGGTGGCATATTTATCGTGCAGCCACGAGCACAAGTAAAAGGGCTTGCCATAGCCCTGCAACTGCCATACACTGGGCACAGGGGTGGTGTCCCACGCGCTGTCATCGTAATCCGGGCGGCTGTAGCGCGTGACCGGCAGTTCTTGGTCTAGGCCTTGTTGCCACAAGAATTTCCACTGCCCATTGAGTGTAAGCTTGTAGGGCGAGGTGTCCGTCGAGTAGGCGTCGTGCTCGCCAAAGGGCAGCGCCAAATTGCGCGCCGGCAGTTTATTTTCCGAAATCATGGTTGGGTCTTGCCATTTGTGTTTGCGTTTCATCTTCATCCCCATTTCCATCCGTTCGAAAGCTCGCCCAGCGGCGGCTTATCTAGTGCTAAGTGCTTAGTGCTTAGTGCTAAGTGATCTAAATCATCTAGTGCCTGCGCAAGATGCATCATCATGTCGTCTGTGTCACAGGGCGAGGTAAGGCAGAGCAATCTGCATTGGTGCGCGTACTCCGGCTCAATGCCATGCTTACGCATAAATTGCGCGCCCTGTTCAGCATCGCAGCGAATAAGCAATTTTGACTTATCGCACGGTTGAAACAACTCAAGATTTTTCCAGTGTTGTGCGTGTGCGTAAAACTTTATCAGGCGTTCTTGCCATTGCGCGAACCAAGTTTCGCGATGCTGCTCCAACAAGGCGATGCACTCGGCGATGGACGCCATGAGCACATAGCTTGGGCTGCTGGTTTGGAAGATGCGCAGGTTGTGCACAAGCTTTTCGCAGTTCACGCGGTTGCCGCGCACATGCAGCATGGCCGTTTGGGTGAGCGCAGGCAAGGTCTTGTGCAAGCTGTGCACGATGATGTCCCCTTCGGGTAAATCCAAGTGCGCGCCGTGAGCAGCGTCTATTAGTAATGGTATGCTTGACTGCACAGGACTTAGCACCCCTTCGTAAGTCGGGCTGGTGATGACACACAAGCTTGCCTCAGGGTGCTGCGCAAGGGCTTGGTCAATCGTAGCTTGCGCCACCGCGCCGTATATACCCCAGCGGGGCAGCCATTCAGGTTCCAGCAGCACGGCATGCAGGCCGCAGAGCTCCACGGCATGGAACACGCTCATGTGGCAGTTGCGCGCAACCAGAACGGTGTCGCCGGGGTTGGTCATTGCGCGGATGCCCGCCAAAATGGCACCGGTGGCACCGTTGATACTGATATACGCGCCATCGCTGCCCCACAATGCCTGTGCACGCTGCATGATGTCGCGCAGCATGCCCTGCGGGTGTTGCAGATTGTCGAAGCCTGCAATTTCGGTGATGTCAATGGCATAGGGCAGCGCAGCGCCCAGCAAGGCGGTGTTGCGCTTGTGCCCAGGCATGCTAAAACTTGTTGCATTGTTTTGCTGCAAAGCACGAAGCAATTCGCTATTAGCCAATGCGATATCCTCGGTTCACCAGCAGCCGATTAATTCTGTCTGTGGGGGTAAGCAAACGGCTGATGGACTTATCGTGGTTCATGGTGTCGATGATAAAGGCGATGTATTTGCTCATGCGCACGCTCACGTGCCAAGGGCGGGCACGCAGCTCTTCGGGGGTGTAAATCATGTCGCAGGTGAAGACTTTGTCAAACAGGCCATCTTCATAGGCGCGGTCCATTGGTGCAAGGCCCG